>Ga0190303_1001268_pt1 | contig 10227 bp, 8 predicted proteins | sample 48700701_MG_FD_161672 | JGI IMG/M metagenome (GOLD analysis project Ga0190303, IMG submission 161672) | Hydrothermal vent sediment bacterial communities from Southern Trench, Guaymas Basin, Mexico - 4870-07-0-1_MG | ecosystem: Environmental > Aquatic > Marine > Hydrothermal vents > Sediment ...
TTTAGATTCTTCACTACTAATATTAACTTGAATAAAACAATCAAGTTTTTTTAGTCTTCTTTTTTGAATTTCTAAAGCGAGTTTCATTGTATCTAAAGAATGAAGATAATCAATAGTATTTAAGATTTTTTTAGCTTTTTTAGTTTGTAAGGTTCCAATTAAATGCCATGTGATATCTAAATCAGCTAGATCAAATTGTTTTTCAAGAAGTCTTTCGACTCTATTTTCTCCAAAATTTGTGATTCCTGTATTGTATAATTCTCTCATCTCATTTGATGTAAAATATTTTGTAGCTGCGACTACAGTAACATTATGATTATTAATTGATTCTAAAACCTCTTTAGTATAAAAAATCATTTTTTTCTTTTCTTATAAGTATAGATACTTGTTAATATGAATGCAATCGCAGCTAACAACAACATAAAAGTATCACTTATATTTTTCCATAAAACAAATGTTAAAAGAATGAAAATCATTAGTAAAGCATATATTATCGTATATTTTTTACTCATAATAGTTTGTCACCTCTCGTTATAAATTAAAAAAAGCACCAATGGCGCTTATTTAAATCTTGATTTTAGCCAAGATGGAATAGCCGTTTTTGATGGAGCCTCAACGTTTTTTTCTTCTTTTTCTTTACGTTTTCCTTTTCGACCCTTTTTTGAAGTATTCTCTTCAATAGGAGCTTCTTCAAAAATATCTTCTTGAGGATTATTTCCGATATTACTAAATTCTACATTACGGTTTTCATTAAACCCGGTAGCGATAACAGTTACAATTACTTCATCTTCGATATCCTGATTAATAGTTGTACCATAAATTATATTAATTTCTGTAGAACTTGCATTTTGAATAGCTTCAACAGCTTCATTTACTTCCCATAAAGCAATGTCAACACCACTGGCAATATTAACAACAGCATCTGTAGCTCCGTCAATACTGGCATCTAATAATGGAGAATGAATAGCTTTTTTTGTAGCTTCGATAGCGCGATTTTCACCACTAGCTATTCCAATACCCATTAGGGCAGTTCCCTTGTCTTTCATAACAGTTTTAATATCAGCAAAATCAACGTTAATTAGTCCTGGCATTGTTATTATTTCAGCAATACCTTGAACTCCTTGACGTAAAACATTATCTGCTTCTCTAAAAGCTTCTAACATTGATGTAGAGCGATCAACAACATAAAGTAAACGATCATTTGGAACAACAATTAAAGTATCAACATAAGGTTTTAAAGCATCTAGTCCTTCTAATGCAGTTGCAACTCGTCTTCTTCCTTCAAAACTAAATGGTTTTGTAACAATACCTATCGTTAGGCAACCCATTTCTCTAGAAATTCTCGCAATTACCGGAGCAGCACCTGTACCAGTTCCACCACCCATACCAGCAGTAATAAAAACCATGTCAGTATCATTTAATAGTTCACGGATTTCATCTTCTGATTCAATCGCAGCTCGTCTACCAATATCAGGATCGGCACCTGCTCCAAGACCTCTTGTTAACATTTTACCAATTTGGATTCTAGAATCAGCTTTTGAAAGTCTTAATACTTGTGCATCTGTGTTTATAGCTACAAATTCAACACCTTGGACTTCGTTTTTAATCATTCTGTCCACTGCGTTTCCTCCACCGCCACCAACTCCGATTACCTTAATTGAGGGCTTTTGATTAAAATTATCTAATGATTCAAACATATATTTTACCTCCAATTAACTTATTAATTTATTATAGCATTTTTACAAAATAAAATAAACAATATTTTTATAAAAAACAGCTTAGTGCCTATTTATAGTATTTTTTTAAAAATTCTTTTTTAAAATCATCTAAACGATCATTTTGAATTGCTGTTCTAATATTTTTTGTTAATGTTTTTAAAAAATATAAATTATGATAACTTATTAATCTTTGACCTAAAGATTCCTGTGCTTTAAATAAATGTCTTAAATAACTTTTTGTATATGTTTTACAAACCTTACAATCACACTCACTATCAAGCGGTGTCATATCATTTTCATAAACTTTACTTTTAATAGTTATTCTCCCAACAGATGTCATTGCTCCACCATGTCTTGCTAAACGAGTAGGATGAACACAATCAAACATATCAATTCCTCTTGAAACACCTTCAAGAATATCATCGGGCGTCCCAACACCCATTAAATATCGTGGTTTATCTTTTGGAAGAGCATCTTTTAAGTAGTCAAGAACAGCGTACTGTTCTTGTTTTGTCTCTCCAACGCTTAAACCACCGATGCTATATCCAGGGAAATCCATTTCAACTAAGGCGTTAGCACACATTAATCGTAAATCTTTATACGGTCCACCTTGAACAATGCCAAATAATGATTGGTCAGTTGAATCTCCATGTTCTATTTTACCTCTTTTAGCCCATCTAAGTGTTCTTTCTACAGATTCTTTCATATAATCATATGACGAATTAAAAGGAGCACATTCATCAAAACTCATAATGATATCTGCACCTAAATTATGTTGTATTTTAATTGAATCCTCAGGAGACATAAATAGTTTTTCACCAGATTTGTGATGGCGAAATTCAACTCCTTCTTCAGTGATTTTTCGAATATTAGAAAGACTAAAAACTTGGAATCCACCACTATCAGTTAGAAGCGCTTTATCCCATTTCATAAATCCACGAATTCCGTTGTGATTTTTTATTATATTATCGCCTGGTTCTAACCATAAATGGTATGTATTTCCTAAAATTAATCCATCACTTACTTCTTCTATCTCTTTATTTTCTAATGTCTTCACTGTTGCTTTAGTACCGACAGGCATAAAAACTGGTGTTTCAATATTCCCGTGGGGAGTATGTAAAATACCATATCTAGCTCCGGTTTGTTTGCATTCGTGAATTAATTCAAATTTTATTCCCATAGTATCACCAAATTCATTATATAGTACTATCCTTAAATATTAAATACATTATAGATTTTTTCTAGCGTTTGCGATCATTAGTCTGATGCGATTCAGCTGATTTATCTCAGTTGCACTAGTATCATAATCAATAGTTACAATATTACTTTCAGGTAAATTGTCTTTAATTCTTTTAATCATCCCTTTTCCAGCTATGTGATTAGGCATACATCCAAATGGCTGTGTACAAACAATGTTAGGAACATCACTATGTATTAAGTGAACCATTTCCGCAGTCAATAACCAACCTTCTCCAACGTGAGTGCCGTATCCAATAAAACCTTTTGCTAATTTTTTAAGTTCTCGATACGGAATAGGTTTAACAAATCCATATTTATCTAGAATGATTGCAATAACTCTTTTTCTTTTTTCGATAAATTCAACAGTTATATAACTACTGAATTGAACAATTTTACTTCCTCCATATTTTTTAACATCATGAGCTGCTGAATCATATGTATATAAGAAAAAATCAAAAATATTTGGGGTTATAACCTCACATCCTTCATTTCTAAGAACTTTTTCTAAATCGTTATTACCAAGTGGTGAATATTTAACGTAAATTTCACCAACTACTCCAACTTTTGGCTTTCTAATACTTTTATCAACTTTTATTTCAGAAAAGCGTTTAATAACTTGTTCAATTAACTTTTTAGGTAACCCCCAAGCTCTAATATCATTATATCGAAGGCTTTTTCCAAGAAGTTTACGCATTTCATGGTAGACTCTCATTGTTTCGCCTTTGTTTATTTCATAAGGAATAGTTTCATTAACTATTTGCATTAAGATATCTCCAAACAGTAATGAATTTGATAATTTCAACGTCATTCTAGGAGTAATCTTAAATCCGGGATTTTTTTCAAGTCCAACTGAATTAAAACTAATAATAGGGATATATTCATAATTAGCTTTTTTAAAAGCTTTTCTAATTAAATTAATATAATTACTAGCTCGACATCCTCCACCTGTTTGTGAAATAATAACAGCAAGTTTAGAAAGATCATATCCTCCAGTTTTAATAGCATCAATAAATTGTCCAATTACAAGCATTGCTGGAACACAAATATCATTATGGGAATATTTCATTCCCTCATTAATTAAATCAAAACTGTGATTTTGTAGTATTTCAGCTTTATAACCTTCACTTTCTAAAACATCAATGAAAAAATCAAAATGGTAAGGAGCCATTGAAGGAATAAGGATAGTATATTCTTTTTTCATTTCTTTTGTAAAAAGCACTCGTCCATCTTCATAAATTAGTTTTGCCATTATTCCACTCCTTTCATTGTTGAGAGCAAACTACGAACTCGAATATTAATAGTACCTAAGTTATTAATTTCATCAATTTTGATTTGAGTATATAGTTTATGATGGTTTTCTAAAATTCTTTTTACTTCATCGGTTGTAATTGCATCTAATCCACACCCAAAAGATACTAATTGAATCAAATTAGCATTTTCAACGTTACAAATGAATTTAGCAGCATCATATAATCTAGTATGATATGTCCATTGGTTTAAAACATTTACTTTTTTTTGATCTGCGAATAAATTGACGGAATCTTCACTAATAACAACAATCCCTAAACTTTGTAAAAGTTTAGGGATCCCATGATTAATTTCAGGATCAATATGATAAGGTCTTCCAGCCAATAAAATAATATTTTTATTATATTTTTCAGCATATGCTAAACTTGATTTTCCTTTTTCTAGTACGTCAACTCGATAACTTTTATAAGCTAATATTGCTTTTTTATAAGCATTTTTGAGTTCTTTTTTCGTAAAATTCATTTTACTATGCATGGCGTCATAAATATTTTTTACAAAATAATCAATCTTATTTAAAGTAACATAAGGATCTAAGTATGTATTTAAGTCAATATTATCCATATTTGCTCCTATTACCTCTGGATAAAAAGCCACAATTGGACAATTGTATTCATTATCACGATAATCCTTTTCAATAAAGTTATACGGTATATTTGGATAGAATAAAAAATCAATGTCTTTTTTTAACAAGTTCTCAATATGACCATGAACTAGTTTTGCGGGATAACAAATTGTATCACTAGGAATTGTTTCTTGTCCTAATTCATAAATAGTTTTAGTTGAACGATCAGAATATACGATTTCGTATCCTAATGTATCGAAAAAAGTAAACCAAAAAGGAATGTTTTCATACATATTTAAAACGAAAGGTATTCCAATTTTCGCCTTATATACTTTATTTTTATCAGAAACGTAACTTCTAATTTTATCGTATTTATACAAATATAAATTAGGTATTTTATCTTTGTTCGAAATTATTCCTGCGCCTTTATCACATCGGTTACCAGAAATGAATTTTTTACCATTAAAAATGTTTATTGTAAGGGCACAATTATTACTGCATTTTCGACAAACAGCATTCATTGTTCGATATGTAAAATTATTTAATCCTTCAATATTTAGAATTGTTGATATCTTTGGTTGTTTTTCTCGAGCTACTAAGGCAGCTCCATAAGCCCCCATTAATCCTGCGATATTTGGTCTAATAACTTCTGTTTTAATTTCTTGTTCAAAAGCCCTTAATATTCCGTTGTTATAAAAAGTACCACCTTGAACAATGATTTTCTCACCGAATTCAGCTTTAACATCAACTGCACGAATTACTTTATATAAAGCATTTTTAACAACACTATAAGCTAACCCTGCAGAAATATCACTTGTAGATGCCCCTTCAGCTTGTGCTTGTTTTACTCCACTATTCATAAAGACGGTACATCTACTTCCTAAATCAACAGGTTTATCTGATTTTAATGCTAAATCAGCAAAATTTTCTATTGTATGACCAAGAGATGTTGAAAATGTTTCAATAAAAGAACCACATCCAGAACTACATGCTTCATTTAAAATGATAGTTGTTATAACACCATTTTCAATTTTGAAACATTTCATATCTTGTCCACCAATATCAATAATAAACTCAACTTCTGGTAAAAAGTATTTTGCGGCTTTATAATGACATATTGTTTCTACTTCTCCACCATCTAAACTGAAAGCATTTTTAATGAGTTGTTCACCGTATCCAGTAGAATATGCACTTTTTATCGTTATTTTATTGTTTGTTAAGGCATAAATTTCATATAAGGCCTTTTTAACCATATCAACAGGATTACCTTTATTATGTGAATAAAAACTATAAAGAATTTCTTTTTCATCATTTATTAAAACTAATTTTGTTGTTGTACTTCCAGCATCAATTCCTAAATATGCATTTCCTGAATATTGTTTGATATCAATTTGCTCAACTCGAGCCTTATTATGACGATTTTTAAAATCATCAAAATCTTTTTTTGTTTCGAATAAAGGTTTTAATGTTTTTTTATGATTTCGATGATCAATCTTATCGTATCTAATAACATCTTCAATCATTTCTTCTATTGTTGAGGATGTTTCGCTAGCTAATAATGCAGCGCCATAGGCGACAAAAACTTCTCCATCTTTGGGTATAAAAACATCTTTTAAATCAAGAAAATCGATAAATCTTTTGCGAAGTTCACTAGCAAATGTTAAAGGTCCTCCTAAAAAAGCAACTCGTCCTTTTATTTTTCTTCCTTGACTAAGACCAGCAATCGTTTGATTAACGATTGCTTGGTAAATACTCATCGCAATATCTTCGTGAGTAGCTCCTTGATTTAATAATGGTTGAATATCGCTTTTTGCAAAAACACCACAACGTGAAGCAATTGGATATATTTTTTTATAGGTTTTTGCTAGTTCATTTAATTGTTCACTATCAACATCAAGTAATGTAGCCATTTGATCAATAAATGCTCCGGTTCCTCCAGCGCATGTACCATTCATTCTTTGTTCAATATTATTTCCATTGAAAAAGATTATTTTTGCATCTTCTCCTCCAAGTTCAATACAGACATCAAAACCTCCGCCTTCTTCTTGAAGAGCCTCTGTTGCGCTTATAACCTCTTGTGTAAATTGTTTGTTTATTCCTTCAGCTAAAAACATTGAGGCACTACCAGTAAAGTTAAAAAACATCTTTTTGTTGTCAAATGATAGTTCAATATCTTTTAACAAATTAATTAGAGATGTTGTTATACTACTTTTGTGTCGTAAGTATGTTTTATATATTGTTTCATTTTTTTCATTTAGTACTACTGCTTTAATTGTTGTACTTCCAATGTCGATTCCAACTCGTAAGCTCATTATAATCACCCTTTTTTTTATCAGCATTACTATTTTACTATAAAAGTATAGTTTTCCTAAGAAAATGTTTTAAATTTATAAATAACATATTTAAGTTTGACAAAATTATATAAATAATATATATTTATTATGCTAATTGATAGTACGCAGTTCGTAACCATCCTGCGATAACAAAACTAGGAGGAATAAAATGAGTAATGAAATATTATGGTTTGTATTTGCTTTAGTAAATTTTTCAATGATTGTATTAGCATATAAATTGTTCGGTAAAACCGGATTATTTGCATGGATTGCAATGGGAACAATACTTGCAAATATTCAAGTAACAAAAACAATAGACTTTAATTTTTTCGGAATACATTTAGTGGCTACTCTAGGTAATATAATGTATGGAACTTTATTTTTAGTAACTGATTCACTTGGTGAAAAATACGGGTTGAAGGATTCGAAAAAAGCAGTTTATATTGGATTTTTTAGTTTATTAGCAACTGTTGTAATTATGCAGTTTTCAATTTGGTTTATTCCAAACATTAATGATTTTTCCCATAACGCTATTGTTACTATTTTTTCAGTTTTGCCAAGAATAGCATTAGCTAGTTTAACTGCATATATAGTCAGCCAACTAATAGATGTTCATTTATTTTTGAAAATTAAAAAACTTTTACCTGATGACAAGTATTTATGGATTAGAAATAACGGATCGACATTATTTAGTCAATTTATTGATACATCGATTTTTGTTCCAATTGCTTTTTTAGGTATTTATGATAACGATATTGTTTTTAGTATTTTTATAACTACTTACGCTATTAAAGTTATTGTAGCATTCTTAGATACCCCATTTGTATATCTTATTAAATATATTAAACCTTTAGAATAATTGAAAATATAATATCAGATGATTACTGCACCCCAATTTTTTTCATAGAGAATTATGAAAAAATATGGTGCAGTTTTTTAATAAATAAATATGTTACACTTTATAGATTCTTGAAATAAATACAAATATCAGAAAAAGAAAACTAAATATTGTAAACGCTAACACAGTAATGTATAATATCATTTGTGTTAATATTACAATAAATTGGAGGAATAAAATGGATAGAAAATATGTAGCTCCACCATATCGCATTAAAATGATAGAACCAATAAAAATGACTACCAAAGAAGAGAGAATTAAATTACTAAAAGAAGCTGGTTATAATCCTTTTTCTTTAAGAAGTGAAAATGTTTATATTGATTTGTTGACAGATAGTGGAACAGGTGCAATGAGTCATTATCAATGGGCTGCTTTAATGCAAGGTGATGAAGCATATGCAGGATCGCGAAGCTTTTATAAATTAGAAAAAGTTGTGAAACACATTACTGGTTATGATTATGTTATTCCAGCCCATCAAGGACGTGGAGCTGAACAAGTTGTACTTCCTCAATTAGTTACAAAAAAAGGAATGTTCTTTATATCAAATACTCATTTTGATACAACTAGAGCACATGTTGAAATGGCAGGGGCTAGAGCAATTGATTGTGCAACAGCGGAATGCTTTGATACTGAACATTATTATCCTTTTAAAGGTAATTTTGATTTGATTGAACTTGAAAAAATTATTAATGAAAAAGGAAAAAGTAATATTGCCGGTATTATATTAACTATTACAAATAACAGTGCTGGTGGACAACCTGTAAGTATGGAAAATCTTCATGCCGTTGCTGGAATAGCTAAAAAAAATAACATAAAAGTTATTATTGATGGTGCAAGATATGCTGAAAATGCTTATTTTGTTAAACAAAGAGAAAAAGGATATAAAAATAAAAGCATTATTGAAATAGCAAGGGAAGTTTTTGATTTAGCTGATGTTTTATTAATGAGCAGTAAAAAAGATGGATTAGTTAATATCGGTGGAGTTATCGCTATTAAGAACGATACTGATTTATATAATGTTTGTCGTACATATATCGTTCCTATGGAAGGATTTCCAACTTATGGTGGATTAGCTGGACGAGATATGGAAGCTTTAAGTGTAGGACTTATGGAAGCTTTAGAAGAAAACTATTTACAACATCGAACTGATCAAGTTAGATATTTAGGAGATAAATTAAGAGCTGCTGGTGTTCCGATTCAATATCCGACAGGAGGACATGCCGTATTTGTTGATTGTAAAAAGATTGTTCCACACATTCCATATTACGAATTTCCAGCTCAAAGCGTTTGTAATGCACTCTACTTAGAAGCTGGAGTTAGAGCTGTTGAAATTGGATCATTCCTTTTAGGAAGAGATTTAGATACTGGGAAAAACTTAGAAAGTCCATTAGAACTTATGAGACTTACTATCCCAAGAAGAACTTATACTTATAAACATCTAGACGTTGTTGCTGATGCTGTAATTGAAGTGTATAAAAATAGAAAATCATTAGTTGGTCTTGAATTTGATTATGAACCACCAGTCTTAAGACACTTTACCGCAAGATTAAAACCAATTAAATAATTTTATTATATTATAAAAAAAATTATAATTGTGGTATAATGGTTAAAAAAAGGAGGATACAAATGGAAAATTTCTTTAAAGAATATGTTGATATGTTTAAACGTTGGTCTGATTTCGAGGGTAAATCAGATATAAAAGAATTTTGGATGCCTGTTTTGATTAGTTTTATCGTTGGTGCATTACTTGGATTATTGAAAAATGATGCAATCAGTTCTATTTATTCATTAATCGTTTTTATTCCAATGATTTCTTTAACAGTTAGACGTTTACATGACACAAATAATAGTGGTTGGAATTATTTTTGGTGGTTTTTACCAATAATTGGTTGGATTATCATTATTATCAAATTAATTAAACCTAGTCAATAATAATAATCAATAAAAACAGACACATTTTGTGTCTGTTTTTTTACTTTGTGGTCTTGATTTAGTTCTCGTTTATGAACATGCTATCTCCAAAACTGAAAAATCTATATTTTTGTTTAATTGCTTCATTATAAGCATTCATCATATTTTCTTTCCCTGCTAAAGCGCTCACAAGCATTAATAATGTCGACTTTGGTAAATGAAAATTAGTAATTAGAGCATCAATAGCTTTAAATTTGA
>Ga0190303_1001269_pt1 | contig 10227 bp, 8 predicted proteins | sample 48700701_MG_FD_161672 | JGI IMG/M metagenome (GOLD analysis project Ga0190303, IMG submission 161672) | Hydrothermal vent sediment bacterial communities from Southern Trench, Guaymas Basin, Mexico - 4870-07-0-1_MG | ecosystem: Environmental > Aquatic > Marine > Hydrothermal vents > Sediment ...
GTTGCCTGTTGAGCTGGAAGGGGTTGATATCAGTATTAGGGGGCAGGTTGCCGGGCTGATATCAGTGTCGGAGCGGGCGCAGCGTTTTGACTTCAGAGTGATTGACTCCTCGGCCAGTTTAGCCGGTGTAAAAAAGATCCGGTTGAGCTGGTATCAAACTAAAAAAATAGCCCGCCCCGAGAAGATTTATAATCTGACCGTCAGATTGAAACGCCCCCACGGTTTTGCTAATCCCGGAGGCTTTAACTATGAAACCTGGCTTTTTCAAAGGGGGATCGGTGCGACAGGATACATTCGTGCGGTTAACCCGCTGAAGGAGGGGCAGGCCGATAGTGACTGGAACTTCAAGTCACAGATAGACGCGTTTCGTTCCAGTTTAGCCCGGCAATTGGGTGACCACGAGCCCGGTTACGCCAATAGCGGAATCATAACGGCGCTGCTGATCGGGATCAAGGACGGGATCAGTCCGAAATTATGGCAGCTGTTTACCAAAACAGGGACAAACCATCTGTTTGTTATCAGTGGACTCCATGTCGGTTTTGTTGCGCTTTGCGCCGGGTGGTTTTCCCTGATGCTGTCACGTGTGTTGCTGCTGGGTCCTCCCGCGATAGCTGCACAGCAAATTGCTGCGAGTAGCGCACTGCTGGCGAGTTTTATCTACTGCGCTCTGGCGGGATTTTCGCTGCCGACCCAAAGGGCCATGATTATGTTAGCGGTGATGCTGGCTGGTAAATTATTTAAAAGACAGACCGATGCATGGACCGGCTATTGCGTGGCGTTATTTTTGGTGCTGTTACTGGACCCCCTTGCGGCTCAGACTGCAGGGTTCTGGTTATCTTTTGGTGCTGTAGCCGTACTCCTGTATGGCTACTCTGGCTACTGTAACAACCAGGGGGCCTGGTGGCGCTGGGGTAGGCCGCAATGGATTATCTTTATTGGATTTATTCCGGCACTGCTCGGATTTTTTTTCCAGTTTTCCCTGGTTTCACCACTGGTTAATGTGTTGGCTGTTCCCCTGGTGGGTTTTCTGATTGTCCCACTGTGTTTGTTGGGCGGTTTGTTGATGATCTTCAGTGAAGCGTGGGCATCGCCCTTTTTTTGGGGTGCGGATCTGGCTATTAGTGGTTTAATTTGGGGAATGGAGTCTGTTGCTCAGTGGCCCGGTGCATTGTGGCAGGCTCGAGTTGACTCTTTTAAACTGGTGTTGATGCTGGCAGGTGTCTTACTGTTATTGGCACCGCGTGGGTTGCCGTTGCGCTGGCTGGGTTTTATCCCGCTATGCTCAGCTCTTTTGCCGGGCAATAATGGTTTGAAAACGGGTGAATACAGGGCTGCTATTCTTGACGTAGGGCAGGGGTTGGCCGTCGTGCTTGAAACAGCGAATCGAACGCTGGTTTATGATGTGGGTGCAAAATATACTGATCGTTTTAATGCGGTGGATGCCGTGTTGCTGCCCTACCTGCGGTTTCGCAGTGTTGCTCAACTAGATCTGGTGCTGATCAGCCACAGTGATAATGATCATGCGGGGGCTCTGCCCTACCTGCTCGAAGCTATGGCGGTTAACCAGATTGTTTCCGGATCTGAATTGGGACTTGAAGACCGGCCGGTTACCGGTTGTGCCGCGGGTGAAACCTGGCGTTGGGATGGCGTGGAATTTAAGGTGATGCAGGCCCCAAAAACTGCCTGGAATAATGAAAATAATCGCTCCTGTGTCTTGAGGGTGACAAACGGTTATACCAGTTTGCTTCTGTCAGGAGATATTGAGGTGGCGGCTGAAAGGGCGCTGCTGAGTCAGCAGGGGCAAGCATTACAGTCTGATATTCTACTGGCTCCACATCATGGCAGTAATACTTCATCGAGTCCGGAGTTTATAGACAGGGTCCGACCCGATACCGTCATTTATAGCGTGGGTTACAGAAATAGATTTAAACACCCGCGTGAGAAAGTAGTGAGGCGATACCGGGCAAGAGGTGTTAGGGAGCTGGACAGCGCGTCGTCTGGAGCGATCATGATTACTGCGGTGGTGGATAATCCTCCAGAAATAGAGGAACAGCGAAAAACTTTTCACCGCTATTGGTTCTGAATAAAAACCAAACTATGCTAGAGTAACGCACGATTTACACAAGATGACTGAGGTGGATACCTTGCTGGAAATGATCAAATCGGGTGGCTGGTTGATGCTGCCTATTCTGCTTTGTTCTATTGTATCTTTGGCGATCATCATCGAGCGTTTCTGGACGCTGCGTTCGGGGAGAGTAGCACCGTCAAATCTGTTGGGAACCGTTTGGGGGTGGATGCGTGAAAACGAATTGACGGCAGAGCGGATGCGAGATCTGCGAACCAAAACTCCCTTGGGGAAGATACTGGCAGCAGGCCTGTCCAACTCCAGATATGGCCGTGAAATCATGAAGGAGGGCATTGAGGAAGTGGCCGGTCATGTGGTGCATGAGATGGAACGTTACCTTAGCACGCTGGGGACCATCGCAGTGATCACTCCATTGCTAGGCTTGCTAGGTACTGTGATCGGCATGATCAAGGTGTTTTCTGCGATTATGATTCAGGGGACGGGTAATGCCAGCGTATTGGCGGGGGGTATCTCCGAAGCCTTGATTACCACCGCAGCGGGTTTGAGTGTGGCCATTCCTACCGTCATGTTTCATCGTATGTTTCAGCGCCGGATAGAGGAACTGGTGGTTAATATGGAGCAGGAGGCCGTTAAGCTGGTGGATGTTTTTCACGGAGACAGAGGCAAAAAGCCAAAAAGCCAGGGCGAAAGTGAACAGAGCGGTGGATAGCTAACAATGAAGTTTCGTCACCAGCGGCCAGAGGAGGTCAGTGTCAATATCACACCACTGATTGATGTGGTTTTTATCTTGCTGATTTTCTTCATGATTTCAACCACCTTCAAGAAGGAGTCTCATATTGAACTGAGCCTGCCCAAGGCGAGTTCGGAACTGGCTCAAAACGAACAGGAAAAAATTGAGATCATTATTGGAGCCCAGGGTGCTTATGCCGTTAATGGTATGGCTCTGCTGAATAATGATGTTGGGACTTTGAAAAGAGCGATTAACAAGGTCTCCACAGATACCCAGCTTCGAGTCATTATATCTGCCGATGCCCAGGCACCTCATCAGGCTGTTGTGTCTGCAATGGATGTGGCAGGGCAGCTGGGTTTTAGCCGTTTAAGTATCACCACGCTGCGGGAGAATTCGTCTGAATAACCAGGGCCCTGTTTTTTGAAAAGTTTGAATGAGAGCTGGTATTCAAAGCGGGGTTGGACGCAGAGCCTGAAACCACTATCCGCGATCTTTGCCTGGGGGGTGACAAAACGGCGCAGCGCCTACCAAGAGGGTAGACGCAGGGTTTGGAAGGCTCCGGTACCCGTGTTGGTGGTGGGCAATATTTGTGTTGGTGGTGTTGGCAAAACACCCCTGGTGGCAGAACTTTGTGCCATTTTGTCTCGACAGGGTTGGCGCCCAGGCATCGTCAGCCGTGGTTATGGAGGAAAGGCCAGTAGCTACCCCTGCCGGGTAACTGACAGCTCTCAGGCTCAGGAGTGTGGCGATGAACCACTGCTGCTACACCGTAAAACGGGTTGTCCGGTCGTGGTTGCCCCGGAGCGGGTCTCTGCTAGCCAATATCTATTAAAAGAAACTGATTGCAACCTGATTATCAGTGATGATGGCCTGCAGCATTATGCTCTGGCAAGAGATATCGAGCTTGCAGTGGTGGACGGCTCAAGAGGGCTGGGTAATGGTCAGATGATACCAGCGGGGCCGCTGCGAGAGCCAGAAGAGCGGTTGGATGAAGTCGATTTTCTGCTGATTAACGGAACCGGCTTTGTATCCAACAGACCCTCATGGGAGATGAACCTGCAACCTGGCCAGTTGGTCAATCTGGTGAGTAAAGAGCAGCTTAGTGCCGATGCCTTAGTTGGTCAGGGGGCTGTGCATGCGGTTGCTGGAATCGGTAACCCGAAGCGTTTTTTTGAAAGCCTTGAAAATCTAGGTTATACACTGGAAACCCATGAGTTTAGAGACCACCATCCATTTGAGGCTAAAGATATCTGGTTTGGAGATAGCAGACCCGTTATTATGACCGAGAAAGACGCGGTGAAATGTGATAATTTTGCTAACCAAAATTGCTGGTATCTACAGGTGACGGCGCAGTTGGAAATGGGGTTTGAACGCGAGTTGCTGGCGCAGCTTGCTGCACTACAATAAATTGTTTTTGGGGGCTGGTTGTTAAGCCCTGAGAGTGGAGTGAATGGATAAAAGATTACTGGATATACTGGCGTGCCCCCTGTGTAAGGGTGAGTTGCACTATGAAAAGGACAACCAGGAGCTGATCTGTAAATTCGATGGGCTTGCGTATCCGATACGTGACAATATCCCGGTGATGCTTGAAGAGGAGGCCAGAACTCTGTCGACCCAAGAACGCCTCGATAAAAACAGCTGATTAATAGATTACCGATGAGTTACACCATTGTTATTCCCGCGCGCTACGCTTCATCCAGGTTACCGGGTAAGCCCTTGCGCGCTATTTGCGGTAAACCCATGATTCAGCGGGTCTTTGAGCAGGCCCAAAAAAGCGCTGCTGACTCGGTGATTGTTGCCACGGATGATCAGCGTATTCAAGCGGTCTCTCAAGAGTTTGGGGCGCGAGTCTGCATGACCTCGGTTGATCATCTTTCAGGTACTGACCGGTTGCAGGAGGTAGCCAGCCAGCTGGGATTTACTGACGACCAGGTGATTGTTAATGTGCAGGGCGATGAGCCCCTGTTGCCGCCAGAAAATATTGATCAGGTCGCTAAACTACTGCTGGATAACCCCGAGGCCGGGATTGCAACACTCAGTGTACCGATCCAGTCACGGCAGGAACTATTTGACCCCAATGTGGTGAAAGTGGTGACCGACCACAGTGGCGCAGCGCTTTATTTCAGTCGAGCCGTTGTTCCCTGGATGCGTGACGCTTTTGCTGACGCTGAAGTCCAAGAGGATCATTCCCCTGCGCTACCAGAGGGTTACGGTTGGCAAAGGCACATAGGAATCTACGCCTATCGTGTTGGCTTTCTTCACCAGTATATCGGTTGGGAACCAGCAGAGATCGAACGCTGTGAAGCTTTGGAACAGCTCAGAGCTCTTTGGAATGGCATCAAAATTCAAGTTGCGATAGCAAAGAAGAGGCCACCGGCAGGGGTTGATACAGAAGAGGACCTGTCGCGAATCCAATCGTTATTGAGTGCAGAGAATTCTCAATAGCGGTATCTGGTTATCCTCGGTTGTCCTATTCAGGAGTACGCTATGGTCAAAGTATTATTTGTCTGCCTCGGTAATATTTGCCGGTCACCAACGGCCGATGCGGTCTTTGTGCAAATGGTTACACAGGCTGGTTGCGAACGAGAAATCAAAGTGGATTCAGCGGGTACTGGCTCCTGGCATATTGGAGAAAAGCCGGATAGTCGGGCCACAGTTGTCGCAGAAAGAAGAGGTTATGATCTTTCCCGGTTACGGGCCAGACAGGTGCGCGCGGAAGATTTCGTTGAATTTGACTATATATTGGCGATGGACGAGACCAATTATGAAGATCTTAAACTACTGTGCCCCGAGGAGCATCAAGCCAAATTGCACTATTTTCTGTATTTCGCACCGAAGTTAAAATTGCGATCAGTTCCGGACCCCTATTTTGATAACCGGTTCGAGCAGGTATTGGATATGGTTGAAGAAGCAGCGCAGGGTTTACTGGATTATCTGTGCCACAAAGTTTAATGGTGTGTCGATATTGCTCCAAACTCTGAGTTGATATTAGGGAGTTCTCGGGTGCATCTGCAAGAATACTACAACCTCAAAAAACACAACAGCTTTGGTTTTAATGCCGTTGCACGCTACTGGTTGGCAGCCTCAAATAAACGTGAAATTAGTGAAGCACTGCAGTTTGCAGAGCAATATGAGCTGCCGCTGATGGTGCTGGGGGAGGGCTCTAACCTGGTGTTGGCGGATGACTTCCCCGGGTTAGCACTGAAAGTCTGTATGACCGGCAGGCAGGTCGTAGAAGATGATGGTGACCGGGTGCGGGTACGAGTTGGCGCAGGAGAAAACTGGCATGCGCTGGTGCAGTGGACTCTGGCGCAGGGGTATTATGGTTTAGAAAACCTATCGCTAATTCCCGGATCTGTCGGGGCCGCGCCGGTGCAGAATATTGGCGCATATGGCGTGGAACTGTGTCAGCTGTTTTGTCAACTCAGCGCGATTGACCGCAAAACAGGAACTGAGCTTGAGTTTGGTCTTGAAGAGTGTCAGTTTGGTTATCGGGATAGCGTTTTTAAAAAGCGGTTGAAAGATACCTGTATTATCACCGCAGTAGAGCTTAATCTTTCACGCAGACCTAATATCGATATCCGCTACGCAAGCCTTGCTGCGGAATTGAAAACAGTGCCTGAAAATCAGCGGCAGCCAAAACTGGTTAGTGAAGCAGTTTGCAAAATTCGTCAGCGAAAATTACCGGACCCCCTGGTGCTGGGCAATGCCGGCAGTTTTTTTAAAAATCCCTGGATAGAACCAGAGCTCTTTGGTGACCTGCAAGAAAAATATCCGGACATTGCTCTTTTGAGCCGTGAAGGGGGGCGCATCAAAGTCTCTGCCGCCTGGATGATTGAACAGTGCGGCTGGAAAGGTTATCGATCAGGAAATGTCGGCATACATGACCAGCAGGCGTTGGTCTTGGTCAATTATGGCGGAGGTTGCGGGAAAGAACTGCTGGTTTTTGCAGAAAAAATACGTGCATCGGTAAAGATGAAATTTAGAGTCGAGCTGGAAGCAGAACCAAGGGTTTACCCTTGTTTTTCGTCAGTGGGGTGTTGAACCTAGAATCCTCAGTTGGACAGGAGAGAGTGTGCGTTTGAGGTTCGTTTTCCGAGACTCAATCTTTGACCATTTCGATAGAGCTTCTTTGTCCTCAGGGCTGCGAAGTGTCGGGTGATCAATATCTGAGGCACAGATGAATGGCTCGCTTTGTGTTGAGAAAGATTCTTGCATACCTGATTTCAACAAATTATTGGCGCAATGGGGAGCTATACTGAAGCTTCAGTTGATTGACCAAAGGCAGTATTTTTTCTTGTAGGTCACGGTTACTGATAGGGCCAACATGCTTGTATCGAATAATGCCGTTTTGATCCAATATAAGCGTTTCAGGGACACCATAAACGCCATAATCGACACCAATTTTCCCATCAATATCAACGATAACTGCCTCATAAGGGTTGCTCAGTTTAGCAAGCCATGCGATGGCATCTTTATGGGTATCTTTGTAATTTAACCCATAGATAGGCACATCACTTATTTTCGCCATCTCAAGCAAAACCGGGTGCTCTGCGTAACAAGCTGTGCACCAACTTGCCCAGATATTAATAAGTGATACTTTGCCCATAAGGTCACTCAAAGAAATAGATTGTTCTGGGGCCGATAATAGGGGCGCTGAAAATACTGGTGCCTGTTTGCCAATCAAAGGAGAGGGTGCCCGTTGCAGGTCAGTTGTTAGCCCAAATTTCAGAAGCACAGCTAACGCAGCAAAAATAACGAGGGGTAAGATGTATCTGAACATGGTGTTTGATTCAGCCTGTTTTTTAGCTATATTTTGGAGAATACTGCTCAGCGCCGATTGTAAACACTCATCAGGTTGAGTGCTAGAAAAAACACCCCCCAGCCCATTTTCTCGGCAGGGGCATAAAAATAATAAATTGCTCTGTGTTACTACGTTATAACCCTTGTCCTCACAGGATTCCCACCGTTTTTGAGCCTCTATCCTGAAGGACTCAAACCAGCGAGTGCGACAATGTGTCACACGCGCGATCCATCAGCTCAAGGGTATTATTGCCACAGGCCATAATACTCGCGTATGACTTGTTAACTGACAGTCTGGCTTAATGGCATTGAGCAATGATTTAGCTTGCTTTAGAGCAATTTTGAATTGCCAAACAGTAATCAGAGGGAATGACAAGAATGAAAACAGTCCGGAAAATATCCATTGGAATATTGATGTTAACCGCTTTGGTAGCGAGCGTGTCTTCATGGGGGCAGCAGATAGATGATGAAGCGTTGCATCCCGCTATTCCGTTGCTGGATGAAGCCGGCAATCATGTTCTGGAAAACCAAAACCCCTACAGCCCTCGCACGACCTGTGGGCAGTGCCATGATTATGAGTCTATTACCCACGCCTATCATATGGAAACAGGCAGAGATGAAGCTGATGATAACTTTGGTGTAAAAATGGGTCTGCCACAACTGGTGAGTCCGGGTTACTTTGGTGGATACAATTGTATGGGCAGCAACAATCCCGATCAGTTGGCAAAGAGGGATAATGCTTCGGTTGAGGATTTTGCTGACTACGGTGCAGCCGGGATCATTAAGCGATGCGCAGGATGCCATAGCGGTGGTGGATGGATGGAGAAGGATCGTCAGGGACGGCGTTATGATGAAGTGGACCCTGAGACGGTTACACCATTTGATGGCGATCACTATAATCGCGGCACTGATTCTGATAACAATCAAGCCGATTCCAGCGTGGTGGCTCAGTGGGACTGGAAAAAGAGCGGTGTGGTGGAGAACGACTGCTTTATGTGTCATGTCGACCTTGGTCGATTACAGGTTTTTGATGACCGGTTAAAGGTCGAAGGTGGTCCGGAAGGGGGTGATCTATGGAAGACGCTGCGTCGCAACAAATTTATCGACAATGGCTTCTTCCGGTACAACGCCACGGCGATGATGGAATACATGAATATCAATCATCCGGAAGGTGTTAATAAAGATCTGAATCTGGTGAACGTAGCCAAGAAAAATATCCAGGTTGAGGAGGGTCACGGGGGAGTGGATGTGGGCTTTGATCTTGATCTGGATGAGAATGGAAAACCTAAGCTGGCCTGGAATCCGGCAGCTTTTGACGAAAAAGGCAAGGTGAGCATCCCGATGGTTAGCTTCCCCCCCAATGACAACTGCATGCAGTGTCACCGCACCAGTAACTCTCGCCGTGGCTACTATGGTTTTGGTGAAGATGCGGCCGCTGTTTATGATGAAGAGGGAATGCTTGTTGATGATTACAAAGATGATGTGCATTACGGCAAGGTGTTCACTGAAGCGAATGGTGAGTCACGCTCAATTGAGACTTGTAACGCCTGTCACGCCCGCGACTATTACCGGAAACCTTGGGAGAGTGTAGATCTGGATGCGGATCACAACTTCCTCAAAGGCAACTCTGATATGAATGTACATGATGATCGGGACTATCAACCCAATGCCAAGTCCTGCCTTTATTGCCACGATACAGGCCCTAACCCCATTGTGCCTTCCGGTCATGAGAATATGACTGATGCACACCTGGCTTTGTGGAAATATAGCGGTGATCTGCGGGGATATTCCAGGAATATGCTGGAGAAAGTGACCCAGACTCATCTGGATGAGGTTTCTTGCCAGGCATGCCACATTACCAACAAGAAGAACCGTGGCCGGGATATGCAGATCCTCTACCAGTATCGACGTGAGGAAGATGGCAAGTTACGTATGGTCCCCTATAACCCTAGAGCACGGTATTTCTGGAAAGACAAGAATAGTGATCGTGTCCTGACAAAAACCGAACGTAATGGTGTTTTTCAAGCTGTCACAAAAGAGGATGGATCCAAGGTGGGTGTGGTCATTGACCCAGAAACTGGAGATACCCTGCTGGAGGTCTCAGCACGCATCTCTCATGGTAGTCTGCGCTACAGTGATCCCGATAGCTATGAAGGCGTCACAGCGCTGAAAAGCATTTATGACGCACTGCTCGTTGGCAAAGGCGTGGAAAATCCTGATGTCGCTATGGTATGGACAGAAGTTAACCGTTATCTCATGTCTCATAATACCCGCCCCTCGGTAGAAGCACTGGAATGTGAGAGCTGCCACCGGCGCAAGAGTAATGGCGTCATTAGCTCACTGGTAGCACCGGACAGCATTCTGGGTTCGGGTAATGTGAAGGAAGTGACCACCCTGGTTGATCCAAGATTGGTAGAGGATGGCCTGGTTGTTTTGGATATGCCCTACATGCAGGTTGATGAGCTGGGTAATGTCACAGAGAGTGTAGAAGACATACTTTACTACAGCCTGGTGAACCCCTCGATGACACGCCTTAACAACGAGATTGCGCCTTCACAGCGTGGTATAGCCCAGCGATTAACTACGGTCGAGGCAATCAACAGGGCTA
>Ga0190303_1001270_pt1 | contig 10222 bp, 10 predicted proteins | sample 48700701_MG_FD_161672 | JGI IMG/M metagenome (GOLD analysis project Ga0190303, IMG submission 161672) | Hydrothermal vent sediment bacterial communities from Southern Trench, Guaymas Basin, Mexico - 4870-07-0-1_MG | ecosystem: Environmental > Aquatic > Marine > Hydrothermal vents > Sediment ...
TCTCTGTTGATTTTGAGATTACAGAAATATATACTTTATTTGGATGAACATTAACCAGATGCCCCAACACTTCTCTCCGTACTTTGCTTTTTCTTAAACTAAAAATAATCTCTGGACTCACCCTCATAACATAATCTGATAGTTATACTTTATAAATTTTTTGGTAAGAAATTATTTTACAAATATCATTTTTTTGTTAATTTAAAATATTTTAAAATAGATATTTTTATCTCCTTAACTTTTAGAACTAAAAACTTTTTATAACCTCGGGATAAAATAAAGTATGCTCGATCTCATTGAAAAAGCTGATAGAATTACAAGAAAATATCATAAAAAGATCACTATAGAAAGAGCAGTTTTTCTCTCATGGTACTGCGAAAAAAGAGACTGCAAATTCTGCTATATGTCCACCCTGAATACATCAAAAAAGGCTAAACGAACTCTGGATTCTGTACTTGCTGAAGTTTTAATCTGTAAGAATCTCAACTGGAATATAGAGTTTCTTTCAGGTGGATACGGCGTTTATTCCCTGAAAGAGATAAAAGAGATAGCCGAAAAGATATCTGAAGCGTATCAGAAAGTATGGTTGAATACAGGAATAATGAGTAAAAAAGAGATGGAGGTATTTGGAGATGGAATAAAAGGTGTTACAGGATCCTTGGAGACATTTGACTTTGATCTTCACAGGGTTATCTGTCCGAGCAAGCCTTTTTCAAAAGTCCTTGAGATGCTTGAAGATGCAAAAGACCTTGGGTTTAAAACAGCCATCACAATAATACTTGGGTTGGGAGAGAAAAAAGAAAAACTTGATAATCTTTTTTCCATAATAAGGGATTATAAAATAGATAGAGTAACATTCTATGCACTGAATCCACAAAAAAACACAATATATGAAAAATTTCCCTCTCCCTCCTCCCTCTACTACTCTGAGATAGTAGCCAGGACAAGGATTGAATTTCCGAAACTTGAGATCATAACAGGGATATGGATCGATAAAATATCAATGATAGGGCTTCTTCTACTCTCCGGAAGTGACGGAATAACAAAGTTTCCGATGAAGTCACTTTTAGAAAACTATGCAAACTTTAAGGAGGAAATTGAGTATACTGCTGAGTTACAGGATAGAAGTTTTGAAGCACGATTCAGGATAGATAAAGAAAAGCTTGAAGAAGATCTGAAAAAATACGAAAAGAATATAAAAGAAAAGGTAAAACAGTATCTTGGTGTCATATGAAAAAAACCATCATTATAAAACTATTGCTGTTCCTCAGGAAAGAGTCTGTTTCCAAAATACCGTATAGATCATAAAAATAAACTGTAAGATAGTTGATATAACACCATGGATACTGGATATTTTTGGGATAAATGGCGACTATGAATTTGGCGGCAGAGTCCCGGAGATTGAGAAGGAGAAAAATGTATTATTACCCCACATGATCTTGGGGTCATTCTTTTTGCTATTGTTCTGTTGCTTTTAAGGAGGTATATTGGATGAAAAAAGACTGGACACCTGTTTTGATATATTTTATGGAGAAACTTTAAAAATTTTTATTTCCTTGGGGTAGTATGATATGTGTTGTTGGCATGCCAGGAAGTGGAAAGGGCATATTCACAGATGTTGCAAGAGAGTTTGGATATGATATTTTATCCTTAGGAGATGTCGTAAGAGAAGAAACATTGAGGAGAGGATACAGCAAAAAGGATTGTGGATACATTGCTGAGATCCTGAGAAAAGAATACGGAAAAGCAGCACTGGCAAAAATCACAGTGGATAAAATAAAAAATCCTGAAAAAATTGTTATAGATGGAATAAGAAGCTATGAAGAAGTCAGGGAGTTCTCTAAATATTACAGATGTTACCTTATAGCGATCCATTCCTCACCTGAGGATAGATTTAAAAGATTGATGAAAAGAGGAAGAGAAGATGATCCCAGAAAGTACAGGGATTTTCTGGAAAGAGATCTCAGAGAACTGAGCTTTGGTCTCGGTGATGCCATAGCACTGGCAGATAAAGTCATTGTAAATGACTCAGATGTAGAGTCTTTTAAAAATAAATGCAGAAAATTCTTTCAGGAATGGGAAAATAATGTATGATACTTTTCTTTTTGACATGGACGGGACACTTATAAGAATGAAGCTCAATTTTAGAAAGATAAGAGAGGATCTTGAGAAAATGATCGGAAAAATGGGTACCTCTATACTGGAAACAGTGGATAAAATAAAAGACGAGACTCTGAGAAAAAAGGCAATAGAGTACATAGAAAAAGAGGAAGAAAAAGCAGCAGAGAGGTCCGAATTGATAGAAGGAACTTTAGAGTGTCTCAGATATTTAAAGAAAAAAAATGTTAAGATAGGAATTATAACGAGAAATAACAGGAAATCCTCCATTATGTCTGCAGAAAATACAAAAATAATAGATTACATCGATCTCATACTCTCAAGGGATGATGTTGAGAAGGTAAAGCCAGATCCCATGCATATACAGATTGCCCTGAAAAAACTGAACTCAGAACCAGAGAAAAGTGTTGTTGTGGGGGATCATCACTTTGAAATAGAGGCTGGAAAGAAACTAGGATGTCTTACGATAGGAGTTCTGAGCGGATCAGGGACAAGAGAAACACTGAAAAATGCAGATCTGATATTTAAATCAATAAAAGAATTTTATGAGGACTGGATCAGGAAAAAAATTTAATCCATATCAGAAATATGCTATCCCATGATCTGGAAAAAACTTTTATAGAAGTAATTTGAAGTGAAAAACATGAATTCAGAGGCATGATCTTATGATGGAAACAGGCTCAATGGTAGTAGGGATTATAATTGTCACGGGATTTTTTATAGGTACACTTACTCATCATCTTCGTCTCACATCGATCGTGGGGTATATTTTCGCAGGTATACTCTTAGGGCCTGTGTTTCATATAGTTGAGTTAAGCCCTTATGCAACGAGAGAGATAACAAGTTTCACCCTTGCACTTGTTGCTTTTATCATTGGGGGTACATTTACACTCGATTTTTTAAAGGAAGCAGGTAAAACTGTCTGGATAATAATACTCGGTGAGTCCTTTGGTGCTTTTTTTCTGGTGCTTATTGGTGCATATATTTTAAAACATGATTTAATTATTGCACTGATCTTTGCATCTCTTGCTCCGGCTTCAGCACCTGCAGGTACGATAGCAGCATTGCATGACGCAAAGGCAAAGGGACCTTTAAGCAAGATGGCAACAGCTGTTGTCGGACTCGATGATGCCTCATCAATAATACTCTTTGTTATATCCTTTGCAGTTATAAAGGCCCTTCTTGGAGGTACTACCTCTGTTTCATCTGTAATTCTAAAACCCCTTATGGAGATCGGTGGTGCAGCCGTTCTTGGAGTGGTGATCGGTACGGGTCTCGCTTTTTTCACAAAAAGAAAGAGGGGAAGAGAGGATGTATTTATGATGTCCCTTGTAAGCATCCTGATATGTGCTACACTGGCTCAGACCTTCGGTTTTTCCCTTATCCTTGCCTGCATGTTTCTGGGAGCCAGTTTTGTGAATCAGGCCCCTCAGGGAGGAACCCTGCACTTTGAGAGAATAGAGAGCTTTCTTCCTCCTATATACATTCTATTTTTCACCACTGCAGGACTGGAACTGAAGCCTCATCTTCTTATCACAATGGGATCTCTTGGGATAGTATATGTCATATGCAGATCCTTTGGGTTGATTGGAGGCGCCTATGCAGGTAGCGTAATAGGAAAAGCAGATCCGATAATTCAGAAATACCTTGGATTTACCATACTCTCTCAGGCAGGTGTTGCAGTGGGGTTAGCATCTTTTGTTGCCACAAGATTATCTTCCTACGGAAGCATAGGAACTGAACTGGGAGCTATGGCGATTACAATCATAACTGCCACAACAGTTGTTTTTGAAATAATTGGACCATTGGGGGTGAGATATGCAGTAACAAGGGCTGGAGAAGCAGGAAAGGCGTAGTTTTTTATAAACGCAGAGAAGATCATTGGAAAGGTATATAAATTATCACATGCCTATTTAGAAAGGAGATAATATGAAAGAGGATAAAATAGATGTAGAGATAAAAGCCGGGGGTAATTATGAATATGAAAGATAGAGATATTATTTCCATAAGAGATATGAAAAAGGAAGATATAGAGTATATCCTCGAGAAATCTGAAGAAATGGAAAAAAATATGGAAAAAAATAGAAATTTACTGGATGGATATGTACTTTCTACTCTGTTCTTCGAGCCCTCTACAAGAACAAGATTATCCTTCGAATCTGCCATGAAAAGACTTGGTGGAGAGGTAATAACAGTTGCAGAGGCAAAAACATCTTCAGCCGCAAAGGGAGAAACACTGACAGATACCGTAAAAACGGTTGAGCAGTACAGTGATGTCATTGTGATAAGACACCCAAATGAGGGTGCTGCAAGACTTGCAGCAGAGGCTGTGGAGATTCCGATTATAAATGCCGGTGATGGTGCCAATCAGCATCCCACCCAGACACTTCTTGACCTGTACACTATAAAAAAGGAGTACGGGAAGATAGACGGACTCACCATAGCACTGATGGGGGATCTGAAGTATGGAAGAACAGTACATTCCCTTGCAACTGCGTTAGGATACTACAATGTAAACCTAATATTTGTCTCGCCTGAGGAACTTAAAATGCCGTCTGAAATAAAAAAATACCTGAAATCCAGGGGAATTCCCTATAGAGAAATCTCAAGTATAGAGGAGATAGGTGAAACAGATATCCTCTATGTCACAAGGATCCAGAAGGAAAGATTCCCTGACCCGACAGAGTATGAAAAAGTAAGGGGAACTTATAAGATTCTACCAGAAACACTCAAACTCCTCGGGAATGCAAAAATAATGCATCCTTTACCAAGAGTGGATGAAATATCTCCAAAGATTGACAGGACAGAAAATGCAATATACTTCAAACAGGCAAGAAACGGAATTCCTGTCAGGATGGCTATTTTAAGTTTAGTTCTCGGGGTGATAGAATGAAAAAGGAACTGAAGGTCTCTGCTATAAAGGACGGAACAGTGATCGATCATATAAGCCCGGGAAAAGCTATGGATGTGGTCAGGATCTTAAAACTTGAAGACTATGATAACTCTGTGACGATAGCCATGAACGTGAGAAGCAGCCTTTTTGAAAAAAAAGACATAGTTAAGATAGAAAACAGAGAATTATCTGAGGAGGAAGTTAATGAAATAGCACTCATAGCTCCCGAGTCCACCATAAATATCATAAAGAACTATGAAGTCGTTGAAAAAAGAAAGATAGAACTCCCAGATCTGATAAAGGGTATTCTTTCATGCATGAACCCAAACTGTATCTCCAGAAGAGAAGGAACACCAAAGTTTATAGTTGAGAAAAAGAAACCGATCACCATAAGATGTTATTACTGTGAAAGATTGATGGAAGGTGATGAGATATTAAAGAGACTCAGAATATGAAAAAAATATTTTTATTCTTTATTGTATTGTCTGGTCTTCTGGTGCATCTACACTCTGAGTTACCTGATCTCGAAGTTAAAGAAGAAAGTATAAAAATCGAAAACCTTATCTCGGGGATGACAGGGAAGATCTACATAAATGTGGAGAACAACACAGGAGTGGATCAGTATGGAGTAGTTGTGAGATATGCTCTGAAAGATCTGAAAACAAATGTTGTTATCAGTCAGGAAGAGGTAAAAACACAGGTACTGGCTCATGAAACGAAAACGATAACTGTGTACTGGGGAAATCCCCTCTACGGTGATTATCTCTTTTCTGTTATAGTCGATCCTGAGAACAAGATCACAGAGAGTAATGAGGATAACAACGCTGCATCCAAGGTTATCCATGTCTCTGCCTCTGATCTTACCGTCACGGATATAACTCTCTCGAATCCGAATCCAAAGGTGGATGAAGAGATCAGGATCATCGCAGAAATAAAAAATATAGGAGAAGCATCTACAATAGGTTCCTTTAAAGTCGGATTCTATGAAGGCGAAAGTTTAATAGGAGAAGAGGAGGTGGGAAGGCTTGATGCTGGAGCATTTAAATCCATTTTCACATACTGGACACCGAGAATAGATGGGAGTACCGAGATCAGAGTTAAAGTTGATCTCAAGGAAGAGATAGATGAGATGGACGAAAACAATAACACTACTATATATACCGTAAATGTGGAGAAGTTAAAGGTTTTTATACTCTCCAATGCGATAGACTGGAATCTGGAAGGAGAAAATTTCATGGCCTTTCTTGAGAGCAATAAGATAGATGTTCAGAGAATATTCCCGAGCAACTTTGATTCCTATAAAAACGAAGGGATAATAATAATTCTGGGAGGGCCTGATGCGTATTCAGGTGTGGGATATATTGTGAGCCAGGTTCTCGATATCAGTTCCATAAACTATCTCAGAACAGAGGGAGCATATAATGTCTTTATGGAGAAGGATATCTTCACTGCGAATCAGCTGATCATTGTTCTGGCAGGAAACGATAGAGATCTTACAGCAAGAGCGATACTTGAGAACAGAAATGCAGTTCTGGATTATATAAAACCATAGAGTATACAAGCGAAAACTTTATATACAAGTATTTCCTTGTATATGCATGTTGAACAGGTCCAGATCTACAACTGTGGCTGTAACAGGTATAATGACTGCACTGGTATGTGTGGGGACACTCATCATAAGGATTCCCATTCCGCAGACAAAAGGATATATAAATATAGGAGACTCAATGATATTCTTATCCGCTCTCCTTTATGGAGTGAGGATGGGTGGTTTTGCTGGAGGAGTAGGATCCGCCCTGGCGGATCTGATAGGTGGATTTGGGAACTGGGCACCATTTACCTTTGTTATAAAGGGGATAGAAGGTGTTCTTGTGGGAAAAATTTCCAGGAAAAATGAGATACTTGCTGTTGTTGTAGGTGGAGCTGAGATGGTGCTCGGGTACTTTATAACTGAAGTTTTCCTCTACGGATACGGAGCTGCTGTTGTTGAGCTTCCGGGAAATATCTTTCAGGCGGGATTTGGCATGCTGCTGGCATTACCACTGTACAGAGGTGTGAGCAAAGTACTCAAAAATGAGTGAAATTGGAAAAGTTTATATACCGAACATTGAAGTTTTTTTCATGAAGAAGATCAACGAGATCACAATAGTTGCTTTATTTTCTGCTTTATGTGCAGTCCTTGAGATCTCACCATTGAAGATCGCTACTCAGTGGGGAATGAAGATAGATCTTGTAGCAGTTCCCATCCTGATGGCTTTTTTTCTTTTCGGATTCAGGGTGGCACTGGAGACAAGTATTGTGATGTTCTTTGCGCTTTCAATTATCTCTCCTGCTGGGTTTATCGGAGCTACCATGAAATGGATGGCAACTGTACCCATGTTCATTGTTCCCACACTTTTGAGCATGAAACCAAGCGAGGTGAAAAATCAGAAACTCCTTGCAGCTCTGGGGGTGCTGATGAGTACCATTGCACTGATAGTTCTTTTTGGAATATTATTTCTTCTTTTAAAAAACAAAGAGATCATATCTCATTTTCTCGTAGCTATATCCTGTATAGCCTTCTATTTTAGTTTCTGGATACTTACAAGGAATTACGAGTTCAGAGATACAAAAATATTTGAGAATGTTTACTTTGTTCTTACAGCACTTATTCTTGCTATAATAGTCAGGGGAATAACAACAACAGTAGTAAATTATTACTTTGCAATACCGGTATTCTTTGGTATTTCAACAGAGGAAGCTTTTCAGTGGATACCATGGTATGTTATAATGGGGCTAAATGCGATTCAGAGTATCGTTGATGCTGGGGGTGCATGGATCCTCGTATTCAAAACAGGGATATCCCGATCCTTAACGGGATAGATTTTTATATTTGTTCTACTTTCATATATTGTGCCCTGGTGGCTCAGTGGTAGAGCGCGCCCTTGGTAAGGGTGAGGCCGCGGGTTCAATCCCCGCCCAGGGCTTATGTTTTCTGGAAGAGGAACGATATCCCATCTGGAAGCTATTTATAATCTAAGTAAAAATATAAAGAAGTTTAAAAAGGTTAAAGGGACTATCCTCTTAAAAGACGTATTTGAAAATCTGATCAACAATACATTAAATTATTTAAGTTCCCCCATATTTTCAATTATCCCTTTAATAACATCCCAGAGAACACCAACGCTTTCGATATAAACCCTCTCCTCAGGTGTATGAACATCCTTTATTTCAGGACCTATTGAGACTATCTGAAGCTCGGGATCAAGCCTGAGAAACATGCCACACTCAAGTCCTCCATGAATGGCCTTCAGGGAAACTTCCTTTTTCAGGATATCCTCATATATTTTTTTAACAAGACCCAGAAATGGTGAGTCGGGATCTGGCTGCCATCCCGGATATGCCTCACCCTGTTCAACAGCAGCACCGTACTTTTCACCAAGTATCTTCAATTTTTTTCTGAGATCTTCCAGTTCTTTATCCACAGAGCTTCTGCTGCTCAGGAAGATCTCAATTTTCTCTTTATCACTTCTGACGACTGCAAGATTATTCGATGTCTGAACAAGTCCTTCCATTTCCTTACTGAAAGCTAAGGGACCATGAGGAATTTTATTCAGTAAATCCAAAATAGATTCTGTCTTCTTCTCTGTAAGAGCCATTTCCTCACTTATTTCCGATATTTCTATCTTCATATCTGGCTCTTTTTCCCTTTCTTTCGATATTATATCATTTTTCCAGTTCTCAAGTAGATTAATAGCCTCTTCTATTTTTTCTTCGGGAACTAAGAACTCACATACTGCCTCTGTTGGAATCACATTATGCAAAGTTCCACCATCGATTACACTGAGGAGTAGATTTATTCTCTCTCTCAGGAAAATAGCTCCTGAGACTGCAACTTTTATGGCATTCAATCGTGGAAGATGTATATCCACTCCTGAATGTCCACCTCTGAGACCCTTTATGGAGAGTCTGATGCCTCTCCATCCCTTCTTTCTCTCAAAATTTAAAGGGATGGTATAATGTGTTTCTCCTCCTCCAGCACTTCCAATTGTTATTTTTCCTAACTCCTCACTGTCCACATTCAACAGATATTTTCCTGTAAAAAAGCCTTTTTTCATATTGAAAGCTCCAGTCAGCCCTGTCTCTTCATCGACACTCAGAAGCACCTCCAGGGGGCCATGTTTCAGTTCTTCTGAGATCAAAGATGCCATACCATATGCCACACCGATCCCATCATCAGCTCCAAGAGTTGTACCCTCTGCTGTCACATAATCATCTACAATCCTGATTTTTAATGGATCATTCTCAAAATCTATCACAGTATCTGGTGTTTTCTGGCAGACCATATCCATATGAGCCTGAATAACTAATGTAGGATAATCCTCACATCCTGAGGTAGCCTCTTTCATGAGCAAAATGTTTCCTGCCTCATCTTCCTTAAATGGTATTCTGTGTTCTTCTGCCCACTTCTTGATCCATTCTCTAAGCTTTTTCTCTTTTTTTGAGGGATGAGGTACCCTTGTTATCTCCTCAAATATATGCCATACGAGTTTAGGTTCAAGATCTTCCAGAACTCCTTTTTTCATTGATCAATCCCCGATCCAGTATCCCGTGTATGTATAGTCCTTCAATAACTCCCTCCCCGGATTGGGAGGTTTTTCTTCAATACGTCCTACCGGAATAATCGCAACAACATCTACCTCATCGGGTATGTTGTAAACTCTTTTGAGTTTCTCCTTATCAAAGTACTCGGATAACAGAGTGGTGGCTATCTCTATACAGCATGATCCCAAATTCAACTCCCATGCTGCAAGCATCATATTCTGGGCAGCTAAACCAGCTTCAAAGATATAGGATCTCGAGAGCCTTGTATCTCCACAGATCAGAATCACAAAAGGAGGATCCCTCAGCTGTCTTTCCAGAAGATCCAGCATCCCCAGAATCCTCTTCTTTACCTCATATGGATTTTTATAGTACTTCTCAGCATCCTCTCTATTAAGAAGATCCTCTGCTTCCTTTCTGTAAGCCTCCACATACATCTTTGCCAACGGCTCTTTTTCCTCTTCATTTGAAAGAACTAAAAACTTTAAAGGCTGTCTGTTCCCTGCAGAAGGTGCCCATCTCCCCGCATCCAGAATTACCTTTATAGCCTCAGATCTAATCTCTTTCTTTTTAAATTTTCTTACAGATCTCCTTTCTCTTATCGCCTCTATAACTTTCATAAAGATCAAA
>Ga0190303_1001273_pt1 | contig 10216 bp, 12 predicted proteins | sample 48700701_MG_FD_161672 | JGI IMG/M metagenome (GOLD analysis project Ga0190303, IMG submission 161672) | Hydrothermal vent sediment bacterial communities from Southern Trench, Guaymas Basin, Mexico - 4870-07-0-1_MG | ecosystem: Environmental > Aquatic > Marine > Hydrothermal vents > Sediment ...
CCCGCTGTGTTGAAGCGGGACGAAATCGTTATAGCCATGATTGAGGCGGCAAAGGAGCGGGGAAAACGGGTCAACGGCCACGCCCCCGGACTCAGCGGGAAAAGGCTTCGGGACTACTTTGCCGCCGGAATCGAAGATGACCACGAAACCAGCCGCTACAATGAACTGAAGGAACGAATTCTGCTTGGGACTCATGTCTTTCTCCGGGAAGGCTCTGCCGAACACAGTGAAAATGACGCCTACCGGATTCTTGATGAATATCCTGAACAGGTCATGTTCTGCACCGATGATAAAGCCCTCAACGACATTTTTGCCACTGGACACATCAACTTTCACCTGAAAAAAGCCGCAGCGCTGGGGGTCAAAACAATGAACATTCTCCGGGCCGCCTGCTTCAACGGCCCTGCCTACTACAAAATTGCTGGAGCCGGGGAAATTCGCCCGGGATTTCGGGCAGACCTTGTTCTCTTCAACAACGAAAAGGATTTCAATGTAAAACAGGTAATCAGCAACGGCAGATTTCTTGAGAATTTGACCGTTACAGAACCGGATTTACCGCCTTTTCTTTCCCGTTCCATTCAAATCGACGGGCCGGTGGCCATCCCCGAAATTCCGGAACATCTCCGGGGGATTGCAATTGACGCAAAAGACGGTTCGCTGATTACCGGCAAACTGCCTGTATCACCTGCTCTTTTGGATTTTGTCCCGGAACAGGACCTGCTGAAACTGGTTGTGATGGAACGCTACGGCCACGGCAATCGTGCCGCCTGCCGCATCCACGGATTCGGCCTTAAAAACGGTGCCATCGCCTCCTCTCTTTCCCACGATTGCCACAATATTGTTGCCGTGGGAAGCAGCGATGATGTAATCCGGCACGCTATTGAAGCTGTGATTGCCGAAAACGGTGGGCTTTCGGTGGCAGACAGAGACGGCATTTACACCGTGACACTTCCGGTGGGCGGAATTGTCTCCAACGCGACTCCCACCCTTCTCGCTAAACAGCTGAAAGAACTGACCCGGCGTGCCCGGAAACTGGGATCATCCCTCTCAAATCCCCACGCCACCCTCTCTTTCATGGCGCTGGAGGTTATCCCGCACTTAAAACTCACTGACCGGGGCCTCTTTGATGTAGACAGCTTCCGGTACTTCGTACCGGGATGTTAGATGATAGATTCTGGGTGTCAGATGGAAGAAAAAAAGGGGAGAGAGGGAACTTGGGGACAAAACCTTCCCTGATTTAACCCCAATCCCTGCCCCCACTTCAGCTAATTTGCCGGGACGGGCCGGGAGAATTGAACCGAAGCGGCCAGGGTTTTGGCAAACCCCGGATATTGACTTGTGTATGACTCCGGTGTTACCGCCACCAGAATGGAAACACCTCCACCATATGGAGACATTAGTCCCAGGAGATATGCTTTGGCCTGTTTTCCCTGGATGGTACCGGACAGAAGCCCGCCAAAGCCATTATTCCCCACAGATTCGAACCCGTCTTCAGGAATCAAGCGAACATTGGATTTTGGGTCAATCAATCCACCCGCCGCCTCTGTTCTCATCTTCTCAAGACTGGGATAGCTGTGGTGTGAGACCAGAATCACCCCTTTGTGGTTCTGGGAGCCAAGGATATAGCCGGCACCCGGGTTTACCCTGGCAACCCAGTCAGCCGGGGGCTGAAAAGAAAAACCAAATTCCCGACTGGCGACACGGCTGCCATCCGGTGCCGCGCTGGCACCTGCTCCCGTAAAGACATTACCCTTCTTTTGCAGGGGATTGGCCGGTACCCGGTGTCCTGCTTTTGTCAGTTTGTAGGAAGTCCCCCCGGTTTGGAAAGATAGGATGTTTCCCTGGAGAGCCCCGGAAAAGGGAAACTGGTCCGATCCGCTTCTGAACGCTCCCTTTAGCTGGTTTCCGCTGCCGGAAGCTGAAACCGGATACCGGGTACCATTGAAAACCAGCGTACCGGTGTAATTTCCGCCGGTTCCACTCAAAGTCAGTTTCAACCCGCTGCCGCTGTAGGTTCCGGAAAGAGAATCTCCCGTATTTCTTTTTGCCAGCGGATTTCCGGCAAGTGGATTAGCATGTCCGCCGGCCAGGGGATTCCCTCCGCTTCCAAATGGCGTCCCACCACTTTTCTTGAACATCAGCTCCTGAGCCTTGTTGTAGTCCGGCATTCCCTTGGCATCCGGTTGAATCAGGATCACCCGCATATCAGTGCCCTGCTTCATGGCTTCAAAGAAAATGGAGCCTCCGGAACCGGTGATGGTGCCGTTGCAGGAGCTGCCGTCACTCTGTCCGGTCAACTGCATGGGCTGGCCGGTGGATGAACTGGTCAGGGTACCGGAAATACTGCCGTTTCCAGCGTCCCGGATTACCAGCGTCAGGGTTACCTGCCCAGCTTGTGAAACATAGGTTCCGGAAAGGCCGACACTTAGGGCTGGTGCAAAACAAAGCGACACTGTGGCCAAAATAAATAGAAATCGCAATTTCATATATCCCTCCTGGCGATTTTTGCAAAATGTTGACAAAATTTTACCACATCTTTCTCTCCCCGGTTTGAATAAAACATTTCCTGGCAGCGTAACTGGATTGTGAACGTGATAAAATGTCAGGAGGAAATGAGATATGGCACCTGAAAACAAAGAGCTCCGGCACCACAAACTTTCCACCTATGCCAGGGTCGAGCGATTCACCGGCGGATTGCTTCTGGCTATCGGAGCAATCCTGTTGATTTTCGACAGCCTGCTGGAAGGGTTTTATTCCATGACGGCGGACACATCCATGCCGCTCAGCTACAAGCTGGCTGTGTTGGGCGTGGCTATCGGGCTGGTGCTGCTGCTGATTTCCGTGTTCCGGGAATCACTTTTTTTCCGGAATCATGAGCGGTACAAAGACATCGAACGGTAGTGGTGAAATGGGAACAGTGTCCCGGGCCTGTACCGGATGGACTGGATTCAGCCCCCCGATTCGGGTCAGAAGAATCGGTAAGGAGTCGTTGCCTGTGCCTGTAGAAGATGTTGCCTGCATTAAAGCTGTACTGGCCGGAGACAAGGAAACTTTCTCGAAGATTGTGGAACGCTACCGGAAACGGGCCTTCCTCACCGCCTATGGGATTGTGCACAACGAGCAGGACGCCTGGGATCTTTCCCAGGAGGCGTTTATCCGTGCTTACCGGAACCTTAAAAAATTTGATCTGAGCCGCCCGTTTTATCCCTGGTTTTACCGGATTTTGAAAAACCGCTGCCTCAGTTTCCTACGCAAACGGAAACAAATGGCAGAAGTTTCCATCGAAGGCGTGTTCGGACTGAAAACATCTGAAATCGATCATGACCAGGCCCGGCTGGTTCAGGAATGCGTGGCCGCCCTTCCGGAAAACGCCCGGGAAATCGTGAACCTGAGATACTATCAGGGCTATTCCTACCAGGAAATTGCGGACATTCTGGAAAAGCCAATCGGCAGTGTAATGTCGGGGCTTTTTTATGCCAGAAAAAAGCTGAAAGAACTGTTGCAGGAGAAGGGGCTATGAACCATCAGGAAATACTGGAAAACATCCCACTCTACGTGGCCGGTGAACTCTCGCCTTCAGAACAGGCGGAAATGGACACCCACCTGAAAAACTGTGAATCCTGCCGCATGGAACTGGAAGAATTCAGGAAAATGGAAGGGATGCTGGAGCAACTGCGGCTCCCGGACCCGCCGGATGAACTCTGGGACGGCTACTGGTCCGGCATCTACAACCGGATGGAACGGAAACTGGGCTGGATACTCTTTTCTTTCGGCGCTATCGTGCTGCTGTTTTTCGGGTTTTCCCGTCTGGTCGAGGGAGTGCTCAGCGACCCCACAGTGCCCCCGCTGATCAAATGGGGAATACTTTGTGTCGGTGGCGGGCTGGCCATTTTGCTGGTATCAGTTATACGGGAACAGTTATTTTACAGGAAAAATGAACGCTACAGGGAGGTTCAACGATGATTATCGTGACAACGGATTTTATTCCGGGAAAAGAAATTGAAAAAGTTCTGGGTATGGCCAGGGGAAACACGGTTCGGGCAAGGGCCGTAGGAAAAGACATAATGGCGGTCCTTCGGAACATGGTCGGCGGTGAGGTTACGGAGTACACCAAGATGATAGCCGAATCCAGGGAACAGGCACTGGACCGCATGGCAGAAAATGCGAAACAAATGGGTGCTAACGCCGTTCTGAATGTCCGGTTTGGAACCTCCATGGTGATGACCGGCGCCGCTGAAATTCTTGCCTACGGTACAGCCGTTGTGGTTAGATAAGTAGAGACAAGGTTGAGGTTGAGAAGGGACCAAGGTTAAGCGAAGAAAAGAAGGGATGGGTGATAAGTAACAGAATAAGATTAACTCTTTGGTTTATCTGCCTTTCACTCGCACTTTCACTTACACTCCCAAGAGGAGGTTCTGATGAAACTGACATTGAGTGAACAACTGCTTCTGCTGGCTTTGAAAGACGAAAAAGGGACAGTTGTGTCCAAAGCCGGAATAGCACTGGATTTCGGGCTGGCCGGCGCGCTGCTACTTGAAATGACGGTGAGTGGGAGAATCAACATACGGGATGGGAAACTGATTGTTCAGAACGCCACCCCCTCCGGAGACCCGCTGATCGATGAAGTTCTGGCAATATTGACTGCCAAAAAAGGGAAATTGAAACCAATGAAATACTGGGTGCCCAGGTTGGCCTCAAAAATGAAGAAACTCCGTCACAAAATTGCGGACCGCCTCGTACTCTCCGGAATTCTCAAGCGGGAGAAAAAGCGGATACTGGGTATCTTCCCTTCCGTCCGCTACCCCACGCAGAATCCCCTGCCGGAGCTGGAAGTGCGGGAGCAGCTGAAACACACGGTTCTGCAGGGGAATTCTCCCTCAGCAGAAACCCGCATGATTCTGAATCTCGTCAAAGCCTGCGACCTGTCCGATGAAGTATTCGGAAAAGCCATGCGCAAACAAGTCAAGGCGCGTTTCAAGGAACTGGAAAAAGAACCCGGCGACAGTGAAGCCGTGGGGAAAGCAATATCGGAAGCGGTTCAGGCTGTGCAGGCTGCCATAATGATCAGCATTACCACCGCAATCATTGCATCCTCAGCCGCTCACCATTGAGCGTAGTAGGGGGCAGAATAGTGCGAGTGCAAGTGCGAGTGGGCGGCAGAAAGTGGAAGTGAAAGTGTGAGTGCGCGAAAGAATGGAGTTGGCCGTCACCCTGCGGGTGAGTAGGGGTAGGAGTAGTGGTAAGAAAAATCAGGGATTTGGCCCATTCCCTGCCCCCTCCCTTCTCTTTCGGTCAGAACACTGAACACTGAAAACAGAACACATCTTTCCCCCCCCATCACTCTTTTCTTTCTTAAACGGATTCTTGTCTTAGCTTGTCTCTCCAGAGAGGCGACATGTTGCGAAGTCTCGTGACGGTGCGTTCCAGTGCATCCACAGTGTAGGCCAGGTCTTCCTTCGTGGTGGAGCGGCCAAGGGAAAAACGGATGGAGCTGTGGGCACGGCCATGGTCCATTCCCATTGCCAGGAGAACATGTGAAGGCTCCAGGGAACCGGAGGAACAGGCAGAACCGGTGGATACCGCGATTCCGTCAAAATCCAGATCGTATAGGATGGATTCCCCTTCGATGTAACGGAACGAAATATTGCTGGTATGGGCGGTTCGGCTGACATCTCCCCCATTTACAACACTCTCAGGGACGCGGCGCATGACTTCGCCTTCAAACCAGTTTCTGAGTTCGGCCAGACGCTGCCATTCACTGTCCATGTCCCGAAGAGAAAGCTCCACCGCCTTGCCCAGGCCGGCAATGTGTACGGTGTTTTCGGTTCCCGCTCTGAGGTTGAATTCGTGGTGGCCGCCGTGAATCAGCGGGCATACTTTCCGTGTTTTCCGCTTGTACAGGGCACCGACCCCCTTGGGCCCATAAATTTTATGGCCGGAAAGGGAGAGAAAGTCCAGATTGAGTTCCTTAACATTGATAGGGATTTTCCCGAAGGCCTGTACTGCATCGGTATGAAAAATAATGCCTTTTCCCGCCACCATTTTTGCGATTTCTTCAATAGGCTGAATGGCACCTGTTTCATTGTTGGCGTACATGATTGACACCAGCGCCGTACGGCTGGACAACAGGGATTCCAACACATCCAGCTTCACAACTCCCTTTTCATCCACCGGGCAGAGGTGAACGGTTTTTCCCTCACCCTGCAGGCACTTGGCCGTGTTCAAAACCGATGGATGCTCAATGGCGGAGATGATGACTTCACTTTTTTCGGAGCCTATTTTGCAGATACTGTTGCCGCAGGTTACACCCTTGATGACCAGGTTATTGGACTCCGAGCCGCAACTGGTGAAAATAATTTCTTCCGGTTCCGCCCCCAGGGCATCTGCCACCGTTTTTCTGGCATTTTCAATCAGTTCATGGGCTTCCCGGCCGAAAGAATGATGACTGGAAGCGTTACCGAACACCTCCATGGCGGCAACCATAGCGGCTTTCACATCCGGATGAATGGGCGTGGTGGCATTATGATCCAGGTACACCCGTTTCATTTTTCATCTCCGAAAAAATCTTTGACCATCTTTTCAATCACCGGACGACAGCGTTCCCCGCCACAGGCACCGGTCATGGCTTCGGTTCGTTCAGCAATCTCGTCCAGATCTTCCACGCCATGTTCAATTACGTCGAGGATTGCACTTTTCTTAATCCCCATGCAGTGGCAGATTACCGGGTCCGGCGCGTCCTCCACAGTCTCCCCGTGATAATCCGCTACCGCCCGGGCCAGGGCATCCACCGCCAGCACCGAACAATGGAGTTTGTGTTTGGGCATGCCACCCAGTGCCTCCGCGATTGCTTTGTTGGAAAGGTTAATCGCCTCTTCCACCGGCTTGCCGATAATCATCTCTGTAGCTATAGAACTTGACGCAATCGCAGACGCGCAACCAAAAGTCTCAAAACGGGCATCTTCAATAATCCCGTCATCATTTACCTTGATGTAGAGTTTCATGATGTCTCCGCAGGCCTCATTCCCCACCTCTCCGACACCGTTGGCATCGGGAAGTTCCCCTACATTTCGGGGATTACGGAAATGGTCCAGCAGAATTTCCGAATACTGGTTCATGCCTCACCTCCGAAGGTGAATATATCGCGATTGTAATGTGGAGTCAAATCTCAAGAGCTCTGCGCCTTGCTCTTTTCCGCCATGGCGGCGTTGGCTGCGCCCTCGCCTTGCTCACGTAGCTACCGCTACGCTGCGCTGCCTCAGTTGCATCCGCCTTGCCCTGACGGAAAATCGCTGCGGCGCAGGGGAAATAATAAAAGTGCGAGTGGAAGACGGGAAAGAGAAGAGGAGGTTAACGCCCTGATTCTCTTTTCTTCACTTGCACTCACACGTTCACTTGCCAACCCGCCTGCACTGCAGGCGGGTTGTGCGGGATTTCTGCGGTCAAATCCCAAACATAAGATACTCTGCCTGCCGCAAAGGATTAATTCATCATTTCCATTCTTCCGACTGACCGCCTGGATTTTGCCATTAATTATTCAGATGATGTCTGAGCTCACTGGTTTTTACGGAGCGCAGAGGAGTAAAAATCCAGTGCAGCGATTTGTTATGCCTTTTTGTGCCCCACCGGTCATTTTAAAGATACGTCATCCAACGCATCGGGATCAATTTTCTTAAGTGCGTATTCAATTTCACAGCGTAAATATTTGTTTATCCATTGCCTGTTCAGCATGTCTTTAAGCACGGGAACAGCGGCCTTAGCACCAGGGCCAAGCTTCCCCAGACTTGTTACTGCATGATCTCTGCTCCAGCTATCTTTATCATTTAGTAATTTAATCAATGTTGTTACAATATCATCATCCGCATAGCCAATGGAGCCAAGGGCATCAATCGCCGCCAAACGCACCCCTTCGTCTTCATCATTCAATGCTGCTATAAGTGTTGGCACGGCGCACTTAGCGTCTGCTCCTATCCCTCCAAGTGCATCTATGGCGTATTTGCGAACCGTAGCGTCCTTGTCTTTAAGTTTATGAATCAACGGCCCCACTGCATATTTGGCATCTTTACCTATCTTTCCCAATTCCTCGGCAGCCTTCCACCGATATTGAGCATTTTCTGACTTTAATGCCTCAAGCAATACTGGTCTGAAGGGGTTCAACCGGATATCGAGGTTCGCTGGAAGGGAAGCATAAGCCTTGGTATCTATAAAAGGATATGCTTTTGTACTCGGAGGTAGTGGGGGATCGTTTGGCATCAGGGCTAATACCACTGGAATATAACCATTGGCATTGACACTCAAGGTAAAGCGTCCGCCAAACCATCCTCCTCTGCGGCGTGGTTTCTTGATCTCATAGCGGCCATTTTCATCGGAAGTCACGAAAATATGAACCCAATAGTTACCAAAATGTGGATCAGGGCTATCGTAACACCACCAATCTGCCATAACCCTGGCGCTTTTTATTGGATTTCCACTTAAAGTATCAATGATCGTTCCACTATATGGCCCCTCAAAAGGTAAAGGACGAAGCAAACTGCCGATGTATCCTCTGGATGTAAAAACAAATATCATCAAAAGGACAAGTAACACAAAAAGAAAGACATAGTGGTTTCTTATCAAGTTATGCTTGCCTCCCTTTTTAGATTATTCAATAATGCCTCTGCAAAATTGATGATAGCCTTTATCTGCTTTGTATCCTTTGGATATTTTGTTTCCGACAGATTGATATCGATACCTTCCGGGGAAAAAACTATTCCAGCCCCATTCTTAAGAAAGTCCATAATATCAAGATCAAAACCTCCGGATTTAGCTGAATTGACCAATGTCTTCTGCAAACTCACTGGAACGATTACATCCTTTGATATTTTCCTGCCTGTATTTATGATGAAGTTTCTTTTAAACTCCTCGGAAAGGCCCTCTTCGTACTCATTGAGAGCAATTCCCATCTTTCCCGCCATGGACATGGCAAATTTAAAGGTCATATTCATATCAGGCCGTGGGCTTACTGTAAACGCCTCAGGCAGTCCAGTTTTTTCCATGATGACAAACTTCAATTTATGATCGTGACGTTCTTTTCTCTTTCCTCCTGAAGCACGGTATTTCTGAATATCCACTGCTTCGCAAAGATAGCCTTGAAAACGGTTTATTTTATAGACTGCCCCCAGTTTTGTCTTTGTTTTATTGCTCCCTTTGGATGGGTTTAGAAACGATTTAAGGTATTTTCTTTCTTGGGAACTCTTTTTAACCTTTTGCAAATCCGCCACAGATCCGTCCTTTAGAAGTTTATCAAGTACCCTTGGAGGAGAGGTTATAAAGCGGTAGAGTAGATAGAAGGCTATTGCAAAAAGGGCAACCGACCCCCAGCCAATTATATCGGTATTAGACATAGAAAAATCTCCTTATGAAACTAAATTGGTGGAAACAAAATTAACAAAAGAATCCAGTATTGTATTATCATTAATGTAGCACCGGCAAAGCTAAAAAAAATGAAAATAATAAGTTTTCGTAGGTTTTTAAAAACGCTTAATTTATCTTTACCGCCTATTAAGCCCAATTCAGCATCAAGAAATAATAGACATCCTAATCCTATCACCGATATCCACATCCAGTCTGAAAAGCGATAACAAAGCAAAATTGGTCCAAGAAAAAACATACCAACAGCAATAATTATTTCAATTACTTCTTTGCCCAACAAACCAGAAAAAGAGAATCCATTAATAATCAATTTATTCCTTTTTGACGTATGATCCATGAAAATACGACCTTGTAAATTATTCACTCATTATTATTGTTTGGCATAACATACTTATTAACCCGCTGCGGTGTAACAGGGGGATGTGATGAATGCTTGACACTGTGTTGTGCCTTGCATCGGTTGATTCCCCTGCTATTGTGCGGCATAATCCGGGAGTTTGCCCAATTATGCTTGCGGTGGTATAAGAATCTGTCTCAATTATCCCGGTTGAATGGTTCGACCGGGTTGCCACGATACCGTCCAAATTCAAGCCTCCCTTTTTTCTTAAATCCAGTCTATTCCGGGAAAGGAATGCTGTCAAGGTGAAAGAACGGCCCTAAATCTGCACCAACTCTCCGAGACCCCTCAGGGTCCGCCGGAGCCGAAAAAGAATGAAAAAGAATGGGAGAAAAAGAATGGGGACAGGCAAATAATGAAAGAAAGTGCTTGCATTGGGGTGAGGGTGGGGGTAGAGTGAATGCATGAGCA
>Ga0190303_1001274_pt1 | contig 10211 bp, 14 predicted proteins | sample 48700701_MG_FD_161672 | JGI IMG/M metagenome (GOLD analysis project Ga0190303, IMG submission 161672) | Hydrothermal vent sediment bacterial communities from Southern Trench, Guaymas Basin, Mexico - 4870-07-0-1_MG | ecosystem: Environmental > Aquatic > Marine > Hydrothermal vents > Sediment ...
CCGCCAGAACTTTTCCACTCTATTGCCGCTTCAGGCAGGATATATGCTGTACTTGTAGCCACTAGATAGCCCTCGCTTGTTGTACGTGACCAGGTTTGACGGCACGAATGCCTAGCTCTTGAGCGCGGCTCTCAGTCGTATCGCCCATCGCTAATATCGTTGCTTTGTTTGTTGCATCAAAATTAGACAGTGCGGCATCATCTACCAGACCATCCAGTATATTGCCCAATACAGCTAGCACCGTAGGATCAGTAATATCAAACTGGTCAAACTCCTCCAGCGCGTCACGCGCTATCTCTGCTGCATCACTGGTGGATCTTTTTAGATCAAGCCACTGGCCAACCAGCAGCATGTATCTTCGAATACTGTAGCACTGGATTGGTTGTAATATTGCAAGCACTGGATCGTTCAGTAGTGCTGCTGCGTCCACATCGCTCAACCCGCTGTACGCTGGTAGTGCTAGCTCGTTACTCAATATGCTCATTTAATCACCCTTATTTAGCCCTGCTCATGCCAGCTACGCCAGCTGTCACTTTACAGTTGTTGTCTATAGTCAGCTCAGCAGATCGCATGACCCTGACTGATGTAATCGTGACCTCGCACTCGGGTGTCTTGTACTCATATCGAGCAAACCCCGAGAGCAGCGCAACTACCATAATGATTGCTGCGCTTGTCATTTAATTATCCGTTTTTAGTAATAACCTTGCCGTAACCAGGCATACACTAATTAAGTGGCTGTGATTTGCGGTGTGATCTTGTAATCATTACCGTCGTTCACAGTGATTGGGCCATTTGTATCCACTTCTATAGCAAGGATGCGCTGAACACCTCCTGCCGCTTTAGTGGCGATAAAATACCCTTGTATACCTGTCCAGTTGGCGCCAGAAGGTGTGAATGTCTGCTGCGCGTAATTGAACTGCGATTGAGGGCTCTCAGTCCAGCTAGCGTCAGTCAGTGTTATACGCGCATACCCGCCTGTAGCAGGCTCAGTAAGTGTAGCTTCAGTGATAGTTTCACCTGGAGCCGCATTTGTGAATACGCCCAGTTCTAAATCCGCATCTCTGTCTGTAAGGAGGCGCTTTAATAGAATTGCTAAGCTAACAGTTTCGCCTTCGTCCGGTCTAAATCCAGCCACGTTACACCTCCAAAGCTACATAAGTGTTAGTTTTACCATCCTTATCGAGATGGCGCTCTACTTCCCGACCTAAGTGTGTCGGGCTAGTGAAACTCTTCAGGCCGCTAAGAAGCATTTTCTTCCCGAAAGACTTAATACCTTCGGAAGCACTTATCGCGCCACGGCATCGGAAGATTTCACTCCCTTCTTTTTTCTCTAAATAAACAAATACATCTGACATGCGACACCTCAATTTTGTCACCGCTAATGGGTGATTATTTTATCGATCAATGTAAATTCGGGAGTCCGGGTTAACATGGACGGGCTGACTTGCCAGCCGAGCACATCCGGGGCGAACAGGCGAAATCCAACCTTTATGCAGCCGTTGTAAAATAACTCTGAGCAAAAATTCTTATCCGCTCTATCCCACTTGGCTTTATTTGCGAAAAACGCGAGCAGTCCCCAGTAGTCGTATTTACTCCCGATCTGCGAGCCGATGTACTCGACGAACACATCCTCCTGCTCGCGTGTGAACGGGACACTATAAATATCGACCTCGGTGCCTGCTTTATGGCCATCGCTCAGGTCAAGAACAACACGAACGGAGTTGCACCCTTGCCAAGCCTCGACAACCACACCATCAGTCAATATGATTGCTGTGTGACTATATTCGCCACGCGTTGCAAACCTGATAATCTTCGAGGTGAGACTTCGACCCTTGTATTGTGCGATCTTAATCATACTAGCGTAAATTCCCCGCTCGAAGAGTTAACATTCGAGTAGCTTTCCCGCGCTCAATTTTCATCATGTCGAGCCGCATTAGATCACGGGGAGTTGCTTTGTTCTGGCTCTCAAGTCGCTCAAGCTGAAATATTTCCGATTCGACATCATGTAGTCGTTGCTCCATCGCCCACACGTCAATCTTCAGATCAATCCGCTTAATTGATTGTTCAACCTTCTGGAACCTCGCATCGACATCGACTTTTTCAGCAAACACCTGATACGAATAGCCCAGTAGCCCTCCGCCGCTTAGTATTATGAAAAGGAATAGCCACGGGTGACGCTTAAAGGTTTGTTCCGCCACAGTTTCTACTAGATTGGCCATGGTCAAGTGCGAACCCTATGTTTGTGAAAAACGCTTCTGTAAAACAGAAAAGGGAGGCTCACACCTCCCTCCCCGGTAGACTCATGTGATTATGCTTGTCGTTTCCCGCTCTGCAGCATCCCAGGCCGAGTGCAAACATGCAGCGGGTAACTGTATGTTTCAATGTCGACATAACTGTCACGGTCACGATCCCGAACAATAATGGGATACGCAATCTGGCCCAATTGACCCAGCTGAGTGAACTGTTCACCAGGAGCGAAGACCTCAAGGAATGCACCAGGAGCATTGACCGGGAAAAATTTAACTTTATCAGTGTGAATGCCGACAGTAGTTCCGTCGTCAGACCCCTGATAATTTTCCCAGAGAATGCCACCATAGCTGATAGACTCATATGCTCCACCGCCTTGGACGTATTGTGAGTCGGATCGGTTGCGGTAAATCTCACGAAGCTCTTTGAGATGAACAAGCTCGTCCCAGAACGTGTCACCACACAAGGCGTGGACGCGGGTTGAAGGTGTCCAGGTGCCACCAGAGGTGCGTTTCATTGCTCGCGCAACCTGAGTGCATTTGGTTCGCAGATCACCCTCTGCTGCGCCTGCCAGGTTAAATGCGATCTCAGCCGCTTGTGTAATGTTGAACTCGGAGAACCAGTCATAGATAACCGTGGCGTCCGAATCAAGCACCTTACCTTGAATGGCGCCCAGCCGCATATTTTCCATCGTGTAGTCGATGTCATCCATCAGACCACCAGGGCCATTCATTCGTCGAGCAATTTCTTGCTGCAACTGAACGACTTGCTCTGTCTCGCCGTGGTCGCGCAAAAAGGAAAGCTCAGATGCCAAGATGCGGTCGCCCTTTGCAATGCGGGTTGTGCGGAAATCACGGATGGTGCGATTATCGTTGGAACGCTGCTCCAGTGGTGAGCCTCGCTGCGAGGTTTTTACAAGATTCAGCACGTTGTTGCGCGACTCGATTGCAACGGCCTCTGTTCGAATCGGGTTAGGTGTAAAGACACCCATTGAGCCAAGCAGCGATGGCTTGAACTCCATTGAATCGACAGTTTTCAGCATACTCACATTAGAGAACGCATCGTTGTTAAAAATATCTAAAATTGACATATGTACGCCTCCAGGCGAATTTAAAATTTACACGGCCCCGATGTTATCGGGCGATAATTCCAATTGCGAGAAGGTCGGCAACACCAGCATCGATTTCCGCTTGGAGCGCACCGGTATTCCACGTCACTTCGGTCAAGTTGTACTCGACTGTGGCGCGAATCAGGCCAACTCCAGGTGCGTCTGCACCAGAGGCATCGACAGCGGCAAACAGCAACCCGGCGGCAACTTCGGTGCCATCTGCTGCGCCATTGTTGTAAATTGCATATTTACCAGATGCAGTAACCTTACCGAGGACAGAACCGGCAACAAGATCCTGGCCACTCAGAATGGTGATTGTATCCCGACACGGGCTCACGCCAGTCGAGCCAGCAGGTAGCTCGGAAACGATAAACTCGCCTGCTGTTTTACCTTGTGTTAATTTAGTCATTTAACGCTCCTAAAATTTAAGTTACTTGGTTTGCTGGGGATTGGCGTCTCGCAACGCTTTTGCCCATGTGTCATCACTATTCGCGGGTAAAAGATCGGTCACATCCGCATCCCCTCCCAATCGAACATCGGGGGTACTTGTTAGCGCAAGAAGGTGGTCGCTGACACTTTCAACCTCCATGTTTGCGCTGATGAAGTGGTCAGCCGCACTCATTCTATCCGCTGATGCACATAACGCTTTAATCGTCGATACTCTTACCGCTTCAAGATCAGCTTTCGCTTCAAGATCAGCTTTCGCTTCAAGATCAGCTTTCGCTTCAAGATCAGCTTTCGCTTCAAGATCAGCTTTCGCTTCAAGATCGGCTTTCGCTTCAAGATCGGCTTTCGCTTCAAGATCGGCTTTCGCTTCAAGATCAGCTTTCGCTTCAAGATCAGCTTTCGCTTCAAGATCAGCTTTCGCTTCAAGACTCGTCGTGTCACCCGCAGGTTCATCGCTCAATGATACGAGTAAATCACTAAATGTACCAACTTTATGCGCAAAACCCGCTTCGACAGCCTCTTCCCCGTGGAATGTACCTGCTTGCGTGGCAATTACTACTGCAGGGGAGATGTTGAGATTTCTTGCTACGGTTGCCACAAACAAATTATACAGGCGATTGACCTCTTTCTGACGGTCGGCTTTCGCGCCGATGCTCAACTGTTCGCCTGGGTTCCCGTCAATCTTCTTTTCACCTGCGTAAATATATGTTGTTTCGACGCCTGATTTCTTATCTGCAACGCTGTAGTCGTCGTGATAGCTGACCACTCCGACCGATCCTACGCCAGATGTTCGTGTGACCCATATTTCGTCAAACGCGGATGCAATCGAGAAGCCTGCAGAATATGCCATATCATCAATCATGGCGATCATTCGCGTACCCATACCTCGACTGGAATAAATAAAATCAGCCAAATCCATGTTTTGAGCGGCCATTCCACCTGGGGTGTCAAAGCGACCAATGATCGTTGTTACACTGGGGTCATCGAGCAGGAGCTGCATTTCTTGCCGCAAACCTTCATAGGATACTGGGGCTGTTCCACATGGAACACTCATTTCGTGCGCAATAAGCGCACCGGATATATCGATGACAGCGACCCCGCTATGTGCTCGCGGCGCACCTCTTTCAACAGCATCAATTGGGATCATGCTGGCGGCATCAATGTATGAGCGAATAATCATCTTCCCTAAATGAGGGTGCATGAACAATGGCTCTGCCATTTTGGAATGAAGCTCAGCAAGCATAACGCTCGAGGGGTTCTTTTTAAACAGTCGACTAACCATTTTCAACGGATTACTCATTTTCACTTACCTTTATTTTGATCTGATGGGAGTAGTTGATCCAGCCCCAAAGCCGATTCGCGTTTGGCGTCCTCAGCCCTCTGCTCATCAACCTCTTCTGCAACCTCGCCTCTGCGCTCATCAATTGCCTTTTGGCGAGAAATGAGCTTGTTGTCAATCTCTAGCACTGTGGCCTGCACATCTTGTGTCGGGTGAATGTGCTTGAAGGCCGGGGCTCGATGTTTTGCCCGTATGTATTTAGTTCTCGCTTGCGCAAAATCGTTTGGGGCATCCACTGCACCGGACATCACCGCCCGGTCAACAAATTCAATCCACATTCTACGACAAACTTGCGGAATTATATAGAGGTCTTGTGTCTGCTCTATTTCCCGATGGTACTGATTCATTATCGCCCGCCACAAACGGTCGTTTATTCCAGTGTAATCACCAGTTACAAGCTGATAGGGTGTACCTTCTCCGGCACACACCCCATACATCTGCCATCGCTGGAAATCAGCGTAGCCACGTCCAGCGTCATCGCCGTCGAATAAACTGACATCTTCACCTGGGAGTAGGCTTGGGAATGTACCAGTCTCCATCTCGATCATCGGCACACCATCGCCGTCAGTGGTAATCGGTACTCCTGAGATAGGATCGAACTTATAATCAACTGCGCCGTAGTCAGGTCGCCTGATTACGCCAGTGAAACTCGCACGACTCTCTTTTCGCACCAACTCGGCGTCTTCGTATTTGTCGAAAGTATACGCTCGAACAATCGACTGTACGCCAGCGGGGACTCCGCGCAATGCACCATGTCTTGTCGGTATGAAATGATGGATGACATCTGTAGATTTAATTCGAACAAGATTGGCGAGGTTTGCACCGAAGCCGTCTGCAGGGTGACTTTTATAAAACCAATACGCGACGACCCTCCCGCCCGGTGTGATTTCGACACCAGTGATAATGCTATTGCCTGTCGACTTGATGATGGTGAGATCGACAGGGCAAAGGTCTGCCTCTACCAATTGGAACTGGAGAGGCACAGGGGAGTTGCGTGCTGCACGATTACGGCGAATTATGATAAACGCTTCACCGGAGACTCGTCTTGTTGAAACAGCTGCGGCCTGCATTGCGTAGACGCTCAGTAGCCCATCGCTATCGCAGTGATCGACATAGTCGTGCCATAATTCCAGTAGTGCGCCGTTAAAGTCTTTGTCCGGGCCTGCTGGTCGAGGGGTGATTCCTGTACCAATCTCGTTGGAGACAGCAACATTGTTTGAGCGAGCTATCCAAGGATTATTCCTAACCCCTGCGCGGGTTCTCCGTCGAAGTATCTGCAGTTCAAGTGTCGCAGCCTCGCGTGGAGAAAGATCAGGCGCATCCCATTTACCAAGTCTACGACCGACGCCTGCTGCCTCGTAGGCTTGCTGTGTTGCGGGCGTCGGTGCAGATAGCGCACGAGTATGTTGCACTTTAGTAGTTGTACGTCTTCGTGAGCGACTTCTCTTACCCATTATAAGCCCTTGGCTGTTCTGGATCGATACGCCCTAGGGCGAGGTGTGATGCTCGTTGTCCTGGACAATTCGTTCTGCACATGCTCGCGCAACTTCAGAAGGTCGCCTGCGCTGTGAAACTCTTGTTCACGCCCATTCAGGCGGACTCGGCGAACACCAGTCTTTATCGCACTGTCGATTTTGTCAAGATCCGCTTGAGTGTATGCCATTTATCTTCTCACTCGCATTGTTCGCCTTGCTCGTGGTACGGTTTTAACCGGAGCACTATCGATATAGCTGACTTCAGAATTAACATCCCATTCTGCACTCCAAGGGGGAGGCGCATCCCAGTCAATGTCTTTTCGCCAATAACTGTCGAGTTTAATCAAATACCCTGCTTTTGCATAGCACATTAGGTCAAAAGCCTCATTTTTAGCTCGGGCAAGGTTCTCCCACCCCTTCTCTGTTCGTGTTTCTGCGACAACTTCAGCATAAAACCACTCCTCCAACCAATTCGGAAAATGCACATAGTCGTCACCAGGGTCAGTCCGACGAAGATTTGCTGCAACAGCGTCCTTTAACATTGTTGTATTCAATAGCCAGAGCGGCAGCTCACCTGTTACTTTGGCGACTCTCGCTGCCGTTGATGTTTTATCAGGCGTGGTTTGCGAGATCATCGGCTTATTCGCTGTCGGCTTGGGTCGCTCACCCTTTACCAGGTTGAACCTATCGTGAAGATTCAACCCTTTGACCTTTTTCCAAAAATGATAGGCGTTTTCGGTAACGCCCTCTTTCCCGCCTGAATCGCATGTAGTCATAATGATACCCATAGTTCTATTTTGGGTATCATCCAGCTTATACCGCTTTAGAATCATTCGTTCGAGAAGCGCATCCCAATCTTCCTTGTATCCTGCTGGGTCTAATATCGCCTTCTCCCCATGCGCCTCTCGCTCAGATATTGCTATGTCGAAGCGGTCGATGATCCACGACTCTCGGCCAATACCAATCCCTTGTACCTGGCAAACGAACTTATGCGCTTGCACATCGACCGAGCCGAACAAAGCGCGAACACCCTTCGGCACAACCCTAATCTCAAGCTCCTCCGCTCGAGATTGCAACTCATGGGCACTCATTTTCTCAGACGCACTCACGGGGATATACGGGATACCCTGATCAGTGTTCCTTGTACCTTTTAGTTTTTCCTGTTCACCTGTTGTCGCGTAATGATAGAGGGCACTAAACTCCTTCTCCAAAAGTGACTGCCAGGTTTGATATTTGGCCGCGATGCCGCCAAGCCAGAACGATGCAATTGAGTTCGGTTGATCGTTTTCCAACTTCCAATAGCCGTTCAGGTTCATCTCGGTCTTCGTGTTGTATTCCAACTCGGAGCCGCAGCAAGGACAAACGATTCGGTCGTACTTCTCGGCGGTAGCCTTTGCGCCATCTTTTCGGATAGCGTGTATGAGTTCCGATTGCTCAGGTAGGTTGAATAAGTCCAACCCAGGCATTATCGGAATTTCACCTGCGCACTCAGGGCATGTCCAATGCCAAATTCTACGATCACCTGTGTTATAAAGACCGAGTATCCCACCTACAGGTGGTGCTTGATGAGGTGTTTCAGGCTTCCAGCTTGCATCGGTAAAGTCACGACCAGGTGATGACTCCGCAACACACACTCCGCCAGACATAAATGTTTGCGTCCGCTTCATCGCAAGCGAGTAAACATCACCTTCGCCGCAATCATCGGGCATACGGTCATAGTCAGATAGGAAAACGTATTTATAGTCTTGTGCGGATAGCTGTGTCGGCGATGGCCAGGCCAAAAGAAGAGCTGCCCCGTTGCGGAAATATTTACCGAAGATGTTGTCGTCATGTTTGTGAGGTGACATTTTTGCAGCCAATACCGGGCTATGGTTTAACATGCGCTTTATGCGCAATCTTGAATATTTGCGAGCGGCTTCCTCTGTCATGTGTACGACGAGCATGTCGGACGGGTCGCAGCTAATCGCATACCCAATCCCGCAGTCTAAAAGAGCTAGTGTTTTTCCGCTTCGGGCAGGCCCAGCGAAAACAATCGAGTTCACGCTGCGACTACTTATAAGGTTCATGGGTTCGACCATATAGGGCGTTTGCTTGGAGTCCCACTTACCGCTATACCCTCCTGTCGATACTACCACGACTTCTTCCGCAGCATCTTTAACCGGTATTCGTCTAGGTGGCCGAAACACCTCGCCTAGATCGGAGATTAGATTATACGGGCAAGCGCCTGTGCCGCTATCGTCGATCATTTGATTTGGCTCGCAGCGGTCGTGCTGTCTGTTTTAGCAGCACCGGCGACCAGGTTGCAGTCAGTCACATTGATTGTCGCGTCCGTTACAGATCGCATTGAGACTATGTGAAGCTCGCAACTTTCATTTTTAAAATCATATCTAGCGAACCCTTGAAACCCAAGAACTATCGACACCGCAATAATCACAATTGACTCCATCTCTAATCTCTAACCTCCAATTCCTCAAAAATAACGCCAGCTTCTTCATACATCTGTCTTGCCAAAATAGCAGATTGTTCCCACTTTTCGCTAACCTTATCTTTGCGGCAAACCACCCGAGCGATGCCCGTTTGTATAATTTGGGACGCGCAATGGGCACAAGTTGCCAACGGTGCCGTATAAATGGTGCAGCCCGTTAAAGATTGTCGGGCAAACAGTATGGCGTTGCTCTCGGCGTGCAATATTATTTGATGTTTAACATGTTTATTTTCGTAGCGTGACGGTAGGTCGTGGACGTTTTGCGCCAGCCCGTTGAATCCGGTTGAGATTATTCGCGATTGCGCATCTACGATCACTGCGCCAACTTGTGTTGCCGGGTCTTTGCTCCAAGTGGCAACGAGTGCCGCCATATCCAAAAACCGCTTGTTCCATTTATCTATCATCAGTAGTCGCCCTCTTCATTGAGCCGCCCGACCTCGTCCGAGAGCTTGGATAAATCGTTGGCCAGTTGCTCCCGTGCTCCATCAAGCAAATCGATAATTGGCGGAATATCACTGGGGGCGAGAATGCCATCGCGCTCGATAATGTCAGGTAAGGTGTCGAGCAGTAGTGCCACGACTTTAAATGCTTCTGCCAACGCTCGTTCGACATCAACAGCAGCTATCACCGCGCCAGATTCGAGATCGTTTTTACGGCGCTTTAGTTCCGATGCCTCTTTTAAATCTTCGGCCTGGTAATGCACTCGCCGGTCTGCGGGTTTCATTTTATCAGGATCAGTCTCAATCACCTCCTCATCTGGCTCAGGCGGGATGTATGGTTTACGCACATCATTTAGCGTGGTGATGTCGCCCAGCAACCATACTTGCGCCCGGTTACTACTTTGCGCCGGTTTAATATTACCGATCATTTTTCTAACCGTGGTCGCATGGACGCCATACGCGGCTGAGAGTTGAGGTAGCGTAAATAAAAGTTTCAGTTGAGATGGTAAGAGTGCCGATTTCGCCATTTGCTGTCTCGTGAGAATGTTCGTGTATTGGGTTGACATCATATAGTGTTCACTTTACCCCTGCAAGTATACGCTAGACAGATTTACCCCACCCCCTATATAAATCTCAAAAATTAGCCGAAAACCGGGCGACATCTTGCCCA
>Ga0190303_1001275_pt1 | contig 10210 bp, 6 predicted proteins | sample 48700701_MG_FD_161672 | JGI IMG/M metagenome (GOLD analysis project Ga0190303, IMG submission 161672) | Hydrothermal vent sediment bacterial communities from Southern Trench, Guaymas Basin, Mexico - 4870-07-0-1_MG | ecosystem: Environmental > Aquatic > Marine > Hydrothermal vents > Sediment ...
TTTGCCCCAATCAAATTGACTGACTGGGATAGGTTGTGAGGTAATGAGTTCTGGATGCGAGCAAATTTCAAGATAGTCACAGTACCAACAATGATTGCCTGTTATTTTTGGAAAGAGCTGTTTATTTTGAGAGAGTAAAAAGGATTTGATTAATACTGCAAGGTCAGCGTAATGATGTTCGTTTCTTGGAGTTACAAGAATTCTTTTGTCTATTTTTTCTTCTGTGATTGGGTTTTTGCCTCTCCATCCAAGAGGATAGCGAATAATTCCAGCCTCCTTTCTGCCAAAGATTCCTCTAAATGCCCAACTGTATACAGTAAACTGGTAATCATGATGAACAGGAAACTGAAGACGCGGATCCTCTTCTCCATAATCTTGCCATCCTGTCTTAAGATCTACAATATACCACTTGCCACTTCCATAAGGAATCTCTCTTATTTGGTCTATAGCTCCGACAAGGAGAACATCGTATCTGCCAGGAGCACAAACAGTAAATCTTTTTTCAACCGCAATTGGCAAAGGTGCTCCGTAGTTATCTTCCCAATATTTTGCAATCATTGAAGCGCCAAGTTCTTTATATTTTTCCTTCTCTTTTTCTATTTCAGTCTTTGTTTTACCTCGAAATCTAATCTTGCAAGGATTATGGAAACGCTCAGCATTCTTTTCTTTTAAAACATCCTCCCAAAGATTAACCCATAGCCTCACTGCTGATTGTTTGCTTTTGGGAAAAAGAAGTGTCAACCCTTTCTTTAATCTTTCTTTCTGTTGCTCCGGAGTAAGTCGATAAAAACTTGCAATAAGTTGATGTACTGCCTGCCCAAAAACAAGATAGACTGCTTGAGGTACCTCTATTTTCGCTTCATATCTTAAGAAATAAGAATAAGGACAACGGCCGTAATTCAAAAGCTTGGTCGCTGAAATCTTAACTGCCATCCTTTCACCTCCTTTTCGAAAATTCTGGAAATATTTTATTTAACAAAAAAATTGTTTTGATGTCAAGTTAGTTTTTCCTTGGGAGGATAAGAATTTTTATAGCCAAGATAAATAAGATAAGCAACAAGAAGATAAAAAATATGAAGGAGCTTTCCTCCGGGAATATAAAGAACCCCTATGAGACCTATTCCTAAATAAATCACAAAGGCATACAAAGAATAGAAATTGGCGAGATTTTTTGAAGTGAGCCCCTCTTTCTTAAAATTCCGAAAGATAAAGAAAATTAATCCCAAGAGAGAGATAAAAATTACCCCCCCCAAAAAATAACCATGAGGAGGTGCTTTTGAAATATTATAATAAACTTCTTTCCTGGTTGAGATCTCCTGAGCCCTCATTAAAAATCCAAAATAATACAAAAAGAAAAGTATTGTTCCTACCAAAGAAGAGATAAAAAGAGTTATTTTTTTAGGATATACTTTCTGGACAACATAAACCAAACCTAAGATGCCATGGATTCCAAACCACACTCCCCCAAAGAAGATGATTGTTCGGGCAAAGAAAGGAAAAGCCTTCCAGCAGCCAAGAGCAACTCCGTTGAAAATCCACCAGAAAGCCCCACTGAACCAGAAACTTGCATAAAGAGAATCTGTTAAAGATGGTTTTTTACATCTTCCAATCCACCAACAACAGAAGAGGCAGACCAGGCCTATATAGAATGAAGTTAAACCATCTAAAATAGAAATTTCCATATTAATAAATTTTTTTAATTTGATTCATTTTTCTTCCATCACTCCAAAATCCAATTTCTAAAGCCTCTTTATTTTCGCCTTTTATAATATCGCAATTTTTATTAAAAAGAGCACAATCTATTGTAGCGTCAATAATCTTTCTGTATCCGTAATAACTCAAATTATTTGGGGGATAAAAAGCCGAAACGTGATTACTCCATAAAGGAGGAGTTCCATGAGTATCAGAAGGAATTAAAAACATATGTCTGTTTAGACCTTTTGTTTTTTGAAGAAGTTTTTTCTTTACATTTTCTCTTAAAATCAACCTGTCGCTTTGAGAAAAAAGAGCAACAAACCAAGTCTTGGGATTAAGATTACTTAAATCTCCAAAAGGGAGTCCATAAATGGTTGTTGGAAGATAAGGAAAGGTTTCTCCCGGAGTGATCAAAATTATTGCTTTTGGCAAAGGGACTCCTTCCGAGAAAATATTTGTTGCTACTGATCCACCCATTGATGTGCCAATTACAACAAATCGAGAGAGATCATTCTTTGGAGCAATTTTTTTAATTTCTAAAATTGCCTCTTTTAAAACTTGTCTAGCAGTATGAGGAAATACTCTTGGCCGGAATAAACTAAAAATACCATTCTGATAAGAAAGAAAAATAACAATATTTCCTCTCTTTGCCTCGTGGAAAATTAAAGGAGAATACATTTTGTAGTCTACAGGAGGAGAGGGCGCTAATCCGTGCAAAAGTAAAATTACCGGAGAAGAATTTAGGTCTACCCCTTTTGGAATAAAAAGATAAAAAATATTATTTTGGTGGGTGAATTTTTTAACTAAAACCTCCTTTGTTTTGTACTCATAAGGGTTGTTTAGAAGATTGGGCCAAACATTCTGATTCTCTCCTTTTGGATGATAAAATAAGGAGTACCAAACAAAATAAAAATAATAGAAGGCCCCCAAAAAGATAAGAAGAATGAGTATTAATTTTATTAGACTTTTCTTTCTCATTTTGAATTGACAGGAATTGGAACGAGAACTGTTCTCGTTACTTTTTAATGTGTAATTCTTCAAATTTTTTTAAAAGAAATGGTATCTTGTTTCTTTCTTTTGCTTGTCTGAGAGCCAAAGAAAAAGCCAAAATTGTTTCTTTTTTTGTTCCCACGCATTCAAAAGGTTTGCTTTCTTTTTTACCTACTAATTTTAACATAAGAGGCAAAAGAGATCTATCTTCAAAAATATTTTTTCCAAAAATCTTTATTAAATCTTTTTCTTCCAAAAATGGATATAAAACAGAAAATACAAAGAGACATTTTGGACATTTTAAACACCATTTTGGTTTTTTTGTGGAAATTTTATAAGCATTATTACAACTTAAAAATGCAGAATGATACTTTTTAAGCCTTGCAAAGATTTGGGCAATTTCTAACTCCGAAAATTTTCGCAAAGCGCTAAAAACATTTACATTTTTTAAAAGATATTTTTTAGTTAGGCTATTAAATTCCTTCTCGAATTTTGAGCTTTTTGACCATTGATGATTTATCCATCTACCTTTGTATTTTAAGTTAGGCTCGTTGGCGCTTTTTTCCCATGAAAAAGCAATTTTCCCATAATTGAATAACATTGCTGCAATTAATGAAAGATAAGCCAAAAATGCCGAAAAAGGTACATGTCCATTTAAAAACTTTCTTGATTTATTCAATTTTAAGAGCAAAGGATCGAGTTTTCTCTCCACCAAAATTACTTCTTTTAATTTAGCAACCTTTGCAATTTTTAATTGGGAAGATTTAGCGTTTAAAATAAACCCTCCCAAGATATTACCTTTCTTTTTCAAAAGTTCTATTGTTACTGGAGAATCTTTTCCTCCCCCAATTGGCACTAAAATTTTATTTTGGTTAAGCCTTTTCTTGCTTACTTTATATAAAGGTTTTTTTTGGGTAACTTTGATTTTTAAAAAACCTCTTTTTGTAAAATCAATTTGATTCTTATAAAAATATTCTCCCATGCCATTTAAAATGATTTTCCTCAAGAAGATTTTTTCTTCTTTATATAAATTCCCCGTATCAATCAATATTTTTGGCGAGCAGGTTAATTTCCAATAATTGAGCATTTCAATAAGCCCTAAATGAAGAACAAGATTGTCTAAATCTTTTTTATTTATGTTATCTAGGTGTTTATTGGACACTTTTTTAATTGTGATTTGGGTTTTAAATTTTAAATCTCTATCCGAGCCATGGATGGATCTAATTAAAAAATTAAACCAGATTTTCAAATTAGGTTTTAGGTATTTCCATTCAAATTCTTGATAAACAAATTCAGGATATTTTTTTCTTAAAGCATCTATTTTTTTCATATTTTTCCAACACGGGGAGATACCCAATCCCCCGAGTCCCTCTGGTTTTTGGGTGATTGGAATTTTTAACAAGCAATTTTAATTTCTACGGTATCTCTTATCCTAATAATGCAATTGCCACTCCTACAATAGCCGCTACTATACCAATCACCCAAAATCTCATTGTTACTTTATAATGGGGCCAGCCTTTTGCCTCAAAATGATGGTGAATCGGAGCTGCTAAAAATATTTTCTTTTTAAAAAATTTTTTTGCCAAAAGTTGCAAAATTACCGAAGCAGACTCAATAACTAACAGAATTCCTATAATTGGTAAAACCAGAACCGAGTCTGTTAAAAATGCAACAACAGTTAATGCCGGACAAAGTCCCATTATTCCTGTTTCCCCCATATAAAATCTAGCAGGAGGAATATTAAACCACAAAAATGCTAAAATTGCTCCTGCAACTGTTGCACAAAAAGCAGCAAGGTCAATCTGTCCCCTAAAAAAAGCAATTGTACCATAGGCACCAAAAATAGTAGCAAAGGTGCCGCCTGCTAGTCCATCTAACCCATCAATAACTCCTCCCGAATATGTTGCCATTGTAACTAAGATAAAGAAGGGGATGTACAGAGGACCCAAATAAATATCACCTACTCTTGGAATATGTAAAGTTTTCCACCCTAATTTGTAGTAAAACCAAAGTCCCCCAATTAATCCAATCAAGAACATCAAAAACAGCCTTTTTTTCAAACTTAATCCTCCCCCAATATATTTCCCTCTTCCCTTAACTTGAAAAATATCATCTACTAATCCCACCAGCGCTCCTGCAACCAGAGCAAAAAAAGGAAGCCAGGTTTGAGAGCGGCTTAAAAAGTTTAATTTTTGAAAAATCCAAAAATCAATTTTTGATAAAAGAAAAAAAATAATACTCACAAGTAATGGAACCACCCACACAAGGAGTCCTCCAAACCGAGGGATCTTTGTTTCTTTTTCTGGATGAAACTTTGGAAGTATCTCTAATTTTTTCCCATCAATTGATTTTTCTCGAGGATTTTTTTTCCAGAGTTTGTGTTTGTATAAAAAATTCGTTAAAAAAGGAGTTAGTAAAAAAGCCAGACAAAAAGAGAAAAAGCCCAAGAAAAAAATTTTTAGGACGTTAATTATTAAAAAAGGATCATGTAGATATTGAGGAAGAGTTTGCTCTACCATATATATCCTTGTTTAACCCAAGTTATAAGTTTTTCCATGTCTTTAAAGCGGTTTTTGGAACCTAGGATTACATTTATGATAAAGCCGTCTTTAAGGCTCGGATGCTTTATTACCAACAAAAAACATTCTTGTGCAAGAGGAGTATAGCCGGTTTTGCCAAAAATAATCTCATTTGAATATTTTGCAAGAAGTTCGTTTGTATTTTTTACTTTATGATGAAAAGAATTGTCGGTTCTATATAAATAAAATTCTTTTTTTTGAGTAATTTTGACTAGAAAATCAGCCCGTGGATCTGTTTTACTCTTTTGAATAATAAACTTTACTAATTTTACCAGGTCCTTAGCTGTTGAATAGTTATATGCTTGGCCTGGAAAATCTGGATCAAGCCCTATAGGGTCAACAAATCTTGAATTCTCAAGCCCTATTTTTTTTGCTTCATTTTGCATTAGTTCAACAAACTTTTTTACTCCTATTTTTTCTGCTAAAGCAAAAGTAGCATCATTGCTTGATTCAAGCAGCATAGAATGTAAAAGATCTTTTACAAAAAACCTTTCTCCTTCTTTAAAAAGCCCTGTTTCTTCTTCTGTTTCAATGGCTTCTTTTGAAAATTTTACAACTTTGTTTAAATCGTAATTTTCTACGATTATAAAACCAGATAAAATCTTGCTTAAACTGGCAATAGGTACTCTTTTTTGGGAATTTTTGGAAAATAAGACATATTCATTACCAAGGCCGTCTACCGCAACAGAAAGAGCTGCTTTAGCATCAATTTCCGGAGGGTTTACATTCCATTTTCGAAAAGGTTTTAGGAATGAATAATCTGCAGGAATTTGGGCAAGCATTTGATTGTAAATACTGGAGGTATATTTCCAATTGAGATATCCTTCAAATATCTGCTTAAATTCAAACAAAGCAACACCGGTGCCAAAAAGTAGTAAAAGTATTAGAAAGAATTTAAAAAAGCGTCTAAATTTTGGCTTATTCTGACAACAAAAAGAATTCCTTAGATTTATTGAAAGATTAAACAACTTATTTATTCTCATTTTCTTGTTTTTCAATTTTTATATGGAGTTCTTTTAATTGTTTTTCTTCTACTTCAGATGGGGCATCCATCATTAAATCTCGCGAATCTCCTGTTTTTGGGAAAGGAATAACCTCTCTAATGTTTGGTTCTTTAAGCAATATAGCAAGAAGCCTATCAAGACCGATGGCAATTCCACCATGGGGAGGGACCCCGTATTCAAAAGCCTCAAGTAGATGACCAAATTTTTCTTTGACCTCTTCTTTTTTGTGACCTAGCACCTCAAAAACCGTTTCTAAAATTTCTTTTTTATAACTTCTTAAACTTCCTCCCCCAATTTCATATCCATTTAATACTAAGTCATATTGATATGCCAGAATTTCTTGAGGTTTTTCTTTGATCAGTGAAATATTGTCTGTTTGGGGGCGGGTGAAAGGGTGGTGCATTGTTTTCCATCTTTTTTCCTCTTTTGACCATTCAAACATAGGAAAATTTACAATAAATGCGAAGGCTAATTCGTCATCATCCTGTTTGTTTTCTCGCAAATCCGGCTTATCAGTACCATATTCTTTAATGACATCTTGATAGTTTAGGCGCAAAAAAGGAAATTCTTTTATTCTTTTTTCGGGAAATATTTTCTTAACGATTTCTTGTATCATTTTTTCAACTACTTGAAGAATATCTTCTTGCTCAACAAAAGACATTTCTAAATCAATTTGGGTAAACTCTGCCTGTCTGTCGGCTCTCGGATCTTCATCTCTAAAACATCTTGCAATTTGGAAATATTTTTCTATTCCTGCAACCATTAAAAGTTGCTTGTATTGTTGAGGACTTTGTGGAAGAGCGTAAAACTTTCCCGGCTGGAGACGAGAAGGTACTAAAAAATCCCTTGCTCCCTCAGGGGTAGACTTTGTTAAAATAGGTGTTTCAACCTCAATAAAGCCATTGTCTTTTAGAAAATTTCTTGCCTCGTGAATCACTTCTTGGCGAAGAATCAAATTTCTCTTTAATCTTTCCCTCCTTAAATCTAAATATCGATATTTTAATCTTTTCTCTTCACTTATTTCATATCCACTACTCTGAATTGAAAAAGGCAAACTTTTTGCTTCAGATAATATTTTAAGATCGCAAGCCACAAGTTCTATCTTCCCTGTAATTAAATCAGGATTTTCTGTGCCTTTTGGTCTTTTTTGGACCACTCCAGTTATTTCTACTACCCACTCTGGTTTTAGTCGTTTTGCTAAATCAAAAATCTGAGAAAATGTATCTTTTGCAAATATTACCTGCAGAAGACCAGATCTATCTCTTAGGTCTATAAAAATAATTTTTCCATGAGTGCGAAAGGAATTTACCCAGCCACAAACCTTTACTTTTTGTTCAATAAAATTTGGAGTTTGAGAAATAAGTACCCTTTTCATATTTTTTATTATAGCAAAAATTTATTATATTTCCAGCAAAAAACACCCTTTGTACAATAAAAGGGTTGACTTTTAGTGAGAAAAAATAAAGGGGCAGACCATATGGAGGTAGCCGCAGTGGAAGGAAAAAAATGGTCTGCCCCAGGCTAGTGGCACCCGAGTTTACAAGGGGCGGAAAACGCAGGATGAAGAGATCGGGGGTTGTTTTGAGGATGAGGGGGAACAAACGTCTTTTGGGTATAGGATGCGTTTTCCGCCCCATCTTAGGCTTGTAAAAGATCCATAAGGAGGGCCCCTTACCTCCTTGAGCCAAGGAGCCCTCCTCCAGGGTAAGCTGGCACTTTCATTATAGATTTAATTGCCAAATTCTGTCAAGTTCGGTAAAATAAAAAAGATGCTTTTGGCAAAAATAAGTTTAATGCCCAAAAATGGAAAAACAGTACAATTTTAAAAAATCTGAAGATAAGTGGCAGAAGTTTTGGGAGAAAGAAAAGGTTTATAAATTTGATGAAAAAAGAAAAGGCAAAATTTTTTCTATTGACACTCCCCCACCAACTCTGAGCGGGAAAATGCATCTCGGTCATTTTTTTTCGTATACTCATCAAGACATTATTGCAAGGTATCACAGAATGCTTGGAGAAAATGTTTTTTACCCTTTTGGAGTTGATAACAATGGCCTCCCAACAGAAAGATTGGTTGAAAAGATAAATAAAGTTCGACTTTTTGATTTAGGAAGACAGAAATTTGTAAAGTTGTGTGAAAAAACAATAAGAAGAATCCTACCAGAATTTGTTTCTGGATGGAAGAAAATAGGTTTATCCTGTGATTTTTCAACTATTTACTCAACAATTTCGCCAGAAGTTCAAAAATTAAGCCAATATTATTTTCTTGAGCTTTTCAAATCAGGACGAATTTATCAAAAAGATGCCCCGGTTTTGTTTTGCCCTGAATGTCAAACAGCAATTGCTCAGGCAGAAGTTGAGGAGATAGAGAAAAAAACGTATTTTGTAGATGTTGTTTTCAAATTGAAAAATGGAGGACAAATTGTAATTTCTACCACGAGAGCAGAGCTTCTTCCAAGCTGTGTAGCAATTTTTGTTCATCCAAAAGATAGAAGACACAAAAAACTTGTTGGTAAAAGAGCAATTGTACCTATTTTTGGACAGGAGGTGCCTATCTTAACAGATAGTTTAGTGGACCCCAAAAAAGGAACAGGAGTTGTAATGTGTTGTACTTTTGGAGATACTACAGATTTAAAATGGTATTTTAAGCATAAACTTCCTTTGCGAATCTCCATTACAAAAGATGGAAGAATGAATGAACTTGCAGGGCCTTTTGAAGGGTTGTCTATCAAAAAAGCCCGCAAGGCAATTATTGATGAATTAGAGAAAAAAAGTCTTCTTCTTTCAAAAAAAGAAATAACCCATATCGTAAAAGTTCATGAAAGATGTCAAAAAGAGATTGAAATTTTACCAACTTCCCAGTGGTTTATTAAGTATCTCGATCTTAAAGATAAGTTTTTGGCTCAATCAAAAAAACTTAATTGGTATCCAAAGTTTATGAGAGCGAGGCTAGATAATTGGATCAAAGGATTAAAATGGGATTGGTGTATCTCGCGCCAGCGATATTTCGGAGTCCCCATTCCTCTCTGGTATTGCAAAAAGTGTAAAGAAGTAATCTTGCCTGAAATTAGTGATTTGCCTGTCGATCCTCTTTACCAAAAACCGAAGAAAAAATGTAAATGCGGCTCTAGAGAATTTATTCCTGTGAAAGATGTTTTAGATACCTGGGTCACCAGCTCCTTAAGCCCTCAAATTGCTTTGTCTTTAATAAGAGAGAAAAAAATCCGCGAAAGGATGTTTCCAATGTCCTTAAGGCCTCAAGCCCATGATATTATCAATTTCTGGCTATTTTATACACTTGTTCGTTCTTATTTACATTTTAAGAAAATCCCTTGGAAAGATGTGGTAATTTCAGGGTTTGTTTTAGACCCAAGAGGTGAAAAAATGTCGAAATCCAAAGGCAATGTCGTTGAGCCGCAGATAATTATTGAAAAGTACGGAGCAGATGCTATCCGCTACTGGGCTGCAAGTGCAAAGTTGGGAGAGGATTTACGATACTCAGAAGAAGAAATCAAACAAGGAAAAAGAACAGTAACAAAACTTTGGAATGCTTCAAGATTTTCTTTAATGCACCTAAAAAGATATTCGCCAAAGAAAATTAGCCCTCAAAGGTTAGAAGACGAGGATAAATGGCTTTTGACAAAACTTTATAGAACCGTGAGAGATTATCGGAATTTTATGGATAAATATGAATATTCAAAAGCCAAAGAAACTTTAGATAAATTTTTCTGGAGAGATTTTTGCGACAATTATTTAGAGATAATAAAACCCAGGGTTTACAATCCAGAATCTTCCCAAAAATTGAAGTCAGCCCAATTTACTCTTTATACTTCCCTACTTTCTATTCTCAAACTTTATGCTCCTTTTATGCCTTTTGTAACAGAGGAAATTTACCAGATGTATTTTAGGAAATTTGAAAAAGAAAAAAGCATCCACATAACTTTA
>Ga0190303_1001276_pt1 | contig 10200 bp, 13 predicted proteins | sample 48700701_MG_FD_161672 | JGI IMG/M metagenome (GOLD analysis project Ga0190303, IMG submission 161672) | Hydrothermal vent sediment bacterial communities from Southern Trench, Guaymas Basin, Mexico - 4870-07-0-1_MG | ecosystem: Environmental > Aquatic > Marine > Hydrothermal vents > Sediment ...
AGGGTCGCCACTCCCCCCCACGCCCTGACACGCAAATCGCAAAAGCTTGATTTTGTCTTTTTTTAATTTTGTGTTGTTTGTTTATTGTTGTGCTTCGCTCCGCTCCTTTTACATGTATCGGTGTTTGCCCTAACGGGCAAACAGACAATTTTAAAAAGTGGCCTGCCCTGCCTCGCTTTGCATAAAAAATGTGTCCGCCCTTTTGGGCGGACAGACTATTTATTATGCCACCCCTGACCGTGCCCTAATTGTTTTTTCCTTGCTTTTGCGATTTGCGTGTCAGGGCGTGGGGGGGAGTGGCGACCCTCCGCTGCTGGCGGCGGGCGGCCAGCTTCATACCCCCACACACCCCCCTTTTTTTGGCTTAAACCCCGCAAAAAAAAGGTATTTTGTATTTACTTTTTTTTAAAAGCGAGGCAGGGCAGGCCACTTTTTTCACGGAGCGGAGCGAAGCACAATTAGGGCACGGTCAGGGGTGGCTCGTGTGACATGTTTGGCACAAAATATTAACAATTATTCTCCCCTAAAAAGCTAAGTAGAGCTAAGTTATTGAAATTATTAAATTCGCTCGTGTGACATGTTTGGCACAAAATATTAACAATTATTCTCCCCTAAAAAGCTAAGTAGAGCTAAGTTATTGAAAACTCTTGACTTAGCTCGTGTGACATACACGACACAATATACTAACCCCCTCACGGGTATATGTATATGTTTTGCGGGATCGGTGTTTGCCCTAACGGGCAAACAGACAATTTTAAGCCAAGAATAAAACTACTACTCCCCCCCTAAGGGGGGAAAGCAGTGTAGCTCGCCCTCGCTTTGCGGGTCAAGGGTGCTCCACTTCGTTCCGCATCTTGCCTAACGGCAAGACGGGTGGGCTTACGCCCACCCGCCCTTGACCCGCGCTCGGACTTCGCAAATAAAAAAAATGCCCCCTTAGGGGGGGGAGGAAGTAGTAGTTTTTTTTGTCTTTATTAATCCAAGCCTAATTGACGCCTCTTCTCAAATTGTTCCGCCATATAGCGGATATATTCCTCTTGCGGTAGGGAAAAAGGATCAAACTGTTCCTTATTTTTCTCTGTTGCATCTTTTAGCTTTTCACTAAGCGGCAGTAGGAAGGGTTTTAAAAACACTCCAGAGCGACCAAGCAGTTTAAACGCTTTACTGGTAAGTAAATATAAGGTGCTGTTGAACTCGATGCCACCGTTTTTGCCTTTTTTATGACGGCGTTTTCTTTTGATAAAACCAGCATCTTCTAAGAGTTTAAGAATTCTATTAAGATGTCTCCTACTGTAACTGATATTGTATTTTTCATACAGCAGCCAAAGAATTTTATCTTGACTGGGATAACAGTAATTTTTTCCATTTTGTTTTGCTAACCACCCCAACACATACAATACCTGAATGTATCTATGCCATCTTCTTCTTTTTAGCATGTTTTACCACCCCCTTTATTTGTATAGCCATATGACTTCTTGTTTTTTTTCTTTGTCAATATCCAGGTGGATAAAGTTTTGAGCTATTCCTATACGCTTAAATCCTAATGTTATAGCAGCTTTGATAACTCTATACCTCTTGGGAGAAGTGGAGATAGAAATATCCACCGCAAGTCCTTTTGTGTGAGCTGAGTCAGGGACTCCACCTATTTCTGCATTATGTTTAGGACACCTGTAACCTGATGTAATTATAAGAGGAAAGCCTACTATATCCCTTAATTGGTCAAGTTTCACAACCAGTTCTTTTCTAACTGCTGAAACTCCACAGCAAGGGCAAGCGAATTCTTCAGGCTTAAAATGTTTTATGTGATCCCACCAAATCATTTGTAACACCCCCCTTTTTTGTTTTTTTTATCTTGCAAAAACTGGAATTGTTTTAGTTGTAACAATCATGTATTTATCGTATTTGAACCACTTTGCCTTTATAGGATTCTCTATAATTTTAAGAGCCCCATTTGGGCGGATCTTTAGTGTGGTAAGATAAAACATTTCATTGTTAATGATTGCATACAACTTTGCCCATCTGTCTCTTTCTATTTTTAATCTTTTTTTACCTCTTATCAAATTAACGAGCTCGTTTCTTGTTACTCCTATTCTCATGTCTTACCCCCTTTTTTTTTTATACATAATGCAAAGAATATACCAACCTCATTTTTTTAAAAAAAACGGTGGTGAAAGATATAAAAAACTGTGTAGAAAAATACTCATCAGGTGTGTAGAAAAGGACACAGTAGCACAGAAATATAGAAAATCTGATAAGTTAAAGAGGTTCTTATGTGTGTAAAAAAATACACAGTAAGCTTGACAAGTATGTTATTCTTTGTTTATCCTTAAAGCAGGAGGATAGGATATGGCGGAGTTAAAGGAAATTGATATAGATTTAATTGATGAGCCAGAAGCACCAGCACGGCTTGAAGTAGAGGATGAGGATTTATATGAGCTTGCAGAGAGTATAGCTGAAATTGGGCTTATTAATCCCATTACGGTAAAAAATAAGGAAGGTGGAAGGTATGAAGTAATAGCAGGACATAGGCGTTTGCTTGCTTGTAAGCTTGCTGGATTGAAGAAGGTGCCAGTCATAGTCAGCGATAAGGCTAAAGAGCGGGCGGCGGAGATTATGATCACGGAAAATGTAGCAAGGAAAGATATGAGCCCAATTGAAGAGGCGGCGATGCTCAAGGAGCTATCGGATCTTAAGGGATACGGTATAGGAGCACTTGCACGGATAACAGGAAAGAGTAAATCATGGGTTAGGGAAAGGTTGGATTTGTTATTTCTCAGACCTGAACTTCAAAGAGCGTTGCATGAAGGTAAGATAAATATTAAGCAGGCAAAGATATTAGATAAGGTGGAAGAAGACGATGTAAGGGCAAGGTGGCTAAAAGAGGCTATAGCAGGTCATGCAACAGCAAATACGCTTGAGATGTGGTATAGGTCATATACACAAGATAAAGAATATATAGACAATGTAGATCAGTATTTAGATGAGATAGAAAGAGAGAGAGTATTTGAACCGCCTAAAGGGCAATGCTACATATGTTCAGAAAAACTTCCATACGAGAGGCTCGTGTCTATCATTATTTGCAAAAAGTGTAAGTTTGAGTTGACAAAAGCAATAATGGAGGCAAGGGATGCAAGGGTTAGCGTGGACGAGCATAGCTGGAGTGATAGTGTTATGGATACTTCTAACGGAAAGAAGATTGAGCAGGCTGGAAGCGAGAATTGATGAGATTGCTCAGGAAATACATAGTTTAAGGAGGGAGTTATGGACAAAGATACAATCAAAATTCAAAGAATAACAACTCTATTAGCTCCACTTGGGGTTAAATTAATATCAACGGAAAAAACACCAGACGGTAGGGTGGTCTTAAAAATGGAGTTTGAAAGTGAAGAAAAGAAGGCAACACTGGTAGCAACACCATCATAATTTTTATCTTCCAGTTTCCTTAGGGGGATGTCATGGAACTTAAAATTAGATTGTTAGAAGTTATTTGGGGAGTAATAAAGCTTGAGCTTGAGAAGTTAGCAAAGCATACTGAGACAAAGATAGATGATGTGGCTATTGAGTTAGTAGATAAGTTAATACATGAATTAAAGACTATAACACAGCAAAAAAACAGGTAAGGAGGGATAAATTATGGCAAAGATAAGATCTATTTCACACATTGCAGAGAAGTGGGCAACTGTTACACCACAAAGAGCTACAGATTACCAGGAAGGCGTGAAAAATCCTAAAAAGAATTGGGCAGAAGAAGCTATAAAGGCTGAAGAAGTGTATAAAGAGGCCGTTACCAAAGCGGCTGCTGAGGGGAGATATGGGAAGGGTGTGTCAGCAGCAGGGCAAGATAAATGGCAGAAGAGAACCTTAGCTAAAGGGCCAAGTAGGTTTAGCGAGGGTGTGATGATTGCAAGGCCTGACTATGAGAAGGGATTTGCTCCATACAGGGATGCAATTGAAAGTGTAGAACTACCACCCAGGGCTCCTAAGGGAGATCCTAGAAACATTGAAAGGGTGGCAGTAATTGCTAAAGCCCTGCATGCAGTGAAGGTTGGAAAATAATATTTAAGGAGGCAAAATATGGCAGTTCAAGCACCATTTAAGGAAATAACTGTAGAGAATACAACAACACTTGAATATACGCCACCAGCAGGCAGTGCGGCAATAATAATGTCTGTATTCTGTTTGACAGATTATTTAGATATTATGGTTTTAAAAATAGGAAGCAGAACTGTTCAGGCCTACAATGTAGGACCTTCGTTTTTAAATCAAGCATTGCCACCAGTGTTAAACACAGTGGATAAGTCCATAATGAAATACTTAAAAAAGATCGGGCTTCCTGTTGAGTATCCTGTTATGGAGGGGGAAAAAGTAGTTTTGCAAACAAGTAATACTGCAAGGTATTTAGGAATACATTTTAAAGAGGTGGATCCTGAAGATGTTAAACCTGATATGCCAAATGGGAAGGCTGCTAAGGAAAGGTTGATTTTTATACACGGTACAAATGCTAACGATATAACAGAATCAGGCTGGCATAGGCTTAATAAGTGTTTGAACCCAACTGAAATGCATAGTTGGCCATTTGAAGAAGTAGCTTGCCCTTTTGATGAAATTCAAATCTTTTCTATTGCAAGCCCGCCTTACCAGGAAAATTCATATACAGGTGGCAGTGATGTTTATGCCACTCAGAAAAGACTCAGGATCTGGAGAGGAACAGAACTTTTATTCCATCCACGAGAAGAGGGTTTCATCACAGAAGGTGGAGGAGCTGAAGCAGGGAGTTACAATTATGGTTGGGGTGGTGGTGATAATGAGCTGCCTATGGTTCCTGCTGGAGAGGAAGAAAATATTTTTGTGTTCCCAGAGCCTCTCGTATTTAAACGTGGTGAGGAAATGGCAATAGAAGTAAAGCTTGATATAGATACAGATGCAAAAGTGCCTGCTGGAAGGCTTATATGCTCTTTGGTTGGCAAGGTAGTGAAGGCGGAATAAAGCATAAAAAAAGAAGGAGGATAAGATGATTAGATATAAAAGCATTCAAGTAACAATACCCCCTGCGAGTGAAAAAACAGAGGCAATTCTTCACACAACTGAAGGGAAGAAGGTTAATATAAAAGCTTTTGGGCGAAACGAGGTAGATAAAGTAAATAGTCTGTTATATATCGATGGAGATCTTGTAATAGATATTCCAAGCACGCTAAAGATGACTAATTCTAATTTCATCCCTGTGAATATGCTTTTGGAAGGAAACCATGAAGTCAGGGTCGGAGGAAGAAATAAAGACTACTATCCAGCAGCAATAGATTTGTGTATTGCTTATGAAGAGATGAAGGAGTAAGACTATGAGGGTATATTCAAGGCCGTTCTCTATAGAGCCGTTTCAGAAAAAGACAACATATCTTGATTTACAAAGTAATGAATCGTTAATTTATATCCATTGTCCTGGACAGGCAGAGTATAAGATAAATAAAGATGATGTTCTTTATTCTGAAAAGCCAACTAGGAAAGTAGATTCTAATATAATATCAGGTGGCGACCATTGGATACCTGTCTTCAGCCAACTTGGCAGAACGGTTTCAATTGATATTCAGACTTTTGATTATGCAATAGAAGATAAGTTGTCTTTTATTATTGCTACTGAAGATGAATTAAAATCTTTGCCTAAAGGAGTTAACACCCAATGGATGGTAGGGGCTGATGACTTCGGTAAGTCATTAGCTACTCCTGGCCCTATTGTTTTGTTTAAGAACAAATATGACTTTCCTGTGTGGATTGTGGCATTATTTAACTTCGGTGCAGCAGCAGAGTCTATGGAGTATGAGCTATATATTGATAATGAGTGTATCCTTGACTTCAAATGCGAAATGCCCAACTTCAAAGGCTTCGATAAGCCTATACCGATATATGAATGGTTGTTGCCAAATTCAAAACTGCTTTGGATTTTAAAAGCTAGTCCTGGATATTTGTTTTGTGATGTTGAGATACTTTTGAGCAAAATACCTATAACACTACCTTATGACCCTATATTCAACCCCTTAGATCCATTCGGTGTTGTAGATGAGCATGACTCTATCAATATTATTCAGCACCCAATACCAGTGCCACCACCAGAACCTCCAGAACCACCGCTTCCTGATGAGCCAGATACACCATCTCCAAGTCCGCAACCACCATCTCCACCACCAGAACCACCAGGACCTATTCCGCCATACCCACCGCCGCCTGACGGCGAAAGAGATATCTTTGCTCCAGTGCCACCCAATGTTGACCCGCATGTAACGACTACACAAAAGCCTCAAAATATTCCAGAACCAACAAAGATAATAAGACCAGATGAGACTGCTGTGGTTCAGCCTATGCCAAGCCCATTAGGCGGGGTAAGGCCAACAGCAGATATATACGGGAGGCAAAGAACAACAAGGGCAGATGTAAGCTATGCGTCAGGAAAAATAGAAACAACTGACACTAGCGAACGCACAATATTTGCAAACACTATTGTAAGAAGAATTTCCCTATACTCCAAAGCAGGCAATTGGCAAGTGAAAATACTTACCTTGTTTGCACAATTGTCAGGAAAAACAATAAACGACGCAGATACAATCTACATAGACGAAAGACAAGCCTTTAAAATAGACATAGAAGCAGTGCAGGTAAACGTTACCTGCATTGATGCGAGTGAATCTACTCCAGGAGTTTTGTATTACTATATAGGAGTATAAAGGAGATGGGATGGACTACAAAGATAATAGAGGGAGCAATAGATGTAACGAAGTATAAAACAGTAACAGAGATAGACTATTGGCTTAAGAGTTTAAAATATGCCTATGCAGCAAGATCAGGAGTAGGTTATGGAATAATAGGGGATAAATTTTATATAGTAGCTGGGAGAAATGGATCTACAAAATATAGCGGCAATATTGAGTATGATATTAAAAAAAAGACATACCAACTAAAAGCAAGTTTGCCTGTTAGTGGTAGATATGGGCAGGCATCGGCAGTAGTAAACAATAGATTGTATCTATTTGGGGGAACTGACGGATCTAATTATTTCGATGACACGTTAGAATATGACCCCTCAACTGATATTTGGACTGAAAAGACTTCAATTCCAACAGGCGGGAGAAAATTTGCAGCAGCAGCGGCTGTAAATGGCAAGATATATCTTATTGGCGGAGATAATGGGTCTTCTTATCTCGATGACACATTGGAATATGACCCCTCAGCTGATACTTGGACTGAAAAGACTTCAATTCCAACAGGCGGGAGAAGGATTACAGCAGCAGCGGCTGTAAATGGTAAGGTGCTTTTGATAGGTGGGGAAAAATCAGGCGGGCTAACCGATGAAATGCTGGAATATGATCCAGCAACTGATTCTTGGTCTTTAAAGGCAAGTTTGCCTACGGGGGCTAAAAGAGGAGCTTGTGTCGTTGAATTTGAGGAGAAAATTTTTATTTTAGGTGGGAGAAAAAGTGACGGATTAACAGATGAGGTAATTGTGTATGATCCAAAAGAAGATAGTTATGAAATGAGATATCCAATGCAAGCTGGAGGCAGAGAGATGTTTGCTGCTGGAGTATATGAAGGTAGAATACTAGTTTCTTCAGGAGAAGGGAGTAGTGGCACACTTAATGATATGTGGGAATATTACCTTAAACTATATGGTGAAATAAAAGAGATTTAAGCGGTGTTCGCCTTAAAAGGCTCACAGACAATTTTAAAATACTGCCACTCCGCCTCGTGGGGGGGCAATATTGTAGCTCGCCCTCGCTTTGCGGGTCAAGGGTGCTCCACTTCGTTCCGCATCCCGCCTTACGGCGGGACGGGCGGATTTAAAGGTATTCTGGACAAATTTTAAGCCCGCCCGCCCTTGACCCTCGCTCGGGCTTCGCTGCTCTTAAAAGCGACCCCACTAGGGCGGAAGGAAGTGGCAGTTTTTTTTGGAATGGTGAATATGTGGTATTACTACACGCTCAAGCAAGATCCATACTGGAGGGGAAGACCACCGCAGATGCTCCCCTGGGATGTTCCAGTATGGCATAGATACCTCGACTCTCACCAAGACGAGTATAAAGAAGTAATCTATAACTTTGCCATAACAGAGAAAGAGCCACCTAAAGGCCTTCCAGAAAATATTATAAGGTCCTGGATGTATAGCAGTGCTGTTAGAGTTGATGCAATAGGAGCAAGAAAAGACGGAAGTTATGATATAATCGAGGTTACAAGGCAAGCTAACCTTAGAGCTGTTGGCCAAATTATTGTTTACACAGACTTAATTACACGCGCTAATCCTTTTAACGCTAAATACAACTCACTCATAGTTGCTGAATACGCAAACCCAGATATAAAACCAGTCTTAGAAAAAAACAATGTAAAATTAATACTTTGCCCGCCTGAATAGTATGCCCAAGAAATGTGAGAATACATACAAAGATAGAGAGACCTACCAAATAAATATTCCAGGACTAACTGATATTGTGCATATTAAACCAAGATATAGCTTTAATGAGCAGGAATTAGAAGAATTAAAGAAGCCTCATAAAGACAGAGATTATTCTAAATTTTCAAAAGAAGGATTAGAGGAATTAGAGAGAAGGCGAGAAATAGCTAGTAGAATAAAGAAAAGCCCTGTTCCATCATGGGCAAAAAAGTTACAGAGGATCATAACTTGGGTTGATAATGTAGAAGATGCTATATCAACAGTAACTACAGCATTGGAAGTAGCAACGGTAGCAGTCCCAGCGATAGCAAGCGTAACAGCACCATTGATAGCTACGGGAGAGCTTGCAAGTAGTGTAGCCGACCTGTTCAACGCGGCGGCGAGCTTGCCCACAGGCCCTACAGGTGCTAAAAGAGCGTCTGGTTACTTAATGGATGCAGTGTTAGGTAGGTTTGGCGGTATGTTTAAGTTAGCTAAGAACATTGAAAGAGTGCATGATATAGCGAAAATAGCTGAAACTACAGGCTGGAAGGCAGCACTCAAGTCTTTACATTCTAAAAGAGAATGGTTCGGGAAGTTTTTAGAGACAGCTCAAACATCTGACAATTTTTTTGGAGTGGGACTATGTTTAGGTCCAGTAATGGGCTTAATATCTGATGCATTCTACGGGGGAATAAGGAAAATACAAGGTAAAGATGTAAAAATAAATGTTCCCTGGTGGGCAAAAGAGGCAAAACAAAAAGCACTAAAAGAACATCCAGAACATGCACCATTCTATCATGATAAACAAGAATATGATGCACCAGTAAAAGCTCTAAAAGCTCTAGATAGTGCAAGTAGGCTTATGTCAATTCCTGGATTAGATGATGGAGAAACTTTATTGAGGACTGCAATAGCAGCCAATATTTCAAGTCAAGTTGTTAACGCCTGGCTTAAAGGCAGAAACATAGACGATTACATTAACCTTACAACCCAAATAGATGCTGAAGCAAAAAAAGTAGATAGACCAGATACAAGAGGCATACTTTACGATATAGAAGAAAATCCAGACATACCTACAAAAGATCCAGTAAGCGAAAACATTGAGCCACAGAAAGAAATAGACTATGTAGTATCGCCTATGTCCTCATCGGTAGAAAATCCTAAGAAAGCCTGGCAAGACTATGAGCAGGACGAGTATCATTATACATTCCATCTTCTTATAAGAAGCCACTATATGGTAATCCCTCATTTAGTTGACAACACAGGAAAAACCGAATGGTCAAGGACAGTAGATCCAGATAGAACCTTCGCAGAAGTCTGCCTAAGAATGAGTATTCTTCCACCTGAAGGCGTAACTTTACAAGCAATAGATGATTTTCTTAAACAAGGGGTCGCTTTCTATTTTGCAAACGGAAGGTATCCATACGAAAAGGAAGCTAAAGATATTGCGGTTAGGACTATGGGTGGATACAGAACTGAACCGCCTTCTGTAATTCCTCAAAGGTATGCAAAGCTATTAGGAATTTCTACAGAAATTGAAACATATAAACTTCCGCCACTTGCTTTTTAAACAGATCCCCGCCCGCACTAATACAGAAAAAAATAAAAAAAAGGTTTGACAAAAACTGATTTTAAGTCGAACCAAGTAAAAACACACATCAAACCAAGTGAAAACGCACGCAGAAGCAAAAAAAACACCGCTTATATATATATAAAAAGCGGGGTTTAAGCCAAAAAAAGGGGGGTGTGTGGGGGTATGAAGCTGGCCGCCCGCCGCCAGCAGCGGA
>Ga0190303_1001277_pt1 | contig 10200 bp, 8 predicted proteins | sample 48700701_MG_FD_161672 | JGI IMG/M metagenome (GOLD analysis project Ga0190303, IMG submission 161672) | Hydrothermal vent sediment bacterial communities from Southern Trench, Guaymas Basin, Mexico - 4870-07-0-1_MG | ecosystem: Environmental > Aquatic > Marine > Hydrothermal vents > Sediment ...
TAAGTGTGCCCAAGAGTTCAGCCAATAAACTCAGGTATTGTAACTTATTTATTTCAATGGGAGAAGCATCGAACAACATGTTAAAATAAATTATGCCGTTTGTTCTAAGATGTTGATGTAAAACAGTGGTTTTATCGATTTTCTTTTCAATTGAAGGAATAATCTCCGCTTTTTTATCTATATCCGAAATTGCAAGGTGAGGAATTTTATTTAGAACTTCTTCGGAATCCGGTTCCTGTTGTCTTTTCTTTAATTTTTTTGTCTCCTCAATCAGTTTGTCGATTTCCTGTTCCGTTAGCGATTCTTTTATCTTTTTTAGTTTTTCCCTTTCTTTCTCCTCCTTTTCTTCTGCCAAACCCTTTTTGGGATTTAAGACAATAACTGATGCATGGTTGTTCGTTAAGAAATAATTTTCAATCAGGTTTTCGAAATAGAAATCGATGTTTTTCTTTATATAACTCAGGTGTTTTTCATATCTCAATTGTTCGAATGGTTCCTTATCCCTCATCCAGGATTTGAGCAATGCAAAGTCATAGACCAATCCCTTCGGTAATCCTCTGTAATCCGCCTCCCTCAGTTTGAATTCCATTTTATTTACTGCGGCTTTTTTAAGGTCTTTATCTATGCCATTTTCATGCAATCTTTTCAGTGTGTCGTAAACAGTCTTTTTAAATAATTCTTTTCTCTCTTCACTCGAGTTTTTCACAATTATACTGAAATAAGGTTGCAAAATATCATCTTCATATTCTCCGAACACATCCTTTCCGATATTTGCGTCTATAAGCGCCTTTTTAAGAGGGGCGGCGGAGCTGTCGAGCAGGATGTATTTCAAAATGTTGATTCCGGTATTAAGAAGGGAATCATAGGATTTCCCTATAACAAAATTCATACTGAGGTATGTTTTATCCGCATTATTTTCTTTCGCCGATATGGGGTAAAAATCGCTTATTTCAACGGGTGTTTCAAACGGTTTCTGCTCCTCTATTGCCGAATCAACATCGGTTTTATCAAAATTGCTCAAATAATTTTCGTCTATGAACCGAAGCTCTTTTTCAATATCTCCGTTACCGTAGAGTAAAATGTAACTATTGGACGGATGATAGTATTTTCTGTGAAAATCGAGAAATTCATCGTATGTAAGTTCGGGAATGTGTTCCGGATCTCCTCCCGCATTAAATCTGTAAGTATTGTCGGGGAATAGAGAGTTTTGGTTAAGTGTTCCCAAAATACGTTCCGGAGATGAAAGAGCTCCCTTCATTTCATTAAAAACGACACCTTTATAGATTATCGGAGCATTTCTGTTCTCTAACTCATAATGCCATCCTTCCTGCATGAAAATTTCCGGGTACTTGTAAATATTCGGATAAAAAACGGCATCAAGATAAACATCCATAAGGTTAAAGAAGTCCTTATCATTTCTGCTTGCAACAGGATAAGTTGTTTTATCAGGGCTTGTCATTGCATTTAAAAATGTATTCAGTGAACTTTTTATAAGTTCGAGGAAAGGTTCTTTGCTTGGAAATTTCCTCGAGCCGCATAGTGTGGAATGCTCGAGTATATGTGCAACACCCGTATCATCTTTTGGTATTGTTTTGAACGAAATTGAAAATACTTTGTTATCATCATTATTTTTTAAGGCTATGAGACGAGCGCCGCTTTTCTCATGTTCAAAAATCATTCCTATTGCATTAATTTCCTCTATTTTCTCTTCCCTTAATAGCTTAAAGCCGAAGTAGGTTTTATTTAGTTCGAATTTCATATCACCTCCAAAATTTTGGATATAATACATTAAATTGATTAAATTATCAAGCCCGAATTTTGCTTATTACCGGTTAACATGTTTATACTTGCCCGCCGAAACTTTAGTGCAGGCGGACCTATCTGCCATTCTTGTTTGTCTCCGTTTGACTAAAACAAGTTTATATGATAATATTTCACACGTATGAAAAAACGGTTGAAAGTAGGTTTGGCTCTTGGAAGTGGCGGTGCCAGAGGATTAGCCCATATCGGGGTATTGCAAATACTAAAGAGAAAAAATATTAAATTGGATTTTGTAACGGGAACAAGCATGGGAGCTGTAATAGGTGCTCTTTATGCTAGTGGAATGGAACCTGAAGAGATAGAAGCGGAAGCACTGAAAATCGATAAAAGACAAGCAAGAACACTTTTTAGACCTTCACTGACAATCTCGGGATTGACCGATGGTAAAAATATAATTGAACTTTTGAAAAAATACATCGGTGATAAAAAATTTAAAGACCTTAAAATACCCTTTGCCTGTGTTGCGACTGAATTTTACGAAGGAAAGGCGATATCCTTAAATACCGGATATGTGCTGGATGCAGTAAGAGCGAGTCTCTCGATTCCCATACTTATTAAGCCTTATGTTTTGAATGACATGATTTTGCTCGACGGGGGTATTTCTAACCCCGTTCCGGTAGATGTTGCGAGGGGAATGGGGGCGGATATTACAATTGCAGTGAATGTGATAAACAATCCGCAAAGAAATAAACGCCTGGGAAAATACATGGAAGAGGAGGCGGAGAGAAAGACGGAGGTAGGAAAAAGCAAAGAGGTAATAATTAAGGAAATGATTGAAAAGAGATTACAAAAAATAAAAGAAATAATTCCGAATATAATAGAAAATAAATTTAAGAGTGATACCCCCCCCATTAATGTAATAGCCGCTAAGTTGTTTGAGATTGCAGAGAGCAAAATCGTTGAGCAGAAATTGTTAATTGATAAACCCGAAGTATTGATAGAGCCGTATACTTACTATGCATCAATAATGGATTATGAACTTGCTCCGAGGCTCATATACCAGGGGAAGAGGGCAACATTATTTAAATTAGATGAGATAAATACTATTTTGAGAGGTGGAGATGTTTGGTAATATTCAAAATAGCTTTTCAAAAATATTTAGAAAATGGCGATCCAAGGGTAAACTTACAGAAGAGGACCTCGATCGGGGATTACTCGAAATAAAAAACGCACTTTTGGAAGCGGATGTAAATTACGATGTGGTAAAAGAATTCATCGAGGGAGTGAAGGAGAGTGCTGAGGGCGAAGAAATTCTTTATGCTTTAAATCCGGGGCAAATGATTGTAAAAATCGTCTTTGACGAACTCGTAAAGATACTTGGTAAGGCGAAGAAAGAGATTTATTTCAAGGGCAATCCTGCCGTTATTATGCTGCTCGGTTTGCAGGGGTCGGGAAAAACTACAACAGCCGGAAAACTCGCTCGGTTTTTAACGAAAAAGAATAGAAAAACAATGTTGGTTCCTGCGGATACAAGACGTCCCGGTGCTGTTGAACAATTAAAGCAGATTGCCGAGCAGGCAGGAGTTGGGTTCTATAAACCTGATACCGATAATCCGGTGGAGATTGCGAGAAAAGCTCCAAAGGTGGCTTATATAGAGGGATATGATACGGTAATTATCGACACGCAGGGACGATTGCATGTGGATGATAAACTCATGCAGGAATTGAAGAAGATGATAAAAGTTGCAAAGCCTTCCGAGAAATTGTTTGTCGCCGATGGTATGACAGGACAGGATGCTGTAAAAATTGCCGAAACCTTCAATAATAATCTGGACATTACAGGTGTTATTTTGACTAAGATGGATGGCGATGCAAGGGGTGGAGCGGCACTTTCGATTTTCAGTGTTACGAAGAAACCGATAAAACTAATAGGTGTAGGAGAAAAATTATCTGATATAGAGCAATTTTATCCCGATAGAATTGCGTCGAGAATATTGGGAATGGGAGATGTACTCACATTGATAGAAAAAGCGGAGGAGACTTTCAAAGCGGAAGAGGCGAAGCGGGTAGAACAGAAAATACGAAAGGCAAAATTCAATCTCGAAGATTTTTTGGCTCAGATAAAACAAATAAAAAATATGGGGCCTCTCGGAAATCTTGCAAAAATGATCCCGGGAATGCCTGCAAAAAGTGTTGAAAACATAGATGATAAAGTTCTTGTAAGGATTGAGGCAATTATAAATTCCATGACGAGGGAAGAGAGGTTATATCCCGAAATACTCAATGGAAGCAGGAGAAAAAGAATAGCAAGGGGTTCGGGGACCTCTGTTCAGGAAATAAACCAGTTAATGAAGCAATTTGATATGATGAAGAAGATGATGAAATCGTATATGAAAGGTGGAAGAAGAGGTTTACCTTTTTAAAGGAAGTAAATATGCCCGTTGATGTTATTTTGGGGTTACAATGGGGAGATGAGGGGAAAGGGAAGATCGTAGATAAACTTTCCGGAAATGCCGATGTTGTTGTTCGTTTCCAGGGTGGGGCAAATGCGGGACATACCGTTTATTATAATGAAAATGAGATTAAATTACACTTAATTCCTTCGGGAATAATACATCGTGATACTATCTGTATAATCGGTAACGGTGTTGTTTTTGATCCCGAGATATTTGCCGAGGAAGTCTCGGTTTTGAATGCCTATGGAATCAAGTGCCCGGGTAAGTTATTTATCAGCAAAAGAGCACATCTCGTTTTTCCTTTTCATAAAGAATTTGATGCCTATTTTGAGGAATATAAAGGAAAGGGGAATATCGGCACAACAAAAAGAGGTATAGGCCCCGCTTACACTGACAAAATCAGACGAATGGGTATTAGGGTGGGAGATCTCTATAATGATAATATTTTTAATGAGCGACTTGGTGCTTTGATTGAATATTACAACAAAATATTTGTTGATATTTTCGGGAAAGAACCTATTAGTTTCAGAGCTATTAGAAATCATTTTATAAATTACAAGAATATGTTAAAAAGATATGTAAAAGATACCGAGGAGATGCTATATAATTACCAGAAAGAAGGAAGGAAAATCCTTATGGAGGGTGCACAAGCGGCGCTTCTTGATATAGATTACGGAACTTATCCCTATGTGACATCAAGCAATACGACTTTGGGTGCCGTTTTTACCGGTGCAGGGATTTCTCCGTTCAATATCGAAAATATTTACGGTGTAACAAAGGCATATACAACAAGAGTGGGAAAAGGACCATTTCCTACAAAATTCGATGACAAGGTATTCGAGGAAAATTTCAGAGAAATGGCAGGTGAATATGGAGCTTCCACAGGAAGACCGAGGCAATGTGGATGGCTTGATCTTGTAGCACTGAAATATGCTGTCAGGAGAAATCACATAAATAAGCTGATTATTACCAAACTTGATATTCTTTCCGGAATAGATTCTATAAAACTCTGTACCGCTTATGATTATAATGGCACAATCAACGAAGAATTTCCTACGGAGACCTATAAATTAGACATTGTGAAACCGGTATACATTAATATGAAAGGCTGGAAAGAGAATATTTCCCTTGTAAAGAATTATAATGATTTACCGGAAGCTACGAGAAAATATGTTGAATATATCGAGAAGTTTGTGGGAGCTGATGTTTATATTTTATCTGTTGGAAAGAAACGGGAAGATATTATTTACAGGGGTAAATAATACTGCATTCCGAAAGAAGAAATAAGCATTATTTTGCATGATGTTTATCCCCAGCGGTAATCCGTTTGGATTTTGAGGCAGAGAGAATATTCTATTTCCGGGGTATTCGCTTATTAATTTCCCCGAAATGTATAAAAAATTGGAATCAAGAGAACAGATATTGCCTTTTGTTAAATGTACATTTGCAGGCTTAATAGTCATGCTATCTGTTTTTAGATTTAAAAAATAAATGTCTCTTGTAGAGGAAATTGCCGCCAAAGAGATATCATTTGTGGTGATTTCCCCATAGGAGATGTCGGGAAATTGTTCTATTTTTCCGATTTTATCGTCATTCATAAAATAAATACCGTTATCCGTTGCAAAAAGCAATAATTTGTTACTTTTTAAGATATCATAAACGACTACTCCCGATAGAATCGTCCTGTGTTTTTTGCCGTCAGTAATATTCACTCCGTTATCCGTTGCATAAAGAATGTTATTCCCCATAAATGTAAAATCATGTATTTTGAAGCTGCTATTCGCGAATTTGCAGATGCCTTCATTGTAGATATAATAGATTGAATATTGTCCCGAAAAGAATATTGTGTCATCCTTTATTTCTACATCCGTTATATTATCGTAGAAATGAGGGTAGAAAAAAAGCGTATCCAAAAAAAAGGTAAAATGATGATTCTGCAATATTGCAATATCTTTATCTGAAAAAATTACCGTTTTATCGTTTTTGGTTAAAACTCCCTTCATATTTCCCAATATGCCATTTAAAATGTGCTTTTTTTCGCCGGAATACATATCAATTATAAAAAAGCCGAAATTATCCGTTCCGGCAAAGATCTTATCGCGAAATCGAACGGCTGATGTATAGTGATAAATATTATTACCCTTGGATATAAAATATGGTGAGAGTTGAGGAAATTGCTTCACATTGTCGTTAGTTCTAATCGGTTTCCAATCCGAGAAGGAAGTATCTTTTTGGAATAATCCGCTTATATTTAGAATATAAGTTTTTCCTCCGGGATCTTGCAAAAATATATTTCTGTCGTATCGATAATTTACAAATCGATGCCCCTGTGTATTAACGGCATTGAATTGATATAAAAATCTATTAAAAATTACAATGCTACTTGCACCGAATAGGATATACGTGTCTGTTCCTTCAATATTCACACATTCTTCAACTGTCTGATTTAGAGGATAATACTCCAGCATATCTGTAAATGCCGAGTACAAACCGAACGAATGCGAAAAAACAATAAGAACGGAATTTTGGCCCGGTACGATTTCAGATACATGCCTTTCGAGGGGAAGCATGTGCATTTGGGGGTTAAAAGAAAAAAATAGAGGAACAATGGTCAGGAGAAAATACATTCGAATGCCTTTGGAATCGATTTTAATATATCACTCATGGAAACGGAATACCCGTGAGATATTCTTCCCGCAAATTCCCCGGCAATACCGTGTATATAAGCTCCTACCGAGGCGGCTTCGATTAAATCCATACCGCTTCCTGCAAGTGCCAGAATAATTCCTGAAAGAATATCTCCACTCCCACCCCTTGCAAGGGAGTTATCTCCCGATGAGTTGATAAAATATTCCTTTCCGTTCGTAATAATGGTTCCGTTTCCTTTGAGAAGAGCATTGACTCCGTATTGTTTGATAAGTTCACCGGCATAGAATAGTCTGCGGTCGTTTATTTCGTTCACATTTTTCCGCAGAAGCCTTGCAGCCTCCCCGGGATGTGGTGTAATGAGAATATTTTTTCTCATCTTGTTGGCGGGAGTTAATATCTTAAGAGCATCGGCATCTATAATTAGAGGTCTGGAGATCTCTTTTACCAGTTTTTTTATAAATCTGCCGGTTGCAGGATTAGTGCCAATACCGGGACCTATGAGTATGGCGTCATAACTGTTTATTGTATTTAACAGTTCATCGTTATCATATCCTATAGAGCCGTCATCATTGGCTTTTAAGGGTATTTTTATAGCATCAGTGACTATTGAAGATACGGTATTTTCGATGGATTCCGGGATAGCCGTATATACAAGTCCTGCACCGCTTTGTACAGCTGCCAATGAAGAAAATATGATAGCTCCGCTATAATTGACCGAACCGCCAATGGCGATAACTTTTCCGAATGTTCCCTTGTTTGAATAGTTGATTCTATCAGGGAGGAGTTTTTTCACGAAGTTTTTGTCTATAAGAAAATGGTCGAATTTTATATCATCGTATATAAATTTTGGGATACCGATTTTAGAAGTATAAATCCTACCACAAAACATTTTCCCGGGGGTTATGTACATTCCGATTTTAGGGATTTCCATTGTAACCGTAAAATCGGCTCTAAAGGTGTCCTCATCCGCTTCACCGCTATCTCCGTTTATTCCTGTCGGAAGATCAACTGCGACTTTGATTGCATTAGATCTATTGAGCATGCGGACAATTTTTCTTAAATCATCTCTTAACGGGAGTTTTGTACCGACTCCAAGCATGGCATCTATAATAACGGTATAGTTGTTTGTTATTTTCGATTTGAATTTAATTCCCAATTCTTTGCAAATATTGTAATTTAAGGATGTAGCATCATCTGTGTCTTCAGGCTTTGCGGTAGAGAATATTGAAATATTATGCCCGAGTGAAAACAGGTGGCGAGCGATAACATAACCGTCTCCGCCGTTATGCCCTTTACCGCAGACTATAAGTATATTACTTTTCGGAGGAATGTTCTTGTCGATTATATCCGCTGCGTTTTTTCCGGCATTTTCCATCAGTTGCACAGGTAGTATTTTGTGTTTCGAAGCCAAATTGTCTATATTGTAAATTATATCTTTATCTGCAAGAATCATTTTTTTGTCTCCAGGCTTAATTCTTTTATCTTTTCCAATATAGAGAGGAGAGTCTCGTCTTTACACTCACCTTTAAATTCATTTCGAAATTGGCCGAAAATTTCATTTAATGTAATTATTTCATTGATTTTTCTCAAAATAATTTTATATTCCTCTTTTTGATCATGAAAATTCAGGATTTCCACTTTACCGTTAATTACCATTATTAGATTGTTTAATGTGTGGATGTATTGTGAAAATATTTGCTCGATAATATCTTTATTCATATTTGCCTCCGATTATAGGGCTCTATAAAATTTATGACAGTTAGCTTTGAAGTAATATATCCGTTTGAAATTAAAGGTTTGATATAGGATGAAATATTATTCACATATCCGACGAACCTGATTTTCATGCCGTCAACCTTACCGATGCCTACAAAATTATTATCTATAAAAAGACCGTAAACTCTTTTAGGGTCAGCAGGGGTTATAAGTTCGACAATGATATTGTTTTCATCCGTTTTAAAATTTCTTATTTTGAATTTCTGTTTTTCTTCTTTATAGAATAATTTCTCATTATTGTCCAGATTTATCGTTTTGCAATCCGGGGTGGGGGCATAACTAACAGGGAATATGGAGATTTCTCCTTTTCCGGAAAGGACACGAAATAATTTCCTGCTAATATATCCTTGAATTTTGATTATTGTTGTATCTTTACTCTCATATATCATAGGATGAAGTTCTTTAATGCGTCTGTACAAAATTTTGGAATCGTCTAAGGAGAGACCCGTAACCGAAATGGTTGTTTGGAAATAATCGGGTAGAATGGGGAGCATTCTCATTAGTGTAAGACGGGCATTATAACCCGAACCATCGATTTTGAGATTGTAAAATTTGTTCCCGTTTGTACGAATTTCTCCGGAAGCGTTTTTTGACCGGACAATCACAGGATTTGGCTTGAATTTAATAACATTACCGGGTGTTATATTTTCATCGGGTAAAACAAGTTTAAGATAGTCAGGCAAATCGAAATTGTCGTAACTTGCATATAGTTTCCATTGTTCCCCGACTTTCTTATAAAAAGCTCCGTTAAATTTAACAACATTAATGGAGTCTCCGTTCCAGACACCAAATTCCCAGTAGTTGTTTCTGTTAATGTAGTTCAGATGTATTTTCCCTTTTATGAATTTTGTTGCAATGTTAAAATCATATGCACCATATTGTAATTGCAATTTTTTTAGAGATATTGATTCGGATGAAGCGGTTACATCTCTTACTCTTTTCAAACTACATGAAGGTTGAAGAACAACGTATAGTATTGATACACTAAAAGTCAAACTTAAGCGGAAGAAGTTCCGTAATGTTTTTCTTTTCATAGTATTTACCTTCTCCTGTAAACATTATAATATCGGGATTTCCCTCGAATTCCGAAATAACTTGACGACAAGCACCGCAAGGCGGTGTCGGTTTTGCTGATGTTGAGAGAATAAAAACCCTCTTGAATTTTTTGTATCCGTTTACAACCGCATTAAAAATAGCAATACGTTCAGCACACATTGTTAGAGAATAAGAGATATTCTCCACATTAACTCCATAGAAATACCTGTTATCTTCGGTTTCTACCGCAGCTGCTACATTGAATTCGGAATATGGAGCATAACTATTCTTAAGAAGTGCTTTTAATTCTTTATAAATTTCACTATAATCGCTGTTTTTTATTAAATCATCCATTTTAGAATCCTCTCGTTTTATCAGTGAAAGTAATATACTCAATCATAAATTATTATTAAGATTATATTATTTTTACAGTTAAAATGCAAGGGAAAATATAGGGAGAAGTAAAGCGGTATAAGGTTTAATATGACGAAATATTATATTATTTTTGCCTCTATGAGAATCT
>Ga0190303_1001280_pt1 | contig 10195 bp, 7 predicted proteins | sample 48700701_MG_FD_161672 | JGI IMG/M metagenome (GOLD analysis project Ga0190303, IMG submission 161672) | Hydrothermal vent sediment bacterial communities from Southern Trench, Guaymas Basin, Mexico - 4870-07-0-1_MG | ecosystem: Environmental > Aquatic > Marine > Hydrothermal vents > Sediment ...
TGGAATGTATGGAAGAAGATTTTTTCCTATATGAAGCCCCTAAAAAAATATGTTATTTTAGCTATATTATGTATGCTAGTTTTAGCTACCACAGATGTAATTTATCCTTATATTACTAGATTTACTATTGATGATATTATTACACCGAATATAGTGAATGGAACTCAAGATTTATCAAAATTAAAGTTGTTTGTTGGACTTTATTTTGTGTTTATGGTTATCCAAGCATCAATGGTATTTTTATTCATTAGATATGCTGGGAAAATTCAAACTGAATTGGCTTATAATATTAGAAAAAGTGCTTTTTATCACTTACAAGAACTTCCATTCTCATATTATGATAGAACAAGAGTTGGCTGGATTATGGCGAGAATGACTTCAGATTCCAGAAATTTAAGTGAATTATTATCATGGGGATTAATAGATATTACATGGGGATTATTTCTTATGGTTATTCTAGTTATTGTTATGTTTTTAATTAACCCAACACTTGCATTAGTCACTATTTCAGTAGTACCTGTAATGACTGTTGTATCAATATATTTTAGAAAACATATTTTAAAAGCTTACCGTTCAATTAGAAAAATTAATTCAAAGATTACAGGAGCTTATAATGAAGGAATTACTGGTGCTTTAACCACTAAAACGTTGGTTTTAGAAGAAAATAATTTTAACGGGTTTAGTGATTTAACATCTGATATGCGTACGCAATCGATAAGGGCTGCGATGATTCAGGGTTTATATTTTCCATCGATGTTATTCTTAATTTCAGTTGGAGTTGCCTTGGTTTATGTTGTTGGCGGTAGTTTAGTAATTAATATAGGACTTTCAATAGGTACCTTATATCTATTCACAAACTATGTTTGGCAATTCTTTGAACCAGTTAATAATATCGCTATGATTTATGCAAACTTTCAACAAGCTCAAGCATCCGCGGAAAGAATAGTTTCTTTGATAGAAACAAAACCTGATATTACAGATTCTCCAGAAGTTATCAAAAAATATGGATCATTATTTAATTATAAACGCGAAAACTTCGAAGAAATTAAAGGCGATGTCGAATTTAAAAATGTAAGCTTTAAATATCAAGTAGGAGAAAAAATCCTAAAAGATTTTAATTTGAAAGTTAAAGCTGGCGAGTCCATCGCTTTAGTAGGGCATACTGGAGCTGGAAAAACCACTATAGTTAATTTGCTTGCAAGGTTTTATGAGCCAACAAAGGGTGAAATATTGATAGACAATATAGATTATAGAAAGAGGTCTATGTCTTGGTTACATTCGAATCTCGGTTATGTTTTACAAGACCCACATTTATTTAGTGGAAGTGTAATGGAAAACATAAGATATGGAAGATTAAATGCGACAGATGAAGAAATTATAGCTGCAGCTAAAGCTGTGGAGGCTCATGAATTTATTATGAAATTTGAAAATGGATATGATACTGAATGTGGTGAGGGAGGATATAGACTTTCAGTTGGACAAAAACAACTTGTTAGTTTTGCTCGAGCTATATTATCGAATCCTAGAATTTTAATATTAGATGAAGCTACAAGTTCGGTAGATACAGAAACAGAAGCCGCAATACAAATAGCCATTAATAAACTGTTAAAAGGTAGAACAAGTTTTATAGTCGCTCATAGATTATCCACGATAGTTCATAGTGACCGAATTCTTGTATTAGATGAGGGTAAAATAATTGAACAGGGTACACACCAAGAGTTAATCAAAAAACACGGAGTTTATCATAAATTATATACAAATCAATACTCTGAAGAAATGCTTGAATTGTCATTAAGGTAAATAGGTGAGTCATTATGATTCACCTATTTCACCTAATTTCTTCTATATAGGATTTTAAGATTAGATTTATTATGATATAATATTATTATTAATCACAAAAAAATAACATGTAAATTGTCTTACTTGTATATATTAGGAGGTTGATTATGAAAAAAATCATTATTTCGATATTTGTACTTGCCATAATCATTATAGCCTTTTTTATTTTTTTTATTTATCGCAATATAGATAGAAATCAAATATTATATGAGTCTTTAGTAACTCAAAGTGATATTGTATATAAAACAGTTGATAACAAAAATCTTACTTTAGATATATTAATGCCTACTGAACAAGTTTATGACACTACACCAGTCATTTTTTATGTTCATGAAGGTGGTTTTACTGAAGGAGATAAATCATGGCTTACAAAGGATATAGGAGAATTTGTGACAAAATCTATTTTAGATTCTGGATACGCTATAATTTCTTTGAATTATCGCTTATTAGATGAAAACACACATTTTCCTGAAAACCTAATTGATATTAAAGATGCGATTAGATATATCAATTCCAAAGCCTCTGATTATGAATTTGATACGAATAATTTTGGAATATACGGAATTGGTTCCGGAGCCTATCTAGCATTAACAGTTGCTTATAGTCCTAGTGGATTATATTTAGGAGATTCTAATTTAGTAAGTTATTCCGCTGAAGTTAATTTTGTAATAGATTTTTATGGAATAACAAAAATGAGCGAAATAAAGGATATCAATCATATGACTTCCCAAGAATTATTAGATACACAAGAAGACTTAGATGTATTTTATGGAGAAATGTTTGATGTCTATAATCTTACTCAGGAAAACTATGAATGGATAGGGCAATATGATCCAATATCATTTATATCCAATGATACTATACCTACACTTATAATTCATGGAACTAATGATGAAATTGTAAACATAAACCAAAGTAATTTGCTCGAAACTAAATTAAACGAATATAATATTGAATATGAATATTATAAGATATTAAGTGGTAATAAGGGATTAACCAATATTACTGAAGGAGAGATTAACAATATTCAAACATATGTGGGTAATTTTATAAATGCTCAACACATAGATGAGGTGGATTAATAATCCACCTTTTTTAAGATAAATTTTAAATTAAGGAGGAATCATCATCTTTGGTGATTAACAGTGAAAATGATAAAATTACCAGGTTTTATTGATTCTCATCTACATATGTTAGGTCTTGGATATACTAAATCAAATATAGATTTAGTTAATACAAGAAGTAGAGAAGGAATTATCTCTTTACTTAAAAAAGATAAAGCAAAAAAAATAATTATTGGTAGAGGTTGGAACCAAGAGAATTTTACTGACAAAAAATTTTTAACAAAAACAGATTTAAATAAAGTATCAGATATAATACCAGTTATTGCGATAAGAGTTTGCGGGCATGTTGTAGTTGTAAATGATGCTTTATTAAAACTTGTAAAAATAGACTCATCTACCAAACAGATAAAGGGTGGTTCTTTTAATTATAACACAGGAATATTTTCTGAAAAATCAATTCAACTAATATATAATTCCTTGCCAACACCTAGTAGAGATGATTTAAAAAAATATTTTATAAAAGCCAATAATATACTTCTTAAAAATGGAATTACTTCGGTAGCTAGCGATGATTTTAGTATTTTTCCTATACCTTATGAAGAAGTTATATCCGTGATAAATGAACTATATAGTAAAGAACTATTACAAGTTAAAATTACTGAACAAGTCAACCTGTCAATAGAGGACCTAAAAGAATTTATAAAAAAAGGATATGTTAATAAACGATTTAATAAATTTAAATTAGGCCCACTTAAAATAATAGCTGATGGATCCTTGGGTGGAAAAACAGCTAAACTTAGTAAACCTTATGAAGACGAACCGTTAAATAGTGGTATAAATTTATATAACGACGATTCTTTGTTTCAAAAAATATTTTTAGCTGATAACAACAAAATGGATGTTGTGATTCACGCTATTGGTGATTTAGCTGCGAACCAAGCTATAAATGCTATTGTTAAATCATTAAAAATAAGTAAAAGACAAAATCATCATCATGCTATTATTCACGCGCAATTATTGACAAAATCACAAATGGAATTAATGAAGAAATGGAAGATTGGCGTAATTGTTCAACCTATATTTTTAAACACAGATATTTCCTTTATTAAATCAAGAATAGGTTCAAGATATACCAAATCATATTTATTTAAAACAATGTATGATTTAGGATTAAAAGTAGGATTTAGCACGGATTCTCCAATAGAGCCAGTTAATCCGTTTTATAATATTTATACTGCAGTTTATAGAAAAAGCATTAAAGATAAAAATATTCAACCTTTTTTAAAAAAAGAAAGCTTTGATTTAATAAAAGCTTTAGAATGTTATACTATTAATAATTTACATTATATTTATGAGGATAAATTGAAAAAAGAAGATTATATAATAATAGATAAACCTCTATTAAAAACAAATTTATTAGATATTCAAGTTTTAAAAACCTATATTGATGGTAAATTAGTTTATAAAAAAGATATTATTTTAGATTAGTAATTATTTAATTAATATAAAACTTATTTTAAAAAAATGTTATACTATATCGAGTGTGTAGGGAGTATTTAAAACAAAGCTAGAAGAGATATGTTATAATTAATAAGTCAATAAATATTTGATGTCTCTATATTTTTAATATTCAATATGATATAATATTTCATAATTTAAGGTGGGGTAATATGAATATATTTTTATGGATGATTTTGTTTACAGTTTCCTTCGCGGCCTTTTTTCCTATGACAATTATTAAAGTCTTTAATATAAATAAAAAATATTATTATTTTAAATATGTAACCATTATTTTATTTATTTGGACAATTCATACCTGGGCTAGATTATTAGTAACTAATCCATATGCACAATACTATTTGGGATTAAATTTATATCCAATAATATTTTTTGTAGTTGGGATGTTTTTTATCGCTGTGGAAAATTATTTGAATAGGCATGTGAGTAAGATATATTTTAGTATTTTAGGTATCTTTACTATAATTGAATTAGTTATCGTTAATACTAATGCTTTGCATCAATGGATGTGGATTTTAGAACCAAGTAATACATTAACGTATTTAGATATAATTCATGCGGATATTGGAGTATTCTATTATATTCATGTATTTATTTGTTATAGCTTGTTACTTTATGTTCTTGTTCATCTATTAACTAATTTGTATCGAAATGCTAAAAAAGATCGCGATATTTTTCCTTTTCTTTTTATGGTTGGAGGTATTGTAGTAGGGATTACATTAAATTTAATACATATATTTGTCTATACGTTCACACTTGATCCTACATATATAGTATTTGTAATATTAATTTTAATGTTTTATTTTGTTGTTTATATAAGAGATTTAAAACTTATTTTAACAATAAATAGAAATGAGTTTATTCTTGATAATCTTAGAGAAATGTACCTTATTGTAAATCAACGCAATGAAGTGATTGATGCTTCACAAGAATTTATTGATTACTTCAATTTAGATTTGAATAAAACTATTTTGTTTGAAGATTTATTAAAGGAAATAGAAAATAAAGCAATAATATATAAAGATATAAAAGATCTTAAAACTAAATTTGATTCTACAAGACGTTATTTGCATATGCAAATGAAATTTATTAATATTCCATTATATAAATATCCAGGTAAATTTTACATGTTTTATGATGAAAGCGAACATCGTAAATATATAAATGATATGAATTATATTAAATCACATGATTTGATGACTGGATTATATAATAGAAATCATTTTGAAGAAATCAAAGCCAAAATTGATGAAAGCGCTCAATCTTATGTTTTAATATTATTTGATTTAGATGGATTAAAATTATGTAATGATATTTTAGGCCATGAATTTGGAGATAATCTTCTAATTGAATTCGCAAAAGGATTAAAAATAGTTAGTGAAAAATATAATTTTATGCCCATTAGAATGGGTGGAGATGAATTCTTATTAATAGCCATGAATTTAAATATCAAAATGCTTGAATCAAGCTTGAAGGATATAATTGATATTTTAAGCAATGAAGTAAATGAAATAAAAATATCATTCTCATATGGATATGCACAAAGAGATTCACACTCTGAATCACTTGAGCGTGTAGTATCTAGAGCGGACAATAATATGTATCTAATGAAAGAAAAGAATATAATGAATAGAGTTGATTTAAAGAAACACTTGCAAGAAGTAGCTAAAAAAGAAATAACAAAAAAATAACTGCTATTAATTCACAATTATTTGTAGTCAAAAAAAATAAAATTTAGTATTGGAGCAAATATGAAACTAGCTATTTATGATTTTGATGGAACATATGTATTAAAACAAACATTAAGTTATCTATTTAAACTTTGGAAAAGAGAAAAAATAAATAACAAGGCTTATAAAAAATACTGGCTTAAGATTATGCGGAGATACTTGTTATTTAAACTTCATTTGTTTGGTTGGGATAAACAAACATTTAGAGCTGATGCAATGAAAGTTACCGCTGATTTATTTAGAAGTGTTGAAAGAGATAAATTAGATAAATTTCTTAATTTATTCTATCAAGAAATACAACCTTATATATCTTTAACAATGAAAGAACAATTAAAAAAAGACAATGAAGAAGGTTTTTATACAATTTTATTAAGTGGAAATTACAATATTATATTAAAACCATTTTTACAAGATGGGTTTAAAGAAGTTATAGGTACTAATATTGAAGATGTAAATGGATTGCTAAGCTCAGATAAAGTTGAAATAATAATTAACCAAAGAAAACAAGATATTATAAAACAACATTTTCAAGAGGCGGATTTCAAAAACAGTAAAGCTTACGCTGATTCTGATTATGATTTACCAGTATTAGATCTTGTGGGAAATCCTATAGCGGTTAATCCCGATAAAGAGTTAATAAAAATAGCTTTAGAAAAGAAATTTAAAATAATGTATATTAAATAAATAAAAGTGATTTTTCACACTTTTTATTGTATTTTATCTAGATAACCCACTCCATTAAGGCATTTATAGTAGTCTAAAACAATGCTAGCTATTTCTAAATATTATCTTATATAACCAATATTTTATATTCGATTTTAGAATATTTTTTAACCCTTAACCATTATTCTTCAGTCAATTTAATAGATGTATCAAAAATAGATTGTTCTAGATTGATTTTACCAACTACTATTTCTATGGGTAAGATTTTTGAGAAATTCTATTAAATGAGAATCATTAAATGATTGGAGATTATACAAATTAGTTAATAGATTAATTTTGGTTAATTTATCTATAGTTTATTAGTTTTTAACAAGTTCAAATAAATCTTCCATAAGCATCAAGATATAGAAAAGATGTTTTGACAAAAATGAGACATAAAAAAAACTTTTTTTTAAATGATTGGCGTGATATTATGTTTATAAGGGGATGTTACTATAAATCTGTAGTTTATGGCGAGGATATATATGAAAGAGATTATGAGTATTATCAATCAAAATTACGATTTATCAATATATGATTCTATCTTTGTTAGAAATGTATTTTGTAGAGTTTATAAATTGGTTGGAAAAAATACTGATTATATTTTAAAAATATATTCAGTTGAACAAATAGAAAATATTAAAGATACTCTAAAAGTAATACGATTTTTATATTCTAAAAATCGTAATTCTTTGAATGTGATTCAAACTAAAAATAACGAAGATTTCGTCTCTATTCAAATAGATGAGTTAACATATTATGGAGTTATTTTAACTTATCATAAAGGAAATACGCCGAATACAAATTTAGATCATAGTAATATTGTTAAATATATGAAATCCATCCATAAAACCATGGAAAAATATCCTCATAAATTGAATTATTTTGGGAAGAAATACTATGTAGATCGCTGTATTGAATTTGCGATTTTAAAAGATTATAATGCAGATAAATTAATAAAGTTAAAATATATGGGAAATGAGTTATATCAATATATAGAAAAACTGCCTAGAACATTTTGTCATGGTAATTTTACAATTGAAAATATAATTAAAGATATTTCTGGAGAATTAACAATTATAGATTTTGACGTAGCTAATAATACTTCAAACATAATAGATATATCTACATTCTGTAATCAAACAAATTTTGATGAATATAATGATACACAGTTTGAAAATACTATCAAAGCGATAATAGAAGTGCAGTCGGATTATAGAGAATTCACAGAAGATGAAATTACTGCAATGTTAGCGTTTATTCCCTTACATCATTTTGAATATGTTGCTAATATAGGAATGGCACAGGGATTAGAAAACTTATCTCTTGCAGGTATTGATAAACATTTTAAATGGGTTGAAGCATATTTTGAATATTTTCAAAATTGGTTAGGTAATATAATAATATAACAAAGTTAACATATTAAAAACCACTCAAATTAACTGAGTGGACTTTTCGGATTTTATAGTTATTAAGCTGTTTTATATATTAATTTTTCAATTTTGGAAGTTTTTATATATGGCATAAATAGAATAAAAGCTAAAATTGCACTTAACATATCAGATAAACCTTGCGCAGCTAAAACTCCATCAATACCAATTATTCTAGGAAGAATTAGAATAGAAGGAATAAAGAATAAACCTTGTCTTGATATACTCATCAACATTGCTTTAAACCCTTTTCCCAAAGCTTGAAAAAATACAGTGACGCTATTAGTAAAACCAAGAAATAACAAGCCTACTGATAGATATCTAAACCCTTTTATTGCATAATTAATCATGGAATCATTCATATTAAAAATTCTAATTACATAAGAACCAAAAAAGCCGAATATTATTGCGGTAATTAACATGATAATTGAAGTTATTTTAGCTGTGAACTTAAAAGAATCCATTACTCTTTGAGGCTTTTTAGCTCCATAATTATATCCAGCTACGGGTTGTAAAGCTTGTCCAAAACCAAAGATTATATATGATGGTATTGTCACTGTTCGGATTATATTACCAATAACAGATATTAATTCATTTCCCCCTCCATATTGTTTAGCTGCGTAATTTAAAAGTCCCATTGATAAGCTAAATAAGAATTGTCTGAATAATATGGGTAGACCAACAATAAGGACTTCCTTATAAATAGTAATATCAAATTTCATATTCTTAATGTTTAAATGAAGAATAGTTTTTTTATTCAAAAATATAAACAATAAAATAATAAAAGAAAATATATTAGATAAAGTAGTTGCGATAGCAGCTCCTTGAACACCCCATTTGAAAACAAAAATAAATATAGGGTCTAATATTATATTTAATATAGAACCTGAAATCATCGCTATCATAGAATATTTAACGCTGCCTTCTGAGCGTAAAATATTATTCAGAATCATATTCAAAATCATAAAAGTATATCCATATATAATATATGTTCCATAACTTTTGATCATATTAATATCAGTTTCATCAGTAGCAAAAATGCTAAAAATATCATCCATATAGATATAATTAAATATCGTTGATAATACTCCCAAAATTATTCCTGTAATAAAGACAATAGAAACGACTTGTTCAGCCCTTTCCTTTTTATTAGCACCGAGCAATCGAGAGATATAACTGGCACCACCAATCCCAAGTGACAAACCTATAGCAGATGCGATTAACATAACAGGCATAACAACCTGTAAAGCGCCAGGAGCAGATATATCATACCAAGATACAAAAACAGCATCAACAAAATTATAAATTGCCATAACCAACATTCCTATTATTGCTGGAATAGAAAGTTTAATTATTGCCTTGCTTATAGAATCATCTTTTAAAGTTTTTATTCTTGAATCATCCATATAAGTTCTCCTTGAATATCTTTAATATTATATACGATATTAATTTAAAATGCTAGTAATAATTGATTTTGTATTTTTAACCAAAAAAGATAAAAATATTTTATTAAACAATTATATTAACCTTTGAAGTCAGTAAATTTCGTATGATAAATTGTAATTTACTGTTTATTATTATATAATTTAAGTGAGTAGATAAGTAAAGTTTAAGACTTTATAAGAGATGAGTGATGTTAATGAAAAAAATTTTACAAAAACCTGTATTTTGGATAATTAATTTTATTGTATTATTTTTCTTGGTTCTCGTTACACTTTATATTGCAGGTTCAAGTATTTTAATTAAACAAGAAACAGACATTATTATGACTGAAGAAAAACTAATGGTTTATCAATTAGAACATGAGATTTCTTCAATAAACTCAATTATAACTGATGTATCAAGTTATATTTTGACACAAGAAAATCAAGATGATTTAAGAGATTTTCTAGTTAATATAGAGTCAAATAGT
>Ga0190303_1001283_pt1 | contig 10182 bp, 5 predicted proteins | sample 48700701_MG_FD_161672 | JGI IMG/M metagenome (GOLD analysis project Ga0190303, IMG submission 161672) | Hydrothermal vent sediment bacterial communities from Southern Trench, Guaymas Basin, Mexico - 4870-07-0-1_MG | ecosystem: Environmental > Aquatic > Marine > Hydrothermal vents > Sediment ...
TTTGCCGGCACCATCAATGTGATCACTAAAAATGCACAGGAGCTTGATGGCCTGGAGGTGGGCGCTTCTGCGGGGAGCTTTGATGAACACCGGGCATGGCTGTTGTATGGTGGCCAGCTGGCGGGATGGGATACCGCTTTTAGCCTGGAAGCGCTCGATACTGACGGGCAGGATGAAAAAATTGCAGTCGATGCTCAAACGGGCCTGGATGCACTGATGGGCACCCGTGCCTCCCTGGCACCTGGTGGCGTGAGTCTGGGTCGGGAAAATACCGATATTCGTTTTGAGATGACCCAAAAAAATTGGAAGCTACGTTTGGGTTACCAGGAGAGAAAAGATGGCGGTGTGGGTGCTGGGGCCGCTCAAGCGTTGGACCCTGTGGGTACAGGAGAGAGCAAACGGTTCAATGCTGACGTTACCTATCATAACGTCATGTTAGCTGAGGATTGGGATGTAACAGCGACGCTAAGCTATTTCGATGTTAGCACCAAAACCGATCTGGTGCTTTTCCCGCCTGGTGCTTTTGATACGCTCTTTCCAGGAGGATATCCGGAGGGCGTCATCGGCCAGCCCGATGTGTATGAACGTCATTATCGTTTTGATAGTTCGGCCTTTTATACGGGCATAGAAAACCATGACATTCGAGTCGGGCTCGGCTACCACTATCTGGACCAGTACCGTATTGAAGAAACTAAAAACTATACCATAATGGCCACTCCGGGTGGGCCGCTTCCCCTGCCGCTGGGCGGGTTGGTGGATGTTGCGAATATCGCGCCCTATAACCGGGAAGAGGTGCGCGAGGTCTCCTACCTGTTTATTCAGGATGAGTGGAGACTGATGCGAGATTGGGCCCTGACGGCAGGGTTGCGTTATGACCATTACTCCGATTTTGGCGACACCGTCAACCCGCGTATCGCCCTGGTCTGGGATACCCGTTACAACCTCACCAGCAAACTGATGTATGGCCGGGCATTCCGGGCACCCTCATTTGCGGAGCAGTTTAATATCAATAATCCCATTGCGGTGGGCAATGACAATTTGGACCCGGAGACGATCGATACCTATGAGCTGGCCTTTGACTATGCTTACTCACCTGATCTTCGGCTGGGGTTAAATCTTTTCTACTATAAAATGGACGATATTATTGTGTTTAACCCGGTGGCCGAAAACACTAGTGGATATAGCGCCAGGGGTCTGGAATTTGAGTTTAAGTGGGATTGGACACAATTTTTAACCCTGAGGGGCAACTATGCTTATCAAAAATCGGAAGATTCGTCTGTCACACAGGGCTCGTACAATGCTCCGCAGCATCAGCTTTACCTGCGTGCGGACTATCAGCTGACCTCACGCTGGAGTGTCAATACCCAGGCCACCAGGGTGATGGACAGAGAGCGGGCTCTCAACGACCCGCGTTCAAAAATGGATGACTACACCAGTGTTGACCTGACCCTCAGAGGGGAAGACCTGTTGCCTGGGGTGGAGATTGCGTTCTCCGTCCGCAACCTGACCGATGCCAATATTTTTGAGCCATCGGCACCGTCCGCTCTGATTCCTGACGATCTGCCGATGGCCGGACGAACTGTCTTTGCCGAAATAAGAAAGCTGTGGTGATGTGCAAAAGGAATTTCAACTTCGCACCACAAGACATCATTTCAAGGAAGAGCCCCGCTGTTGATGAAAGATTATAAATTAGTATTCCAGTTAATCTGGATTTTCTCTTCCCTGCTGGCCGCCTTTAACAGCTTCGGTGTGCAGGCAAAAGAGCCGTTGGTGGTGCTCTACCCTGAAGTGAGAGAGCCCTATCGGGCCATTTTCGATGCCATACTCGATGGTATTAAGGAGCACTCTTCCGGAGAGATTGTAACCCTGTCTCTGGCGAAGGGGGTAAAACTGGAAGATATTCAAAGCTGGCTGGCACAAAGAGATCCAGGGGTGATTGTCTCTCTGGGTAACAGGGGTCGGCATATAGCAACTCAGCTGCGCGGGGATTACAGCGTGATCACCGGTGCCACTATTTTATCCGATGATAATGTCAGCCAGGGATTGGCCGGAATCTCTTTATCTCCTGCTCCTGATCGTCTTTTTCAGCAATTGCGTAAACTAGCACCTCATATAGAACAGATTAGGGTTATATATCATCCGCATACCAATAGCTGGTTGATCAAAGAAGCTCGGCAGGCTGCAGAAGATGCAGGATTAAAATTGATTGCAGAGCCTGCTGAGGATGTAAGGGATGCCGCGCCCCGTTATCGGGACTTTCTGGCAAGTACAACAGATGGCAAGGATGCACTCTGGCTACTGCAGGGTGACCCTACGCTGGATGAACGAGGGTTGCTGCCCCTGATAATGGGTCAGGCATGGAAAAAAAATCTATTGATTTTTTCCAGTAATCCATCGCATGTGCAGCGTGGAGCTCTGTTTTCGTTGTTCCCTGACAACATCAGGCTAGGGCAACGTTTGGCAGAAAAGGCGCACCAGGTCGCTAGCGGGAAAGACTCGGGAGTTGAAACCATGCGAGACCTGCGTATAGCGGTGAATATACGCACCGCTGAACACCTTGGTTTGAAAATTAGTCGTGTTGACAGACGTAGTTTCGACCTGGTATTTCCCCAATGATGGCAAAAAAAGCACCTGAAAAATGGATTAACCGTATCAGTTTCCGCGGGTTGCTGGTGCTTACCTTCAGTATCGGAATCATACTGCTGGTGCTGACATCGGCATTGGTGACCTCCCACCTGTCAGGCAAGCCCGTGGAAAAACGATTGATTCAGGAAGGGATGAATCTGGCCGCACTCTTTGCAGAGCAGAGCCGAGTACCACTGCTATACCACAGTAAAACCGATGCTGAACTGGTTGGAAATACCCTAATGGCATTTCCTGGAATAAAGGCAGTCGGCATTTTTGACAGTGATCAGCAAGCTCTTTATATCGCCGGAAATAATGCTTCTGAATTGACCAGTGCGAATCTTTGGCCCGATCAGCTGGTACTGGAATCAGCGTCTGACCATACCTGGAACTTTGTAGCACCTGTCTATACGGGTACACAAGCTGGAGAAAGCTCACTATTTTTGACTGAAGCCGTGGAGCCTGAGCTGGTAGGTTATGTTCGGGTGCAAGTCAGTAAAGATGCGCTACACCGGATGCAGGGTGATATTTTTCAGTTTAACCTGGGGGCATCTATAATCCTGGCGACAGCGCTGCTGCTGATCTTGATAGCTATTTCTAAACGGGTCACCAAACCCATTGATCGCCTGGCAAAGTCGATGGAACGTGCCCGTGAGGGGGGAACGGAGGAGCGGGCCAAAATTGGAGGTACCCGGGAAATTGTCAAGATGGAGATGGCATTTAATGCCATGATGGATGTATTGGATGCCCGGGAAAGTGACCTGCGCGAAGCCAGAGATGTTGCTCTTGAGGCGGCACGAGTCAAGGGAGAATTTGCGGCAAACGTCAGCCATGAGCTGCGCACCCCCCTTAATGGTGTGCTGGGTATGCTGGAGCTGCTTGGTGAGATGGGGCTTGCCTCTAAGCAGAAGGAGTATGTGGAGATCGCCAGCGGTTCTGCGGAAGCGCTGCTGGCATTAATTGATGATATTCTGGATTTTTCCAAGATGGATTCAGGAAAAATGAAACTGATTACTGAAGATTTCAGCCTGAACGAACTGCTTGAAGATTTGATCGCTATGCTGGGTCCTCAGGCCCAGAAAAAAGATATTGATCTTGCCTATATACTGGATCCAAAAATACCGCTTCTATTGACGGGTGATAGTGGCCGTATCCGTCAGGTTCTGATCAACCTGCTGGGCAACGCCCTTAAATTCACTTTGCAGGGTGAAGTCGGTATTGAGGTGAATATTATCTCCCGATCTGAGGAGATAATTGAATTAAAATTTGAGGTGACAGATACCGGAATAGGGCTATCTGATGAGGCACAAACAAGGATATTCGAAGCTTTTTCTCAGGCGGATGGTTCGACAACCCGCAAGTATGGAGGTACCGGGCTGGGTTTGGCAATTAGTCAACAGTTGGTTGACCTGCTGGGTGGCCAGATCGGTGTTAAAAGTGCTTTGGGTCAGGGTAGCAGCTTCTGGTTTACCACCCAATTCCCCGCTGTTAGGGAGGAGATGTCGGAGCAGATAGTGTCGCAGGACTGTAAAGTGCTGGTGGTAGATGATAGCAAACTGAATCGGCGTTATATCAAAAATTTACTGCGCGATTTACAGCTGGATTGTGAGCTTGTTGTTAATGGCACCGATGCCATCAGCAAACTGCGCTGCGCGGCAGCACAGAGCGTTCCTTTTGATGTGGTGCTGATCGACGAAGTGATGACGGGGATGAGTGGGCCGGATCTTGCCCACCTGATTGCCGGTGATCCGGCGACTCTGTCCACCCGAGTTATTATGATGGTCAACAGGGTAAATCCAACCTTCGAAAATACCGATAAGCTTAATTTGGCAGGTTATCTTGCGAAACCGGTCAAGCGTAATGAACTTGCAGCCTTGATCGAGTCTATCCCAGTCGTAGCACTCAAGAGACAGCGAGAACAGGGACCTAAGTTACCCGATACACAAGGTGTTGCTTTCTTTGGCGGTAGAAAGATTCTGGTCGTCGAAGACAACAGGGCTAACCAGCAAGTCGCCATTGGAATGCTTGAACGTCTGGGCTGTAGAGCCAGCCTGGCAAACCATGGCAGGGAGGCGCTTGTGATGATTGCACGCGAAACCTTTGATCTGATTCTGATGGACTGTCATATGCCCGTCATGGATGGTTATGAAGCGACCGCACAGATCAGGCAGATGGAAACGGAGGAGCAGCGGTTGGTAATAGTGGCAATGACAGCCAACGTGCAGCAGGGTGAAAGTGAAAAATGCCTTGCTGTGGGTATGGATGGCTATCTGCCAAAACCACTTAAACTCGAAGCCTTACGGGGCAAACTCAAAGAACACATGTCTGTGACCCAATACCTGCCTAAAGGCGATAATGGCGGAGTAGAAGGCGCAGGGTCAGTCTCTGCTAATGTGATTAATTGGGATGTTTACAACGAATTGCGAGACAATACCGGGCAGGGGTTTTTAACGCTACTCCAGATCTTTATCGACGATCTACCTGGCTACATACGTTCACTTAAGGATGCTGTGTCGGTCAAGGATTGTTATGCTTTTGCTGATCTGGCTCACAGTATTAAAGGTAGTTCTGGAAATTTTGGTGCGCAACGGCTAGTTGATTACTGTACGCGGCTGGAGGCCAATGGCCGAGCCAGGCAACCTGAGGGTGCTGATCAACTGCTGGAAATGATCGTTACCGAATGTGGGTTGTTACATCAGCTTCTTGAACAACAAATCAGACGTGAATCTACCGAGCTAACATCAGTTCAGAGCGGCTGCAGTGAGCATATCACTGAGATCATTGATCAGACGCAACCTGCGTTGGGGCAGCAACGAGTGCTGATTGTGGATGATGATCGAGGCATGCGCTTTGCTATGCGCAAAGTTCTGGAAGACGAGGGTTGCTGTATTGATGAAGTGAGCAATGGTGAACAGGCGGTGATGTACTGTGAGCGTTTTCTGCCAGACTTGGTGCTGATGGACGCAATTATGCCGGGAATGGACGGCTTTGAAGCTTGTTTGAAAATACAATCCATGCCGGGTGGAGGGGGAGTGCCCGTGCTGATTATTACTGCGCTTAATGATGAGATATCTATTGGGCGGGCTTTTGCTGCAGGTGCCACAGATTATATCTCCAAGCCTGTAAATTTTGCCGTATTACGTAAGCGAATTGGACGTTTGCTGCAGGCATCAATGGCTGAAAAACATGTGCGTAAACTGGCGTACAATGACACCCTGACCGGTTTGCCAAATAGAACACTGTTTACGGAAAAACTCAGTGAAGTGCTTGATGAACAAGTTCATGATTCCATGACGGCAATCCTGTTTATGGATCTGGATAGGTTCAAACTTGTCAACGACTCTCTTGGACATGATGCCGGGGATATGTTGCTCAAGATTGTGGCGGAGAGATTACAGGGCTGTGTGCGACAAAATGATTTTGTATCGCGTTTTGGTGGGGATGAATTTGCCATTATTTTAAACAGAGTGAAATCTAAAAAAATTGTTGCAAGTATTGCGGTGAAGATTAATCAAACACTCTCCCGCCCCTTTGTATTTCTTGGCAAGGAGATGCACGTTAGCGCCAGTATCGGTATATCCTTCTATCCGTACAACGGTACAGATATAGTAACGTTACTGAAACATGCCGATATGGCCATGTACCGAGCCAAGGAGCGAGGTGATAATTTTGCTTTTTATGAAGATAAAATGGAAGTGGATGCAGCCCGTCGGCTGAGTCTGGAAAATGACCTGCGTGGTGCAACGCAACGTAACGAAATGCTGCTTCACTACCAGCCACAAGAGGACCTTGCTACGGGAGAAATAATAGGTATGGAGGCGCTGGTACGCTGGAATCATCCAGATCAGGGATTGATTAGTCCGCTGGAATTTATTCCGCTGGCGGAGGAGACCGGGCAAATTATAGAGTTGGGCGACTGGGTAATGGAGGCAGCCTGCAGGCAGGCCAAGGCCTGGCTTGATCAGGGGGGCAATATGCGTGTGGCTGTGAATATCTCTGCGCGTCAACTGGATAATGGTGACATTGTGGAGAGAACCCTGTCTGTGCTGGAACGTACGGGCCTGCCGAGTGAATATCTGGAACTTGAAATTACAGAAAGCACTATTATGGTGAATGCGGAGGAGGTGATCGGCACCTTGAAAGAGCTGAAACACAAAGGTATAAAACTGGCAGTGGATGATTTTGGCACCGGCTACTCCTCGCTGAGTTACCTGAAGCGTTTCCCGATTGATTTGTTGAAAATTGATCGGGGCTTTGTCTCAGATATCACAACAGATAAGGCAGATGCAGATATCGTCACTTCGATCATCAGCCTTGCGCACAACCTGGGTATTAAAGTGATTGCAGAGGGGGTAGAGGAGGAAGCACAAAAGGCTTATCTGGAATCGAAAGGTTGCGACTTTATTCAAGGCTACCTGCTGGGCAAACCCATATCAGCTGAAAAATTTGAAGAAACTTTTCTCGCAAGTCATGGAGCCTGCCGGAGTTATCACTAAAACGCGCGAAGTCTTAACAGTGGTCTATTCATCACAAAGTGGATCAAAAATCAAACTGTGTGATGGTCACGCCGGACTACTTTTTCCCCCACCGACTGGTTCTTCGTCACCTTCCTGAAAACATCAAAAAGTTGCTCCCTTAACCATCGGTGCAGGGGCGAGTTAAGGGTTCGGTAATGCTGTATCAGGTATAGATTAAGCTTCAATCTTGAAAATTCGGGGGGGAGTGACCTGGAAATAAAATGACCCCTGGTCAGAGAAGATGCTGTGATATAGCTGGGCCCCAGCATCAAGGTATCGCTGTTGCCCAGGACTTCAAGCGAAGTCAGTAGTTGAGTGGTCTGAAAAATGATATCCCTACTGCGGCCCGTGTCCCTGAAAGCCCTGCCGATGGAAAGCATATCTCTCTCTGTTACGTTAGGTAGATAAAGGACGATATGGGGATAACTTACCAGGTCATCTACATCCAGAGTCTCCTTGCTAGCCAGGGGGTGGTCACGCCTGAACCAGCACAGGATTTCGTTGCTCGCCAAATGGAAAAGTTCAAATTCATTAGAATAGCCTTGTTCAACATATATGGCGAAATCAAGAGCACCAGAGGCAAGAAGCTGCGACGCATCATCAAGCATATTACGGGACTTAACCTGTAGCTTGGGTGCCTTGTAGTAAACTCGTTTGAGTACTGCAGGTATAGCGCCAACAGAGAGTATCTCCGGGGCACTGATATGAATGCGCCCTTCTGCCTCAGCAGGAACAAACTCCGGGGTAAAAAGGGTGTGTTCTAATCGCTCAAGGGCGATATTAAGTGGTCTTTGCAGCAGTTGCGCACGTGGGGTTGGGACTAGGCCGTGTGAAGCACGAGTAAAGAGTGGGTCATCAAAAAGCAACCTTAACCTTTGCAGGGTTTTGCTCATAGCAGGCTGGGTGATAAAAAGCCGCTTTGCGGCCCTGGTTACATTACGTTCCTCGAGTAGCACCTGAAGGGCAATCAGTAAATTAAGGTCTATTCTGGAGAGGTCTGGTTTCATTTTTGCTTTATCCTGGGGTAATAACCGTATCTTTAACCCTTGTAAAAACAGTTGTGTCAGCGCGTTTTTATGGGGGTGTTTATACTCCGAGTGTCTTTGCATTGGGATTGTTTTACTCCCATGCTGTATTAAAAGTTTACCCGAAGCACTCGTTCCACTCGCAGGGCAGGCTCTGCTCAATCGGTTATTTCATCTGCCACAATGCCCCTCTTTTTGCCTGGCCTGCAAATAAAATCCTCTCTGGTGCCACGCTATCGTTGTAAAATAAAGGCGGTTTATTTTAAAAACAGTTTACACTACTGTACAGATGGCGCGAGGGTCAATCACCGGTTTTGCGCTAGCAGCTGCTTTTATTCATTAGCGGGGTACACTATGTCGTCAGAAAATGTTTCACATGATCTCGATCGTGTCGTTGCGCAGGCTCGCCGTGCTCGGGACGAAAGAGCCAAGGGTTATCGTGAGCGATCACTAAAATTATACCCCTGGATTTGCGGTCGCTGCGCCCGCGAGTTCAACCGCGAAAACTTGCGAGAGTTAACCGTTCATCACCGTGATCATAACCATGACAATAATCCTTCAGATGGTAGTAACTGGGAGCTACTGTGCCTTTATTGCCATGACAACGAGCACTCTCGCTATATTGATTCAGATTATGGTGGTACTAGCAGTGACACACAAAAAGATGCAGCCACCCACAATCCGTTTCAAGGCCTGGAGGCTATGCTCAAGAACAAGAAATAGCCCCCCAGAAAGGCCTCAGCCAGTTTCTGATCGTTAATCATCGAAATATCTACGGCGGGGCCTGTGATAAGTCTATCCTCAAGATCGAATCAACTGGCTGGTTTTATTTAATACGGAATTTTCAATGAGGTTTAGATGTTAGAAATTGAGTGGCTGTTGTCGTTTTTGTTTTTAGGTTCTATTGTCGGTTTTATGGCTGGTTTATTGGGTATTGGTGGTGGCGGAATCATGGTGCCAGTACTGACGTCAATTTTCCTGCTACAGGGTGTGGCTGTTGATAGTGTCGTTCATCTGGCTTTAGGTACCTCGATGGCATCCATGATAGTCACCTCCTTTTCAAGTTTTCGCGCTCACAACTCAAGGGGGGGCGTAATATGGCACGTTGTTAGAGGCATGACTCCAGGTATTATCCTGGGTACATTTCTGGCTACTTTCCTTGCCGTTTACTTGAGCTCGCTTTACCTCGCACTGTTTTTTGCGTTGTTCATGGCATTTGTATCTTTTCAGATGTTTTTGAATAAAAAACCAGCGCCCAGTAGAGAGCTGGCTGGGAACGCAGGGTTATGTCTAGCCGGTTCTGGAATTGGTGCGATATCAGCACTAGTCTCCATTGGTGGAGGGTCTTTAACTGTACCCTATCTCACCTGGCAAAATGTTGAAGTTAAAAAGGCCATTGGTACATCGGCAGCAATGGGTTTGCCTATCTCTATTGCCGGGACTTTAGGTTATCTGATTAATGGCTGGTCGAACTCCTCACCCGATGACTTTACCTTTGGGTTCATATTTTTACCTGCCGCATTGATGATCTCCTCGGCTAGTTTTTTTACCGCGCCTTATGGTGCTAGATTAGCCCACAAACTACCCGTATCTATTCTGAAAAAAGTCTTTGCCATACTGCTAATCATTTTGAGTATCAAAATGTTAACGTCGGTCATATGATCCTAGATTCCTCAGTTGACAGCCCCATTCTAATAGTAACTTGTTGATATGACTGTGGTTAGTTCCGATCTATCTCTTCATCTGCTGGGTGAGTCACACTACAGGGCAGATTGCACGCTTGAGGCGGTACAGTACAGTGTTGCAATTCCTTGGAATAGAACAACTATTCCGCGTCATTGCGCCTTGTTCTGTACCGCCACAAACGCACACTCTAGCCTGCCCAACTGAGGATTCTAGGATGATCCAACTGTGTTTTCTGGACGAATGCTGCTATCTTGCAAAGAGTGACTGTTGTTCAGGAGCCTATAAGGTACTTTTAGCGAGCCTCTTCGTACAATAGCTGCCTTAAACGA
>Ga0190303_1001284_pt1 | contig 10174 bp, 10 predicted proteins | sample 48700701_MG_FD_161672 | JGI IMG/M metagenome (GOLD analysis project Ga0190303, IMG submission 161672) | Hydrothermal vent sediment bacterial communities from Southern Trench, Guaymas Basin, Mexico - 4870-07-0-1_MG | ecosystem: Environmental > Aquatic > Marine > Hydrothermal vents > Sediment ...
CACAATTTACACAAACCGGTTCTGCAAACAATGCACTGCTGTTAGACTTGATGCCTGAAAATTATATGTGGATCAATAAAAGAGTAGCTAAAGATAGAAAGATAGAATTTGGTGATGCAGTAGAAGTATCAAGTAAAGTTGGAAAAGTGATCATTAAAGCCTATCCTACAGAGAAAATTGGTCCGGATACTGTTTTCTTCATACATGGTTTTGGTGCAACTTCTGAGAGCTTGACTTTTGCATATAACAATGGTGGAGCAGATAATATGATCATTGAAGATGTCATTGAGCCGGTATTTGGTGCTGCTGCAATGCATGAAACAATTGTTGAAGTAAGAAAGGTTTAATTATGGCTAGATATGGAATGGCATTAGATTATAAAAATTGTATTGACTGTAAAGCGTGTGAGAGTGCCTGTAAAGAAGAAAATGGTGTTTTGCTTGGTGCAGACAGTCATAGAATATGGGTTGGTACAAAAGAGGTTGAGGGAGAGTTTCCCTTATTAAGTATTGCTAGTAGCGGGTTTGTACCCAGCCAGTGTCAACATTGTGATGATGCACCCTGTCAAGAGGTCTGTCCTACAAATGCAACATACTATGATGAGCATGGTGTGGTAAGAGTAGATGTAGATAAATGTATTTTATGTACATACTGTATGAATGCCTGCCCTTATAATGCACGATATGTAGATGACAGAACAATGACTGTTGACAAGTGTAACTTTTGTTCAGATACTAGACTTGCAAGGGGTGAGGTTGCGACAGCATGTCAAAATACCTGTCCTACGAAAGTAAGAACATTCGGAGACCTGGATGATCCTTTTTCTGATATCAGTGAACTGCTTAGAACAAGAGATCATTTTTCTCTTAAAGCACATCTTGGTACTAAACCAAAACTATTCTACCTAACATAAGGAGGTTAATATGATTACAAAAGCAAAAGAATTTATAACATCTATTCCCGTGAATAAGGTTGGATTAAAAGATATATTCGCATATGAAAAATCGCCAAGAAATATGATCTTGACAGTATTAACATTTGTCCTTTTAGCAATGTTTGCCGTAGGAGCCATAATCTATTTTATACATGGTCACCATGCCTATAATGTAACAAGGGAACATCCATGGGGACTTCTGCTTGCTGCTTACATTTTCTTTGTTGTTTCTTCAACCGGGCTATGTATTATAGGGTCGCTGGGAGATGTATTTGGGTTTAAAGATTATGAACTGATCTCCAAAAGGGCCATTTTTGGCTCCATTGTTACGATCGTTTCAGGGTTTGCTGTTATTCTACTTGAGATCGGACACCCTGTTACAATGATCATCTATAACGTCTTAACACCGGGACTGACCTCTGCTATTTGGTGGATGGGTACCCTGTACGGACTTTACCTGACATTTATGATCATTGAGTTTGTCTTCTTGTTAAAAGGAGACATGAAATTTGCGAAATACTTTGGATTGACAGGGCTTATCGTAGGTCTTGCTGCTCACTCTAACCTGGGTGCGGTATTTGGTTTCCTGAATGCCAGACCTATTGCAAACGGGGTGTATTTCCCGATGTACTTTATTTTGACAGCATTTATTACAGGTGTATTCATTGCATATATTTTCATGGGGTTCAGATATAAGTTGCAATTCCCTGAGAGTGTGAAGACCATGTTGACAAGTTTGGGTAAGATCCAGATATTTCTGCTTTCATTCCTTGCATTCTTTATGACATGGAAAATGTTGACAGATGTATATGGCGGAATGCCGGACAGAGCAGATGTTGCAATACATATTCTGGGGTCATGGACATTCTGGGCAGAGGTTATTCTAGTGATCTTAATTCCATTACTTATACTTCTTAAGGATATGGGAAGATCACATGTAGCATTTTTCTTTGCTGCACTGAGTGGAATGGTAGGGATTGCCTTTATGAGATATAATCTTATTCATGATACACAGCTCAAACCATTGCTAATGATGAAAACACAAGAGTACGAACTTGCACCGACCTGGATTCATTATGCACCGTCTGCAGCAGAGTGGATGATCTCACTTGGTGGTATAGGGTTATGTATGGCACTATATTATCTGGGAACTAAGTTCTTCAACCTGGATGCCGATGAACATCATGCATAAGAGAGGTTAAGCCTCTCTGTTTTGTAAGATGTGCTACTTTAGCACATCTTTTTTATAGATATGGTCTAAAAAATAGTAGGCTGTATCTTCTCATTATTTACTATACCCTCTTCATTTACTTTAAGTACTGTATCCCAAATTTTGGTGGCTATTTTCTGATAACGTTCAGAAGTTTCACAGTTTGGTGCCAGAACAGTAATAGGCAGACCGGAGTCACCCCCTTCTCTGATAGCAGGTTCTATAGGTATCTCTCCCAAGATCTCTGTATTGTAGTTATCGGCTAAAGGCTGGGTTGTACCTTTTCCAAAAATATCATACTCCTTACCTGTTTCCGGACAGATAAAGCCACTCATATTTTCAACAAGCCCTGCAATAGGAATGTGAAGCTGAGTGAACATATCCATACTTCGTATCGTATCATCAAGTGCTACTTTCTGAGGGGTTGTAACACATACACCGGCAGTGACAGGTAAACTCTGTGCAAGGGTCAATTGTGCATCTCCTGTACCCGGAGGCATATCAAAGAGTAAGACATCGAGTTTGTCCCACAAGATGTCTTCCAGCATCTGTTCTATGGCTTGGGTGACCATAGCACCTTTCCAGATGAGAGAAGCACCTCTCTCAACGAGTGAACCTATGGACATTACTTGTACATTATGTGCCATGATAGGTTTAATGTTTTTTCCTAAAAAAACAGGCTGTTCTCCCTCTATACCCATCATCCTTGGAATATTAGGTCCATAGATATCTACATCAAGAAGCCCCACTCTTTTTCCCTGCTGTGCAAGTGCAATGGCAATATTGACTGTAGTAGTTGATTTACCGACACCACCTTTACCAGAGCTGACCATAACAAAGTTTTGGATGTCTGGAAGTACGTTTTTACCATGTGAACTTGTTTCTCTTGGCATCTTGGGTTTTGTAACAGAAACATTTACTTGATACTCTCCCAATACAGAGATGCGTTTAGTGATCTCTTCGCGAAGTTGAGTTTCTATTTCAGGGGCAGAAGAAGGAATATCAAGCTCTATATCGATCTGCTTATCTTGAATAATAATTTCTTTGACAAAATCGAAATCTATAATATTTTTTGTAAAACCAGGGTATATGACCTGTGTAAGTTTGTCTTGAATCTGTTCTTTATGTATCATAATAGTAAACCTCTTGAAAATATTGTATGTATTATATCTTTTATGGGCATATTTTTTGCTATGATTAGAGCATTATTTTACAAGGAAAGTTATATGAAAAAAGAACTTGCTATATTTATTGGTCTATTTTTATTTTTGGCAATAGGGATGCATTTCAAAGAGTGGATATCTCATCCCATTGATCACATTATGGCACTTCCGACAGCAGGAGCTTATGGCATAGGACCATTTCATCCATTGGTCTTTACTTTGGCTCTATATTTGGTTTTTGCATTGTTTCGAGGGATTGGAAGTCTTTTTTCAAAGAAGTAAGTGTGGGCAGAAGGCCCACAAGGTAGATTAGATAGGTAAAACTCTGATATTCTGATCAAGTTTCTCTTTGAGAATGTTCTCGATCGCAAAGAGTGTACCAGTACTTGATGATGCACAACCGTTACATGCTCCAAGGTATCTGATATAGATATCGATATTTTCACCGTTCTCTTTAATATCAAGAATTTCCATATCTCCACCATCCATGATGAGCATTTGACGGATATTGTCATCGATCACTTTATCTACGGCTTTGATACGTTGAACGATAGTCATTTTGGAAAACTCTGCAGAGCCTTCACCTGAGGCATCAGCAGCTTTTGCCATCTTCTCTTTTTCGTACTCTTCAAGAAGGTCAACAAGATAGATATCTTTAGCTTCATGTCCACCAGGGCGGATACATGATTTACAGAAAGCTCCAGCTTTTGTGTAGTCAGTGATCTCTTCCACTGTTGTAAGGTCATTAAGGCGGATCACTTCCTGAAGTGTAGAGAGAGATACACGTGCACATTCACATACGATGATCTCTTCTTCAAAGCTCTCCATATCTACACCTTTGTACTGTGCTGCTGCTTTTTTGATAACATCATAAGCCATAACAGAACAGTGCATTTTTTGAGGTGGAACTGCTGGTGTGTCTGGGTTGTCACGCATGGCATGCTCAACATCGATATTGGTGATCTTTACAGCTTCATCAACAGTTTTACCTTTACAAAGTTCAGCCATAGTATCTGAAGATGCAATCGCTGTACCACAACCAAAACTTTTAAATTTTGATAGCATGATCACATCACTCTTTGGATGTACGGCCCAGTAAAGTCTTACTGCATCTCCACAACTTTCTGCACCAAAGTCAGCTACGATGAGTCTAGCACCCATTTCATCAGCCTGCTCTTGTGTAATTTCACCCATATTTTGTGGGTTGTTCATTAAATCTGTTACTTTTTGGCTGTACTCATCCCAGATGGTACCGCCTACTAAACTATCTATTCCCATTTTATATCCTTTAAATTCTATTCAATTTTAAATTAATCAGGTACCCACAAGGGGCACCCCTACATATTACGTAGGGGCAATCTCTCGTGGTTGACCTAATTAATGGTGATGAGAGTCTAGTCCGCTCTCATGACCTTCTGGTGCGTATGCGTATGAACTTGAGATACCTCTAAGTCTTATTACCGCTGCCTGAACTACTTTAAGTGTATAGTCCAACTCTTCCTGTGTGGTATAACGGCTTAGTGAAAAACGGATAGCTGTATGTGCCAAGTCTTCTGCTGCACCGATGGCTTCCATGACTGAGTTTGCTTCCAAGTCTTCACTTGCACAAGCTGAACCTGTACTTGCTCCGATACCGGCACGGTTCAAGTCCCATAACATAGATTCACCTTCAATACCTCTAAATGAGATAAGAATGGTATTTGGTGTTCTTTTATTTCTAGGTGTAACTACAAAAGTATCTTCTATTTTTAGAAGTTCATCTTCAAAATCATCTCTCATCTCTCTGATATCTGTCATTTCAAAATCAAGTGCATCAACAGCTTGTTCCATTGCCTTACCCATTCCTACAATACCTGCAACATTGAGTGTACCTGAACGGTATCCGTTCATTTGTGAACCACCGTGCAGTAGAGGCATAAGTTCTTTACCTTTTTTCATGTAGAGTGCCCCTACACCTTTTGGTCCGTGGAATTTATGTGCTGAGAATGTAAGATAATCTACATTAAATGACTGTACATCTACGGGTAATTTACCTATGGCTTGTACCGCATCTGTGTGAAAAAGTACTTTATGCTCTTCACAAATGTCACCGATCTCTTCTACCGGAAAAATAGCACCTGTTTCGTTATTTGCCCACATGATAGAAACGAGTGCAGTTTTATCTGTAATGTTATTTTTTACAGTCTCTGCTTCAATGATCCCTTCATGATTAATAGGAAGATAAGTGACTCTGCAGCCCATACTCTCAAGGAACTTAGCTGTTGCAATGATAGATGGGTGTTCCACTTCGCTTATCATGATGTGGTTTTTTCTACCTGTAAGAATATACTCAAAATAGATACTTTTAAGTACCCAGTTATTACTCTCTGTAGCACAAGACGTGATGACTACAGAATCTTCTCTAGGTGCGTGTATACCTGCATAAATTTTTTCCATACCTGCTTTAATACCTGGGTGTGTATCAGATGCAAATGCATGTAATGAGTTTGGATTTCCATACTTTTGTACAAAATATGGTTCCATCTCCGCAAAAACCTGAGGGTCAACAATTGTTGTTGCATTATTGTCTAAATAGACATTCATATAAATCCTTTGAGAACGATTTTCATTTTAATTAAGACCAATTTAGTCCTAATTGATTTTCTGCATATTACGCATATATTCTTAAGATAACATAAAAATTAAAAATAAAGAAGAGGATTATACTCCTAGTTAAGTTATTTACACTTGATTTTACTCAAGTACAGACAGTTAATAGGGTATACTTTAGCTTAGAAGTTTGAAGGGGTTGGTGTATTAATAAGATTATAAAATTCGCTTCTTGTACGTTCATCACTCTTAAATAAGCCACGGAGTGCGGAACTTACAGTGGTTGAGTTGATCTTCTGTACGCCTCTCATCTCCATACACATATGACGAGCGTGTATAACTACAGCTACACCTTTAGGTTTAATGGTTCCTAAAATGGCATCAGCTATCTGTTCGGTCATCTGTTCCTGTATCTGCAGACGTCTTGCATAGACATTGACAATACGTGGGATCTTGGAAAGACCAACGACTTTACCGTCAGGAATATACGCTACATGTGCGCGACCAATAATAGGTAACATGTGGTGTTCACACATAGAGTAAAATTCAATATCCCGCACCAGTACCATCTCATCGTTACTTGTAGTAAAGAGAGCCTGGTTTAAGATCTCTTCCGGGTCCTGATCATAACCTTCTGTAAGGAACTTCAGTGCTTTGACTACACGATTTGGTGTTTTGAGTAAACCTTCTCGTTTAGGATCTTCACCTAAAAGCTCAAGGACTTTAGTAACTGCCTGTTCAAACTCTTCTTCTTTATTCATTTTTAATAACCTAAATTTGTATTTTTTACATTGTAGCAAAATATAATCTATTAATTACATTTAACCTATTTTTCAACATAATATTCGTTTTTTAGTAAATTTTAGATAAAATCACGGAATTATATATAAAGGATTGTAGTGAAAGTTACAGTAAAAAAATTAGATGACGCCAATATATTGGTAAGTGGTACTATTGAAAATAGTGTGATAGAAGCAAATGTTAGCAAGTTGGCAATTGAAGCTGGTAAGCAGATGAAAGTAGATGGTTTCAGAAAAGGTAAGGTTCCTCCTCATGTAGTTAAAAAACTTCATGGTGATAAACTGGCACAAGATGCTGAGTCTGATGCACTTAAATCATTGATGGATGATGGTATCAAAGAAGCTGGACTTAATGCTGCCGAGATCATTGGAGAGCCTGTATTTAAAAAGTATGATAAGAAAGATGACAACATTGAAGTAGAGTTGGAAGTTTCAACTAGACCTGATGTTAAACTTGAAGGTTATGAAAAAGCGATCCCTGCTTTTGACAAACCAGAAGCATCTGAAAAAGAGATAGAAGAGAAACTTACTGAATTTGCAGGTCAAAATGCACCATTTGAAAAGATCAAAAGAAAAAGAATGGTAAAAGACGGTGATACTACACTGATCGATTTTGAAGGTTTTGTAGACGGTGTTGCATTTGACGGTGGAAAAGCTGAGAAATTCACACTTACGATCGGATCTGGACAATTCATCCCAGGATTTGAAGAACAGATCATCGGTATGAAATATGATGAAGAGAAAACAGTTACTGTGACTTTCCCGGCAGAGTATCAAGCAGACGAACTTGCAGGAAAAGAAGCAGAGTTTAAAGTACTTTTGCATGAAATTCAGGAAAAAGCAGTTGCTGAAATTAATGACGAACTTGCACAAAAACTTCTTCAAAATGAGGAAGCAACAGTTGATACACTTAGAGAGCAAGTTAAAGAACAAGTATTAAATGAAAAAATATCAAAGATCTACAATGCAGAGTTAAAACCAAAACTTATTGAAGCACTTGTAGCACACTTTAATTTCGCACTTCCAAACAATATTGTTGCACAGGAAATTGATGCGAAGATCAATGCAAAAGCAAGAGAGATGAGTGAAGATGAGCTTAACAAGTTTAAAGATAACCCGGAAAAAATTGAAGCACTTCGTGATGAAGTAAAAGAAGATGCAGAAAATTCTGTAAAAGCAACATTCATTGTAGATGCATTGGCTAAAAAAGAAGAAGTAAATGTTGATGATCAGGAAGTATCTCAGGCTATTTATTATGAAGCAATGATGTCTGGTCAAGATCCTCAGGAAGTTATAAAATATTACCAGGAGAACAATCTTTTACCTGCCGTAAAAATGGGAATGATAGAAGATAAGCTTTTTGGTAAACTTTTAGGTTTAGATAAAAAATAATTACCCATATACTCTCGTTTCACCTCGGAAGAGGTGGAACGAGAAAACTTAAGGATTTTAAATGAGTTATATTCCATACGTTGTAGAGCAGACAGGTAGAGGTGAAAGATCTTACGATATCTATTCACGATTGCTGAAAGACAGAATCATTATGCTGAGTGGTGAAGTGAATGACCAGGTTGCCTCTTCTGTTGTTGCGCAACTGCTTTTTCTGGAAGCACAGGACCCGGATAAAGATATCTATTTTTACATTAACTCTCCGGGCGGAGTGATCACTTCCGGGCTTTCTATTTTTGATACAATGAATTATATCAAACCGGATATCGTAACGATCTGTATTGGTCAGGCAGCCTCAATGGGAGCATTCTTATTGGCTTCCGGTACAAAAGGGAAACGTTATGCATTGCCACATGCACGTATCATGATCCATCAGCCATCAGGTGGAGCACAGGGACAGTCAACAGATATTCAGATACAGGCACAGGAGATACAAAGACTCAAAGATACACTCAATGAGATCTTGGCAGAGAAAACAGGTAAAACAGCTAAAAAGATAGAAAAAGATACAGAGCGTGATAACTTTATGTCTTCCAAAGAAGCTATGGAATATGGTCTTATTGACAAAGTTTTAACTAAGAGTTTTACATAAGGTCTAACAATGATTAGAGAAATTCTTGTATATCCGGACAAAAGATTGAAGCTTGTCTCAAAAGAGGTTGAAGTATTCAATGGCGCCTTGCATGATCTGTTAGATGATATGTATGAGACAATGCGTGCCAAAAATGGTGTAGGTCTTGCTGCTATCCAGGTAGGAGTTGACCAGAGAGTTCTCATCATAAACGTTCCTCTGGAAGATAAAGATGGTGAAAGCTATGCTGAAGAGCATAGTGAAAATGACCAGCCCAAAGAGAATACTTTAGAGATGATAAATCCTGTTATTGTTGAAAAAGACGGTAGAGAAAAATTCCAGGAAGGTTGTCTTTCTATCCCTGGAGTGTATGAAGATGTAGAACGTGCCAAACATGTTAAAGTTGAATATTTTGACAGAGCAGGCGAAAAACAGTCCATAGAAGATGATGGTTTTTTAGCTGTTGCAATGCAGCATGAGATCGATCATTTGGATGGTAAGGTTTTTATTGAAAAACTATCATATATTAAACGAAAAAAATTCGAAAAAGAGTGGAAAAGAAGACTAAAAGAGTCGTAAGCAGCGATCTTGCACTGTGAATTTTTCGGAGTACTTAACGTACGCCTGCAAAATTCACAGCACAATCTCACTACTTCTGATGTTTTTTCTCTCCTTTTCAAAATATTTTAAACCTGCTAAAATTAAAAAACATTACAATTTGACATATTTTTAACCTCTTTTTCCTATTTATGTAAAACTGTTACTATGAATGCAAAAACCAATAGTGGTGTGCCACCTCAAAATAAACAGACAAAAGTAAAACAAAAACCCCAAAAAAAGATCATTGTAAACAGATTGACCTGTGCAACCCTTGAGGGTGTGAATGCCAAGGTTATTGAAGTGGAAGCAACCTTTACTAAGGGTTTACCCGGCTTTGCAGTTGTAGGTCTTGCAAGTTCTGATATTCAAGAAGCAAAAGAACGCACAAAGTCGGCATTGCTTACCAATGAGTTTGTATTCCCTCCATTGAAGATCACAGTCAATCTTTCACCCAGTGATATAAAGAAAAACGGCACCCACATGGACTTGTCAATCGCACTGTTGATAGCTTTGCATAAAGTGACTATTGATGAGGAGGGGCTTTTTGTTTTTGGTGAACTTGGGCTTGATGGGAAAGTAAAAACAAGTTCGATGTTGTTTCCTCTGGTACTTTCTTTGAAAGAACAGGGACTTATAAAAAGAGCCATAGTTCCCAAAGAGTCCATAACCTATTTAAGTCATATCTCCGGAGTAGATTTCATTGCAGTTGAAACTTTGAGTGAAGCAATTGATATTGTTAAAAGTAAAAATTTTAAAGCAAATGTGCAAGCTTTCTCTTATGACTCTGAAAGTTTTACTATCAACGATATTCCATACTATTTTGAACGAAAGTATAAGAGTGACTTTTTAGATGTAAAA
>Ga0190303_1001285_pt1 | contig 10167 bp, 9 predicted proteins | sample 48700701_MG_FD_161672 | JGI IMG/M metagenome (GOLD analysis project Ga0190303, IMG submission 161672) | Hydrothermal vent sediment bacterial communities from Southern Trench, Guaymas Basin, Mexico - 4870-07-0-1_MG | ecosystem: Environmental > Aquatic > Marine > Hydrothermal vents > Sediment ...
TAGGACATGCCCGCACCTATGTCGCATTTGACATAATAAGGAGATATCTGCAGCATAAGGGTTATGATGTCACCTACGTTCAGAACATAACAGATGTGGACGACAAAATAATAAAGGCGGCGAATGAACAGGGCATTGAGCCGCTTCAATACTCGGCCATGTACGCGGAAAGATGCCTCTCCGACATGGATAAGCTGGGCGTTGGCCGGGCGGACATATACCCGAAAGCATCTGAAAGCATAGACGACATAATTTCCATGATAGAAAAGATAATTGAAAATGGCTATGGATATGTTGCAGACGGCGATGTTTACTTTTCAGTTGAAAAATTCAAGGATTACGGCAAATTATCGGGGCAGAAGTTAGATGAGATGAAAGTAGGAGCACGCATAGAGCCGGGCGAGAAAAAGCGCAGCCCTCTTGACTTCGCTCTATGGAAGAAGGCAAAAGAAGGCGAGCCGTACTGGGAAAGCCCGTGGGGCGAAGGAAGGCCGGGATGGCATATTGAATGCTCTGCAATGAGCAGTAAGTATCTCGGTCTGCCGTTCGATATACATGGAGGAGGGCATGATCTGATATTTCCCCACCATGAGAACGAGATTGCCCAGAGCGAGGCAGCCACCGGCAGGGATTTTGCAAAATACTGGCTCCATTCAGGCATGCTAAAAGTAAGAGGAGAGAAAATGAGCAAGTCACTGGGCAACATCATAAATGTTAGGGATGCACTTCAGAAATGGGATGCCGAATTGCTGAGATTTTTCTTTGCATCCTACCACTACCGCAGCCCTGCTGACTTCAGCGAGGAAAACCTGGAGATGGCAGGAAAAGGCCTGGAAAGGATAAGAAGGTTGAAGGAGGAGCTGGAGGAAGCGGCAGGCGATGAGAGAGAAGTGGAAGAAAGCAAACTTGATGAAAATGAGAAAGAGTATTATGATTCCATAGCCCTTTTCAGAAAAAAGTTCGAGGAGGCAATGGATGATGACTTCAACACTCCAGAGGCGATAGCATCAATTTTTGAATTTGTGAAAGACAGCAACAGATACTTCATGAAATGCAGCCGTCCAAACAAAAATCTGTGCAGATACGCCCTGAACACATTGCTTGAACTGGGCAAAGTTCTCACGCTATTTCAGGAGAAAAAAGAGGATAATGAGAAAGATATTGAGAAACTGGTCGAAGTCGTAAAAAAACACGGTGGTGAAGCAAAGGATGCGAGCATTGGCAAACTTATGGACGAGATACTGAAAATCAGGCAGGCAGCAAGGAAGGAAAAGAACTGGAGCAAAGCGGATGCAATAAGGGATGAGTTAGCAGAGTTGGGCTTTGAGATACAGGATGCGGGCAATGAAACAAAGTGGAGAAGGAAATAGATGGTTTTAGGGCCATCATTCACTCAAATACAACAGGCATAGTCACTTCTTCGATCTTTCCATACGGCAATACAATTCCGGATGGCATGCATGTTTGTCTATTTGATTTTTTCAAATTTGCCGGTTTTCCTGTTCTTTCTTACATTATCCCAAGTGAAGTATTTTCCATTCATGGCAATATAAACTCCGGGAGGTAAAACCTGAACGAATGCCAGTGCACATCCCATATTGAACAAACCGTCGGAGCTACCAAATTTATAGGGTATCATTGCGCCGGTCAATACAATTGTTTTATCTTTTATGGACTTTGCCAAATATTGTGCCGTTTCCACCATCGTATCTGTTCCATGCGTGATAACAATATGATCTTCCTCTGCCTCTATGCACTTTTCCAGTATGAGTTTCCTATCGGAATCACTCATATAGAGGCTGTCAATCATCATCAGAGTTTCCATTTCGAAGTCGAGGTCACATCTCCCCAATTCCAAAATCTCGGGCAGATGAGTATCCTTGAAAAATAATTCACCCGTTAACTCGTTGTATTCCTTGTCAAAGGTACCTCCCGTTACCAAAATTTTGATTCTCTTATTCATACTGCAAGCACCCCCCTCAAATCGGGATTCTTATCCACATGCCTTATTTCATTCACTCTGAGAGAGCACAATACTCCATCAAAAATTTTTTCCGATTTAGCATGATCAACTGCTCCAACAATTACCAAATTCGCCGCCTTGTCTTCCACTGCATTCACCTTCTCTTCGTTATAAATATCAGATATAAATGCCTTTCTTCTCTATCCCAAAGCAGAATGAATCATCTCGCCGGTGTAGTTTGCCGCGAATATGACCAGCAGCGATATGAGAATGTGCTCCGATATAACCCTCCATGGCTTCACGTTTTGTTCACGTGCGATATGAAAGCTGAAAATTCCAAGCAGGGAAAGACCCCATGCTATGCTCACAAAAACTGCTGTGTCAAGCTCCAGCATTAAAATAGGGATTAGAAATGTCATTGCAAAAATGAATTTTGATGCAAATGTGGAAAGCGTGGATTCCCATATTTCCCTCGGCGTGTGTTTGTTTTCTGATTCTTCAGATATGTGTATTCCGAGCGCATCTGAAAGGGAATCTGCTATCGCTATTGTCAGTATGCCCCCTATGACAGCAAGTCGTGAATGAGTGCTGGAATTTAGCCCCACCATGAGCCCCAGCGTTGTGATTATGCCAGAAGTCAGACCGAAGCTGAATCCCGTCTTGAGAGACTGTCTCATCTTATCTGCCTAACAACTCTGGGTTAAATAAATTTTTGGAAAACCGGAAAAGCAAAGTTATCGTAAATAAAATTTATATATTTCATATAACTATTATATGCTGGTAATATGGCAAACAATATGTTAACAACAATTCAGATTAAGAAGGAGACCAGAGAAAAGTTAAAGCGTTTCGGGTATAAAGCCGAATCCTACGATGACATAATCCAAAGATTGATGGATTACTTTGAAGAATTAAACATAGAAGAGTTAATAGATGAAAGGTGGGAAAGACTCCAGAAAGAGAAAAGCAGATACATTTCAATAGATGAGATATAAATGGAGGTATATATCCATCCCAGAGTCAAAAGATACATTGACGAAAGCGGAGAGAAAGAGAGATTAACCAAACATCTTAAAAAATTGGCTTATGACCCCTACAGCAAAAGAAGTGGCGCTGATATCAAAATATTAAAAGGGAAAAAACACGATATGTACAGGCTGAGGGTGGGTGAACATAGATTCGAATACTTTATAGATGAAGGAAAAGTATGGATAGATAATGCCTTTAAAAGAAGCAGAGGATATAAATGATGGAAAGGCAAGAGTTGGAATGACAAAAATGCCTTTCATTTATTGGCTTATGGATCCATCACATTCTATTTCGCCATATGCACGACACGCTGCGGGAATGGTATTTCTATGCCCTCCTTTTCAAGTGCGACCTTTATTTTCCATAGCATTTCAGTGTAAACGCCATACCAGTGGCTCGAAGGAGCCCACACCTTGATAGTGAGATTGACGCTGCTGTCTCCCAGTTCCTCAACAAAAATTGTGGGAGATGGCTCTTTCAGAACAAGAGGATGCTCATCCAGCAACTTTTTGATTATTTCAATCGCTTTTTCCGCATCATCCTTGTAGCTTATTCCAACAGTGTAGCCAAACCTCCTTGCCTCATGGGCAACATAATTTTGGATATTGGAACTGAAAACTTTATCATTGGGCAAACGCACATAAACGCCATCGTAAGTTCTCACAGTTGTTGAGAGTATTCTTATGTCTTCCACGACTCCGCTTACATCTCCTATGTTCACTCCGTCGCCCACTTTCATGGGCTTCTCTATCAGAAGAAATATGCCGCTTATGAGGTTAGAAACGACAGTCTGGCTCGCAAAACCTATGACTATGCCAAGTATGCCGCCAGCCACAAGCAGCCCGCTGAGGGAAAGGCCTATATAAGGCAGGGCAACCATAAATCCGATGAAAATTATGACATAGTATACCATCTTTTCTACAACGATGAGTGTTGTTATCGGTATTTTCTCCTTCATTATTCTGTGGACGTTTGCCCTTATCACCTTTCCTATTATCACAGAGACGACAAGAATGAGTATGAATGTGAACAGGTTGATTAAAGTTATACCCGCTATCTTTGTCTGGAGAATTTCATTAACAGTGCTGTCAATTATCATTTGAACCTCCATTCCATCACAAATTTCTTCTCAAGCTTCTGTATCCCCTTCGCCAGATATATGTCTATTGACTCCTGCATATTCTTGGGCTTTCTTGAGTTAAAGGTTGTCTCCCCCATCGCTTTTTTCAGGATTTTGAGATAAGCATGCATATAGGCATATTCATCATAAAAAATCTTCATGTCAAAAGCCCTGAATACAATCTTTTTTATCTCCGTCCATTCATAGTAGCTGTTGGTTATGTCCACTCTCACTATGCCCTCATATAGTTTTTCCACCTCCGGCTTTTCGCTGTATATCTCGCTCCTCCACCACTTGCATACCACGCCGCTCTCCGGCGGGCCATATAGCGTATACTTGGGCTTTGTTTTTGTGAATATATCTATCTCTTCCACATCTCTTTTATCAACGAGAAATACCCCTATTTCTACTGGAAATTTGAGATAAAAAGTGCCTTTTGTTTCTGGCTCAACAACAATTGGCTTGTCAAACTCTATAAGAAGATGCTCTGATATCGTCGTATCAGGAATATTTACAGGCTCGACAGGACAAACCACCAGATTGCCGCTGTCTGCGTATATGACCTTCTCCACCTCTTCGCCCCCCGCCTTTCGGTAATATCTTTTCCTCTTTCCTCTGCCCTCCAGCACGATTTCCACGTCCTGCTCCTTCAGGTTCGTACTCAAATCATATTTCCCGAACACGAGATAAGATATGCTTTACCATATAAAACATTGACGAAAAATCGGGCGAAACGGTTAAATGCACACTTCTCATCCAAAAATTGGTGAAATGATGGACGATTACGAAGAATGGAATAAAAATTTCAAGTGGGATATTCCTGAAGACTATACAATAGCAAATGCTGTTGATGAGCATGCAAAGGACAGAGGAAAAATTGCAATATACTGGGAAAGTGCTGAAGGAGATAGCAAAATAATACCTTACTGGAAGTTGAGAGATGATGCAAACAGGTTCGCAAATGTTTTGAAAGGCATGGGCGTGAAGAAAGGGGACAGGGTCATGGTAACGCTTCCCCGCCTTCCAGAAGTTTTTGCGGTTCAGATTGGCGCTTTCAAACTTGGGGCGATAATCGTTCCGTGCCCCGAAATGCTGAGGGAAAAGGATATAGATTACAGGGCGAACAACTGCGGTGCCGAAACAATTGTATCCTCTCCGGAAGCAGCAGAGCATGTTGACAATGTGAGGGATAAAACGCCGCTGAAAAATTTCATAATAATAGGCGGCGAGAGAGACCGCTGGACAAATTACGAAAAGGAAGTGAAGCAGGCATCAAGAAATTTCGAGAAAGTGGATGTGAAGGCGACAGACATAATGACCATAAACTATACATCAGGAACTACCGGCGATCCTAAAGGAGTGCTGCACGACCACAAATGGATGTACTGCTTTTATAAGACTAATGCGGTCTACTGGTGGGATGCAAAGCCAGATGAGCTGCTGTGGTCAACCACATCTCCCGGATGGGCAAAATGGTTCTGGAGCCCTCTGGGCGTAACGCTGACAGTCGGCGCCTCCCAGGTCACATATAAAGGGCGATTCAATCCGAAGAAATTCCTTGAGCTCATGGAAAAATATAGAGTAAACAAACTATGCTCAACCCCGACAGAATACAGAATGTGGGCTCAGGAAGATTTAGAGGCGTATGACTTAAGCGATATGAAAAAGTTTCTGAGCGCGGGCGAAGCCCTCAATAGAGAAGTGATAGACAGATTCAAGAAGGCATACGGGCTGGAGATATACGACGGATACGGGCAGACTGAAACCTCAGGACTTGTTTGCAATCACCATGGCATAAAAATAAAATACGGCTCAATGGGCAAGCCAATGCCAGGTTCAGGCGTTAAAATAGTTGACGAAGACGGCAATGTACTGCCAGCAGGAAAGATAGGACAGATTGCTGTGCCAATAACACATCCAGGGCTGATGGTCGGATACTGGGGCGGAAAGAAGCTGGAAGATATAGCTGTCAACGGCTGGTATCTCACAGGCGATCTGGCGAGAATGGACGAAGACGGCTATTTCTGGTTCGAGGGAAGGGCTGACGACGTTATAAAAGCGTCAGGCTACCGCATAGGTCCGTTCGAGGTTGAAGACGCATTGGTCAAACATCCTGCTGTTGTCGAGGCAGCGGTTGTAGCATCTCCTGATAAAATAAGGGGCAATATAGTGAAGGCATTTGTGATTCTTGCAAAGGGATACGAGCCGAGCGATGAGCTGGTGAAGGAATTGCAGACTTTCGTTAAAAACGAGACCGCCCCATACAAATATCCGAGAGAGATAGAATTTGTTGACGAACTGCCGAAGACAATAAGCGGAAAGATAAGGAGAGTCGAGTTAAGGGAGAGAGAAAGAAAAAGAAAGGGGATGTGATATCCTCCTACCTTTCCTCTATCTGCCAATTCTCTTCTCTGTCCTTATTCTGCCGCGTGGCATTTTTAATTTATCGGGCGGGTAAAGAAAGAAAAATGGACTTTTCATTTATTCTCTTTTTAATTTGAAATATGCCCTTACAATACTTACTATCTCCCCAACAATCAAAATTAATAGAACTATGATAGATAAGGAAAGGTATGGTTCATTAATGTATAAAATTTTAGATATGCGCAGTACGAATCCCAACAACCCGGCAAATAATATTATTCTCCAGTATTTCCTGCTTACCACTTTTGCACCCCTAAATTATTTTCAAACCAACAGATAAATAATATGAAAATAAAGGGCTTGGTTGGGACTCCACCAATATAACATCGTCTATCCGTATCGATGCTGTTCTACTCATATTCCCCCATAGCCCATGGAAAATAAAATACTTTTGAAAATCTTGCTATTATTTTATCTCCCCTTAGCTTTAATAAATGGCTCGGCCCCAACGGACTGCCCCAGTAATTGTAGCGAGCATCAACCATGGAAAATCTTATTGCATGAACGCCAATTTTATTACCATATATATTGTTATGGTGAATGTAAATTCCACCAGGATATCTTATTTTAAAATCATATGAAACAACTACGTCAATACCGTAACGGTTATTATTTTTTATATTGCAGGAATCAATATATATTTTTCCGCTCTTTTTATTCAGTATACTTATTCCACTCTCATTTTTTGTCCCGGTAATGTTGCAATTTTTAATAAAGATGTTACCAAGCTCGCCCATAATGTCTACCCCAATCTTCGCATTGTTTTTAATTTCGCAATCCAAAATACTTACATTTTTCATATCATATATTTGTATGCCTCCCCATTTATTTTCTTGAATTCTACAATTTTTGACATAAAGATTCTCAAACTCGGATGAGTAAATTCCGCTAAATCTATTATTACTTAAATTGCAATTTATAATGGATATGTTATAAAAATTCTTTGCGTCAAACATAAAAGATATTCCATTCCCTCCCCTATATCCTCCATTGCTCCATTTTTTTCCGAGATTGTGAGTAAGTGTACAATTTCTTATAGTAATATTTTTGCACTTGGTTAAAAAGAAAATTCCCCAGTAGTTGTGAGAGAAATTGCAATTCTCTATTAAGCCATTTTCCATAGAATATAATTCCAATCCGTCAGCATTTTTTATGATGCAATTAGAAATTGTAATGTTATTTCCAGTAACAACGATTCCGTATGTCCATCCATCTGTAGAAATATTTCTTATTGTGAAGTGGCTAAATTTTACATCACTCGATTCAATTGTAAAAATAACGGCATTTTCATTCATTCCATCTATTATTGTTGTATTTTCATTCTCTCCAATCAAATTTATTGGCTTGTATATCCTTACATGCTCACAATAAATGCCCGAATAAACGTAAATCGTGTAGCCATTGTCTGCATCATTTATGGCAGATTGAATGCTTGTGTAGTTGTTCAGACCAGAACCGCCGACGTATAAAACATTTCCATTTGTATTTTTGATTGAAGAAACATTACTTCCGTTTATTGATGCAAACGGAATGAATAAAAGGAATACAATTGCAAGTGCTATTATCTTATTCATGGTTTTATATCACCCCTGTACTTAAATTTGTTTTGGCAAATGAAAGAGAAAGAGGAGGTTATACCAAGGTTTGATATTTCTCGATGGGTTGAGATACCGCATTATTTGTCTGTTGCGTATCACTGCTATTGTTGTCATTATTATTGTCATTGCTCACAGTAAAGTGCCATATTGGTCCTTCTGTAACTCCTCCATATTCGTCTGTTGCTACCACCTTCCAGTAATAAGTGTTTCCTGCAGTTAGAGTTCCAGAATAATGATAACTGCATGTATTTTCGGTTGTTCCAATTAATGAGTTTGGCGAGCTGGTTCCAAAATAAATTTTGTATGTAACGTTATCACCATCAGGGTCTCCACCACTCCATCTCAAATCAATTCCGTTAAGAGCAGTCTGGCCACTTATACTGCCCGTAGTTGCGGAAGAAGATTCCAATTCATGAGAAGTGCTTGCTACTGGCTCTGCAATATTTGAAGATGCTGATGTTGTGGTGGTTGAAGATTCAGCATCTGCACTTTCAACCTGTACAGCATCCTGATTCGGAGAATATGTTGTCTGTGATGCTTGTGGATCCAGATATGCTGTCTGCAAATTCACCTGCGTTGGGTCACTTTTAACCGTTGTAGAATCTGGATTTATGCTACTGCTTACATATATGGTTGCTCCAGTGGTTGGAAATGGATTTGAGGGGGTGTATGGTAGTGAATTTGTTACATACACATCAAATTTTGTTTTATTATAGGATAGACCATCTGTAACATTTACTGCGATAGTATAAGAGCGGCTGTATCTATATGCGTGGTTATCCCAAAAAGCCCCATGTATCCAGTCAGATTCGTGTGTTGTTTCATCGCCATATTTAATAGTGTATATTAGTGGATTGTCATCCTTATCAGTTGCACCAAATTCATATACGCAGTTACGCCAATGGGGAATTTTACTCCTATCTATTTCCTGCATTGTAAGTGGCAGATACACATGCATGGATTGGATCCTTGGTTTATGATTTAATATTTCAATTTGTAGAGAGTTATTTTCAGATTCCAGTTCATCACAATCAATTGCTTTTGCTTTTATAGTGTATTCTCCAGTTTCAGAATATGAATGGGTTACCTCTATCGCTGGATTTCCTGTATTATTATAGTCTGTTTCAGTCTGGGTTCCATCTCCCCAATCTATTATGTATTTAACTGGGTCATTATTTGGATCTTTTGATTCGAATTTGAATTTATAGGGTGTATCTGTGCTTTTTATTTTATCATTGGATTCAAGAGTGATGGACGGTGCTGGTGGTGGGGCATATCCCTGAACTTTTATATATCTCACCACACCTACTGCACTTGCATAGGTAGGCATTATTATACCTGCATTTTGGACTTCTGTACCTATTGCTATAGTTCTTTCTCCTTTTTCTGCATTAACACTAAATGATATAGAATAATTTGTCGCATTTTGCTGCTCCAATAGATTGTATAGGTTAGCAGCATCTACTAAAAGCTCAGCACACTCTATCAAATCTCCGCCACTGCATCCTACTGCATCTTTTATGACCATCATTGTGTCTAAAAAGTCATCCCACTCAAGTAATGGATCTATTACATTCTCTTCATAAAAGATGGAAGTTCCAGGATGATCACTACCATATATCAAAGAAATTTCTCCCCATGTATCGCTTCCTGTCAAGCCTGTAATTTCTGTTTCAATATTTAATTTCTTGTTCCTTCCGATATATAATTTTTCTCCCACAACTGCTCCAGCATATCCTCCTGTTACTCCCCAGACAGTAGTAACTATATTTCCGTTATACTTATTGCTACCAGCGAATGCCTCACCACCTGCAACATCTTTCCACGTATTCTTATAATTGTATTGAGTAAAGATGGTATAATCTGGGCAATAGGATCCATTCTCTCCGCTTTCTCCCCCACTTATCTGTTGTGCCATTCCAGAGGAAAAATTGGTCATTAAAAACATTCCTACAATTCCCAAAGCCAGCAATATCTTCCAACCTTTCATTTTTGTTTCACCAACATAGTAATGCTTTGTTTTTTTTTTATTG
>Ga0190303_1001286_pt1 | contig 10164 bp, 11 predicted proteins | sample 48700701_MG_FD_161672 | JGI IMG/M metagenome (GOLD analysis project Ga0190303, IMG submission 161672) | Hydrothermal vent sediment bacterial communities from Southern Trench, Guaymas Basin, Mexico - 4870-07-0-1_MG | ecosystem: Environmental > Aquatic > Marine > Hydrothermal vents > Sediment ...
ATTTTGGGCAAAGATAAAAAAACACCCGTCCATTTTTCTGTTATTTGTTATTTTACAAAAAACTCTTCTTATCTGAATCTCTTGACAAAAAACATGAATGATTTAGGATAAGATATTCTTCAAAGCAGTTCTTTTAGGAGGTGGGATATGGAGATGCAAATTTTGGAAAGAGTAAAGAGAATGGCGAAAGAGGACGCAGAAAGACTTTACGACTTTATTCGCACGGCAGAAAAAGAAGGTTTCTCCTTGGCTTGGAGAGGAAAGGAAAAAGAGCCCATATCTTATGAGGAGTATGTAACCGGCTTTGCCTTGATTTTGGCTATAAATCGCCAAAGAAGCGGCGACATTTCTCCCAAGATTATAAAACAATATACTCAACTTGTCCTCGTGGAATTTCTAAGCGACTAAGGAGGAAAAGATGCAGACCACAGTTTATTTCCGAGAGGAAGATGAATATTTATGGAGGTTGTTGAGAAGAGAAGCGCAAAGAAGAAGAACATCGGTTTCTAATCTTGTCGCTGAGATTCTCGAGCAATATTTTGAGAAAAACAAAGGTATCGGAGAAATTTTGGTTGATTTCGGGGCAATTAGCCAAAGGGAGCTAGCTCAGCTCAAGAAGGAATCAGAAGAACAAGGCATTTGTTTAGAAGAAGTGTTAAAAAATCGGGTAGGGGAAGAGTTTCTAGAAAGGGCGCGCCTTGTTTTTTTACGAGTCAACAAATAGGGGCATCTCTTGCCCCTTTTTCTTTTATTTTTGCTTGTCTTTACATTGAGGATTTGAACATTTTACCTGTCCCCTTTTTGTTTTCAGAAGTGGCCAGCCACATTTTGGACATATCTTGCCTGTTGGTTTGTCCCAAACAGCAAAATCGCATTCAGGATATTTGTTACAAGCATAAAAAACTTTTCCTTTTTTGGTTCTTTTTTTCACAATCTCGCCCTTTTTACATTTTGGACATTTTATTTTCAGCCGGTTTTCTTCTAAAGGAGCGGTATATTTGCATTTTGGAAAATTAGAGCAGGCATAAAATCTTCCAAATTTTCCTAATTTTATAATCACCGGCGCTCCACATAAAGGACAAGTTTTATCCGTTTCCTCTTGGGCAATGTCTTCTTTTGAGAGCTCCTTCTCTTTCTTTTTTAAATTCTCCTCAAAGGGTTCATAAAATTCCCTGACAACCTCTGTCCATTGTTTTTTGCCCTTTGCAATTTCATCAAGCCCTTCTTCCATCTTTGCGGTAAATTGTATATCAACAATTTCGGGAAAATGTTTTACCAGAAGATCATTTACTACAATTCCAATTTCGGTAGGCCTAAATCTTTTTTGCTCATCTTTTTCAACATAATTTCTTTCTTGAATGGTTGAGATAATCGGAGCATAGGTTGAGGGCCGTCCAATGCCATACCTCTCAAGGGTTTTGATTAAAGTTGCCTCAGTATAACGAGGAGGAGGCTGAGTAAAATGTTGTTTGCACAAAAGTTTTTCCAATTTTAATTTCTCTTCTTTTTCTAATTCTGGAAGAGTTTTCTCCTCAAATTTCATTGGCCAGATTTTTATAAATCCGTCAAATTTTAAAGTTTGTCCTGAGGCCAAAAACGTATATTTTGGTTCTTGGTTCTTGGTTCTTTTTTGGTTCTTGGCATTTGGTTCTTGATTCTTCCATCTTGGTTTTGCCTCGATCTCAACAATAGTTGAGTTGAAGATTGCTTCTTTCATTTGGGTTGCTAAAAACCTTCTCCAAATCAGATCATAGAGTTTAAATTGATCTTTATCTAATTTTTTCTCCAAACTCTCAGGCGTATTTTGAATATATGTTGGTCTAATTGCCTCATGGGCTTCTTGGGCAACTTTTGATTTGGTTTTAAACACCCTATATTGCCAATAATTTTTACCAAAATTTTCTTCGATGAATTTTCTTGCTTGCGAGAGAGCCAATTTGGAAAGGTTAAAAGAGTCGGTTCGATGATAGGTGATAAACCCTTTTTCATACAAATTTTGTGCTAGAAGCATTGTTTTTTTGGCAGAAAATCTAAATCTTTGCCATGCTTCCTGCTGAAGAGTACTTGTAATAAAGGGTGGTGGGGGGTTCTTTTTTATTTCTTTTTTCTCAATATTTCTAACTATAAACTCCGCACCCTTAAGCTCGTTTACAATTTTTTCCGCCTCCTCTTTCGATTTAATTCCTAATTTTGGTATCGTCTTTCCGTCTTTCTTTATAAGAAGAGCAAAAAAATTATCTTTAACTTTTGAGTTGTAGTTTTGACTTTTGACTTTTGACTTTTGATCTTTGTAAAGTAATGCTTGGATTGTCCAATATTCCTGCGGAACAAACTTTTCAATCTCTCTTTCTCTTTCAACTATCAGGCGTACTGCTACAGACTGAACCCTTCCTGCAGAAAGACCTCTTGCAACTTTTCTCCACAAAAATGGGGAAAGCATATATCCAACGATTCTGTCTAAAACTCTCCTTGCAAATTGAGAATAAACTAAATTCATATCAATTTTTCTTGGCTTTTTTAAAGCCTCCTCAATTGCACTTTTTGTAATCTCATGAAAGACAATTCTTTGATAATCTTTTAAGCCCAAAACTTCTTTTAAATGATAAGCAATTGCCTCACCTTCTCTATCTTCATCTGTTGCCAAGATTACATTTTCTGCTTTTTTTGCCTCTTTCTTCAAAAAACTTACAACCTTTCTTGATTTTGGAAGAACGATAAATTTAGGATTGAAATTGTTTTTAATATCAACTCCAAAACTTTTTTCAGGAAGATCTCTTATATGTCCAAAAGAGGAACGTACTAGAAATTCCTTTGACAAAAACCGCCCGATGGTGTTTGCCTTAGTTGGAGACTCAACTATAACAAGATTTTTTTTCATGATATTGCTGTGAATATATTTCCTCCTAAATTTTTAATTTTTCCCTCCAGCTCCATCTTGGAAATGGTTTGCAATACTTTTGGTGCTTCTAGTTTACTCAATTGAATAATTTCATCAATATGAAGAGTTTTGTCAAGGAGAAGTTGAAAAATTAATTTTTCTTCTTCTGTTCCTTCAATGGACCCGCTTTTTTGTTTAAAAGAAATTCCAAAAAATTGTAGAATTTCTTTTGGCGAACTTACAAGTTTTGCTCCTTTTTTGATAAGAATGTGGCATCCTTTTGATGTTTCGTTATAAATTGAGCCAGGAATAGCAAAGACAGGTTTTTTCTGTGAAAATGCCCAATCTGCTGTAATTAAAGCTCCTGATTTTTCTCTTGCTTCAATTACCAAAACCCCCTTTGACAAACCAGCAATAATTCTGTTTCTTTCTGGGAAATGAAAGTAATTTGGAGGAGTTGAAGGGGGATATTCTGAAACCAATGCACCTTGTTTTTGAATTATTTCTTTTGCAAGTTTCAGGTTCTCTTTTGGGTAAATTCTATCCAAACCTGAACCCAAAACGGCTATAGTTTTGCCTCCGTAGTCTAAGCAAGTTTTATGTGCTAAAGTATCAATTCCTTTTGCTAACCCGCTTACAATCACAAAGCCCGCCTCTGTTAAAGTTTTTACAAATTCAATAACTACTTTTTTACCATAATCTGAGGGAGTTCTTGTGCCAACAACAGCGAACAAAAATTTATTTTTTAATTCTAAATTTCCAATAAAGTATAAAACTTTCGGTGGTGATTTTATCTTTTTTAAGCTTTCCGGGAAAAGAGGATCATTGGGGGCTAAAGTTTGAATTTGGTTTGACAAGTTATTCATTTTTATTTAAAATTTATAAACACTCCTTTTTGTTAAACTCACTCATCGCTTTTTCGACCCCCTCTTTTAAAAGAACCTTAACTGCTCTTGCTCCAACTTTAAAAACATTTTTTAAAACTTCTATTTCTTTTTTAGAAAACTTTTCTAAAACAAATTTTTCTAATGTTTCATTTTTAATTTTTAATTTTTCACTTTCTGATAAAGGTGCTATTCCAATTCTCAACCGGAGAAAATTTTTGCTACCTAAATTCTGGATCACTGACTCAACTCCCTTGTGCCCACCAGAACTTTTGTCTTTTGAGATTTTTATCCTCCCAATTTCAATATCTATATCATCGTGGACAATCAAGATATTCTCTTTTGGAATTTTATAATATCTTGCAATTTTCAAAACCGCTCTGCCAGATGCATTCATAAAAGTTAAAGGTTTTACCAAAACAACCGTTTTTTGAAACAGTTTTCCTTTTGAGAATTTTGCCTCAAGCAATTTAGATACTTTCCATGGACCAAACCGCCCAAGTTTTTTTAGATGGTCAATAAATGAAAATCCAACATTATGTCTTGTTAAGATAAACCTTCTTCCGGGATTGCCTAACCCTACAATTAGAATCATATTTTTTTAATATAATACGCAGACCTTGAAAATTCAAAGCATTTTTATATATAATTTAAAATATGAATAAGATTTTGGTATTTTTCTGGGAAATAGTCAAAATTTTTCTTATTGCTCTTCTGATAGTGATACCTATCAGAGAGTTTATTTTTCAACCTTTTTTTGTAAGAGGGCAAAGTATGGAACCCAACTTTCACGATATGGATTATTTGATTGTTAACGAAATCAGTTATCGATTTCATGGGCCTCAGAGGGGTGATGTAATAGTTTTTAGAAATCCCAACAATTTGAATCAGAGATTTATAAAAAGAGTAATTGGCCTACCTGGAGAAACTGTTGAGATTAAAGATGGAAAAGTAATTATTGAGAGAGAAAACAAAACCTTTGTTTTAAATGAGCCATACTTACCAGAGAGTATAAAAACCTCCGGTAATTTAAAAGTTCATTTGAAAGAAAAAGAATATTTTGTGTTGGGAGATAACAGATTATCTTCGATGGATTCTCGCTTCTTTGGGCCTATTTCTGAAGATCTTATCATAGGAAAAGTTGCTTTTAGAATTTGGCCCTTCTCTGCTTTTGCTAACAAAAAGTCTTATCCTTCTCCTTATTGAATTTTATCATGAAGAAACCAAGGCTCAAATTTCAAACACCGCAAGGCATGAAAGATATTTTGCCTCAGGACATGGTGTATTATAAAAAGGTATATTCAACTGCTGATAAATATGCTGATTTTTATGGTTTTAAAATCATAGAAACACCTATTTTGGAAGACTATGAATTGTTTGTAAAATCTACAGGCCCAACCACTGATATTGTAGAAAAACAGATGTATCTTTTAAAGACAAAGGGAGGAGAGTATTTGGCTTTAAGACCTGAATTTACACCCTCATTGGCACGTTCCTATTTTGAAAATGGAATGGTTGCTTGGCCTCACCCTGTTAAGTTGTATACACGCGGTCCTCTTTTTAGGTATGAGCGGCCACAGGCTGGACGATATCGTCAATTTCATCAAATAAATTTTGAAATTTTTGGTTCCAAAAAACCGATAATTGATGTAGAGATTATATGGATTTTTGTTAAAATTCTTGAGGAATTAGGCATTAAAGACATAATAGTTGAAATCAATAACATAGGAGACTCTCAATGTAGACCTTATTACAAAAAAGTTTTGACAAGATATTTAAAACGCAATGAAACCTCTCTTTGCGCAACTTGCAGAAAAAGATTAAAAAGAAATCCTTTAAGAGTTTTAGACTGTAAAGAAGTGCGGTGCCAAAAAATTGTAAGAGAAGGTCCGCAGATTATAGATTATTTATGTGAAGAATGTCATGATCATTTTGAAAAGGTATTAGAATATTTAGAAGCCTTAAATATACCCTATATTTTGAACCCTTATCTTGTAAGAGGCTTGGATTATTATACAAAAACAGTGTTCGAGATAGTACCTTTTAAAGAACAAGAGAAAAGACAAAATGCATTGGTTGGAGGTGGAAGATATGATGGGCTTTTAAAGTTGGTAGGTAAACAAAATATCCCTGCCTGCGGAAGTGCAGCAGGCGTAGAAAGAATTGTTGAAATTCTAAAGGAAAAAGGTAAATCTCTAGAGACAGAAAAAACCCTTCCTGAAATTTTTGTGGCTCAACTTGGAGACGAGGCTAAAATTGAGACCCTAAAATTGATTGAAAAATTTCAAAAGGCAAAAATACCTGTTGCTTTTTCTCTCTCAAAAGATTCATTGACTAATCAATTAAAAATTGCTAATAGAAAAAAGGTAAAATACGTAGTTATAATTGGCAAGGAGGAAGTGTTAAAGCATGAGGTAATTTTGAGGAATATGGAAACAGGAGATCAGAGAAACGTGTCTTATAATAAACTACTAAAGGAAATTAAAAAAGTCTTAAAGAAAAAAAGTAAAAAATAAAAAGCATTCTCATGACTGCTGCAAGAAAAACAAAACCGGCAATGGTGGTTGAAAAAAAGAATGGGGAAGATGCAAGACAAGTAGTAAACCGCTTTTTGAGACATTTAAAACAAAGCGGTATTTTAGCTCAGGCAAGAGAATCAATGTACAGAAAAAGACCGTTGAGCAGAAAACTTAAAATAAGAAGCGCCAAGAGAAGAGAGGAATTGAAAAAGTATTATCAAAAATTAGAGAAATTAGGGAAAATTTAAATTTTATCTTTAAAAATTGCTTGCTTTTTTATTTGCCTGAGTTTTTAAGTTTTGTTAGGATAAAGTAAAGTATGTTAGAGATAAATAATTTTACTAACTCTCAAGTTGACCAGGACCTTCTTGAAAAAATAGCCCAGAGAGTTTTGAAAGAAGAAAAAAAAGAAGGCTTGGTATCTCTTGTGTTTATAGGACCTAGAAGAATGAGAAAATTAAATTTTAAGTATCGAAAGAAAAACCGAGTAACCGATGTTCTATCATTTTCTTATTCTAAAGAAAAAGACTTTGTTTTTCCTCCCGGGGGAAAAAAGCAATTAGGGGAAATTTTTATTTGCTTAAGAGAGGTTAAAAAGAGAGCCAAAAGAGAACAGTTAGATTTTCAAAAAGAGTTAGCAAGAACTTTTGTTCACGGCCTCTTACATCTTTTGGGATATGATCATAAAAAACAAAAAGAGAAAGAAATTATGCTTCAAAAGGAGAATAAATATTTAGATTATTTTTTTAAATCATGAGAAAAGTACCATATGTGGGGGCTATAGATATAGGATCTAGTACAATCAAGGGAATGATTGCCAAGAAGCAAAACGGAAGTCAGCAGATAGAAGTTTTAAGTTTTAAGTCTTTGGCTTCTTCCGGAGTGAGAAAAGGAATGGTTGTAGATTCTAACAAAGTTTGCGAGAAGATTTCTGAATTGAAAAAATTACTTGAGAAAGAGTCACAAAAGAGACTAAAAGAAGTCTTTGTTAATATAGGAGGGCATCATATTTTTGTAAAAAATACCCATGGAGCGGTTGCAATTTCAAGGGCCGACCAAAAAGTTTCTCAGGAAGATATAGAGAGAGTAATAGAAAACTCACGCTCAATAAGTCTTCCATTTAACAAGGAAGTTTTAGAAGTAATCCCTAAACAATTCATTATTGACGGGGAAGGAGGAATTAAAGACCCTCTTAATCTAAAGGGTATAAAACTAGAAGTAGAATCTTTAGCAATATGCGCCTTCTCGCCTTATGTTAAAAATCTTATTGATGCGGTTTTAGGGGCGGATTTAGAAATAGCAGAAATAGTACCTTCTCCCTTGGCTGCTTCTTTATCGGTGCTCGGCCCTCAACAAAAAGAACTGGGGGTGGCTTTAGTAGATATTGGAGCAGGAACTACTTCAATTGCAGTTTTTGAAGAAGGAAATTTAATTCATCTTGCTATATTGCCTGTTGGATCTTCTCATATTTCAAACGATATTGCAATTGCCCTACAGACAGAAATAGAGATCGCTGAGAGAATTAAATTAAAATTCGGCGAATATATCTTTAAAAAATCAAGAAGAAAAGAAAAAATAGAGATAGAACCAAACAAATTTTTTTCTTTTTCAGTTAACAAAATGGCAAAAGCCGCAAAAGCCAGGGTATCGGAAATTTTTAGTTTGGTTAGAAAAGAATTAAAAAAAATCTCAAAAGCAGACTCCTTGCCTGCAGGCGTGGTTTTAACAGGAGGTGGAGCAGATTTACCCGGAATTGTTGAATTTGCCAAAAAAGAACTTTCTTTACCTGTAAAAAAAGCCGCTCCAAAAAACTTTGTAAATTTAAAAACCGACCCTTCGCTTTCTGTGCTTTGTGGGTTAGTTTTAAAAGGATTTACAGAAGAAACTGTTTTGGAGGAAGAAAATCTTTTGCATAGAGTAAAGAAAATTTTTAGAAAATTTCTTCCATGAGAAAACCTATAAAAATCAAAGTAATAGGAATTGGTGGAGCAGGCGGGAACATTCTTACAAGAATACATAAACCGGAGCATAAATTTATCGAATCAATTGCTATTAATTCAGATTTACAAGATTTAAAAACAACCAAAGCAGATTTAAAAATTCAGATAGGAAAGAAAAAGACGCTCGGATTTGGTTCAGGGATGAATCCAAAGATTGGCAGAGAAGCAGCAGAGGAATCAAAAGAAGAGATAAAAAGCGTTCTTTTTGGTGGAGATATTGCTTTTATTGTGTGTGGTCTTGGCGGGGGGACTGGTTCGGGAGCATCGCCCTTGATTGCAGAATTGGCAAAAAATACAGGAGCCTTAACTATTGGAATAGTTACTTTCCCTTTTTATTTTGAAGGAGCCAAAAGAAAAGAAATTGCTCAAAAAACCATTCCGGTTTTAGAAAAGAGTTTAGATACTCTAATTGTAATTTTCAATGATAAAATTCTTTCTAAAGTTGGCCCAACTGCAGACATTAATTCATCTTTTTTCTTAGTAGATAAAATAATTCAAGATATAATCTTTAGTATTTTAGATTTATTAATTACTCCTGGCCTGATCAATATAGATTTAGCAGATTTGAATTCTGTGATGAGAGATGCAGGCAGAGCCTTTTTTGGTATTGGTAGAGGCCAAGGAGAAAATAAAATTGAGCAGGCAACCAAAGAGGCGCTTACTTCTCCATTTCTTGAAACTTCTATCGATGGAGCAAAAGGAATTTTATTTAATATTGCCGGAGGCAAAAATCTTACCTTATTTGATGTGCAGAAGACAGCCAACATTATAAATAAAAAAAGTTCTCCGCAGGCAAAAATTATTTTTGGCGCATTTCAGAATAATAAACAATTTCGGCCAGAGGAGGTACAAATTACACTCATTGCTACAGGAATTTAAAGAGTTTTCCACAATTTGACTAACTTTTTGATTGACAAGTATAATGGAAAAATACACTTTTTAATTTTTCATTATGGCTAAGATTAGCAAAGTTAAAAAAAGAAACGGGGAGATTGTTTCTTTTGATTCTAATAAAATAAAGAATGCTATTTTTAAGGCTTTAACTGCTTCAGGTCAAGGAGATGGAAAATTGGCAGAAAAACTTACAAAAAAAGTTGTTGATTTGCTCCAAAGAAGATTTAAAGAAGGAGAAATTCCTCATGTGGAACAAATTCAAGATATAGTTGAGGAAGTTCTAATTTTGGAAAATTTAGTTAAGACGGCCAAAGCCTATATTTTATACAGAGAGCAGAGAAGACGTATTAGAGAAGCAGTAGCAGTTTCTGAGGAGGCAGTTGAAAGGGTAGATCGATATCTTGGCAAGTTAGATTGGGAGGTTCAAGAGAATGCAAACATGGCTTTTTCTCTACAAGGGCTTAATCATTATGTAACCTCTTATGTCATTAAAAAATATTGGCTAAACAAAATTTATCCAAAAGAGATAAGAGAAGCAAATGAATCTGGAGATTTTCATATTCATAATTTGGATACTTTAGGAGCCTATTGCGTTGGTTGGGATCTTTACGATCTTTTACTTAAAGGATTCGGGGGAGTTAAAACCAAAATCGAATCAAGGCCTCCAAAGCATTTTAGAGTCGCTTTAGGGCAAGTTGTAAATTTTATGTATACATTGCAGGGAGAGGCCGCAGGCGCAATTGCTTTTTCAAATTTTGATACTCTCCTTGCTCCATTTATTCGGTATGACAATTTAAATTATAAACAGGTAAAACAGGCTTTTCAGGAGTTTCTCTTCAATATGGCTGTGCCAACAAGAGTGGGCTTTCAATGTTTATCAGAAGACACTCAAATTTTGACACCTACAGGTTGGAAATCCTGGTATGAAGTTAATGAAGGAGACATAATTTATACTTTTAACTTAAAAACCCATGAGTTAGAGCAAAAGC
>Ga0190303_1001287_pt1 | contig 10161 bp, 10 predicted proteins | sample 48700701_MG_FD_161672 | JGI IMG/M metagenome (GOLD analysis project Ga0190303, IMG submission 161672) | Hydrothermal vent sediment bacterial communities from Southern Trench, Guaymas Basin, Mexico - 4870-07-0-1_MG | ecosystem: Environmental > Aquatic > Marine > Hydrothermal vents > Sediment ...
CTCGGTTGGCGCTGTCACAGGAGACACTGACGTTGATGTGAAGAATACCGTCATACCGAGCAGCCCTGCAACAAGAAAATTGACTGGAAGATCTCTCCCTATCACAAACGCCAGAAAAAGAAATCCCGGAACAAGGATGCCGAATATCACCACAGGTCCATTCAGATAATAGATTCGGATATCTTTTTTGGCAATTGCGCAGGCACGCTTCAACTGATCCATCATTTCATCTACCCCCATCATTTTTGCTCCCTGGTAAGTTTGACGAAGACGTCTTCAAGCGTTGGTGTCAGTGTGGTCAGCATCACAATCTCCAGATTGTTCGATCTCGAATAGTCCACCAGTTGATATATCACCCTGCCTGGTTCGTTCGTATAAAATCGTAGTTTATCTCCGCTCCTCCGGACGCTTATCACTCCTGATATGCTATGGAAACAAGAGACGTCTACAGGCGTGTCAAAACTAACCTCTACCCGCTGCAGCCCTCCTATTCTCATTTTGAGTTTCTCAGGAGCGTCTATAGCTACTATCGTCCCATGATTGATGATTGCGATTCTATTGCACAGATCGTTTGCCTCCTCCATATAGTGAGTGGTGAGAAAAACCGTTTTACCGTCGTTATTTAGCTCCCGCACCATCTCTTTTATCAACCGTGCGCTCTGAACATCCAGACCGGATGTTGGCTCATCAAGGAATAGTATTTCAGGGTCGTTCATAAGAGACATGGCGATTACAAGTTTCTGCTTCATTCCCTTCGAGAATGTCTTGACCTTATGGTCTTTCCTGTCGTACAGATCGAATTTTGTGAGGAGTTCTTCCGCTCTTTTTCTGGCATCGGTTCCTGGTACGCCGTACAATTCTGCCATGAACTGCAGGTTGCCCCATGCGGAAAGTTCGCTGTATGCGTTCGACAGATCAGGAACAACTCCCGCTATCTGTTTGGCTTTGATCGGATCACGCCGGATGTCAAAACCCATGATACTGACGCTACCTGAACCTGGCTTGATCACTCCTGTTAACATCCTGACAGTCGTGGTCTTGCCTGCACCGTTCGGTCCCAAAAAGCCAAAGACTTCACCCTCTTCCACCTCAAAGCTGATATGATCCACTGCTGCAAGTCCATCGTAATATTTTGTCAGTTCTCTGACCTCAATCACATTTCTCCTGTACGGCAATGTATGCCACCTATTCCAACCCGGAGGGCAGTGAAGTGCTTCTGATGTACTTCCCATGTTCTTTCATGCATGGTAGCAATCGCGCATCGTGTCACCGGATATCCGGTATTTTACACTAACATTATGGTGATCGATTAAAAGAATTTGGGTAGTTCGGAATCGTAACGATTGATATTGCCTGCATGAACGCAGAAGAGCGAAGTTTTTAAGTATTGACATCCAATTATTACTGATATCATGCCGGAAAAAACATCCAGACTTTCAGGATTCTACAAACTTGCGCCAGATGAGCGGTTGCAGATCGTCAGCGAATTTGCGGACCTGACCGATGAAGATGTCTCGATCTTGAACAGAGGGTTGGATATCAAAGAGGCAGACAGAATGATCGAGAACGTTATCAGCACAATCTCCCTCCCTCTCGGTATCGCAACCAACTTCTTGATAGACGGAAAGGACTACCTGATCCCGATGGCTCTTGAAGAGCCGAGTGTCGTGGCTGCCGCATCCAATATCGCGAAGATCGCACGGGTAAACGGGGGCTTTCGCACATCAAGCGATGAACCTGTGATGATCGGGCAGATACAGATCGTGGATGTTGTCGATGCCGAACTGATCAGGCAGAACATCCTTTCCAGAAAGCAGGAGATCCTCGATAAAGCGAATGAGCAGGACCCAACGCTCGTGAAACTCGGAGGCGGCGCAAAGGAGATTGAGGTCAGGATTCTTGAGACTGATTGCAAAACGATGGTGATCGTGCATCTTCTCGTAGACGTTCGGGATGCGATGGGTGCAAATGCCGTCAATACGATGGCAGAAGCGGTCACGCCGATAATCGAAGAGTGTTGTGCCGGAGACGGCAGGGTTCTACTGCGAATCGTCTCGAATCTTGCGACACACCGCCTCTCACGGGCGCAAGCGGTCTTTGATAAGGATGCGATTGGAGGAGAACAGGTTGTTGATGATATCATAAAGGCGTACGCATTCGCGTGTGCTGATCCGTACCGGTGCGCCACATACAACAAGGGAATCATGAATGGCATCGATGCTGTCGTTGTCGCAACCGGAAACGATTTCAGGGCAGTGGAATCCGGAGCGCATACTTATGCCGCTTTGTCCGGGTATAAGCCGCTTATTTTATGGAAGAAGAACGACGATGGTGATCTTTTAGGTGAGATAGAACTTCCGATAGCAGTAGGAATTGTTGGTGGAGCAACATCATCCAATCCGGCAGCGAGGATATCTCTGAAGATTCTTGGGGTTACGACTGCAAGAGAACTGGCAGAAGTCATAGCTGCGGTCGGGCTGGCACAGAATCTTGGAGCGATGCGTGCGCTTGCGACAGAAGGGATACAGCGCGGACACATGTCGCTTCACGCACGTAACATCGCAATCATGGCTGGAGCGGAAGGGGAGATGATCGACAGGGTTGCCGGGATCATGGTGAACGAGGGGATAGTGCGCCCGGGCAGGGCAAAGGAAATTCTGGATGAAATTGATGAATGATGTAATCCAGACCAGCTACCATATCACATACAGCGATTATACGAGTGAGCCAGAACCAGAGATTGTGCTCATCGGAACAGCGCACGTCTCGCATAAGAGTGTTGAAGAGGTAAAGGAAGTCATATCAAGGGAGCATCCTGATGTAATTGCGATTGAACTCTGTCCTGGCAGATATGCAGCACTGAAAGGCAAAACTAATGATGTGTCTGCGAAAGATATCCTGAGCAGCGGCAATATAACGCTGTTTCTTGTCCATTCTCTTCTGGCATACACCCAGAACAAGATCGGCTCAGAGATGGATGTAAAACCTGGATCAGAGATGATAGCCGCAATCGATGCTGCAGAAGAACTTGGAATAGAGATTGCGCTTGTTGACAGGGACATTCAGGTAACACTCCAGCGATTTATCGGTAGAATGGGATTCGTTGAGAAGATGAAGATGCTTGGGGCGCTGGCTGGCATGCTGTTTGGATTCGGAGGAAAAGAGATCGACATGGAACGCATCACTGAGGAGGATATCGTTACCCAGTTAATAGCAGAACTGAAAGAGTTCTCACCAACGACTGCGAGCGTGTTAATCGAGGAGAGGGATGCATTCATCGCAAAGAATCTACTTGACCTCAAAGAAAAAGGGAAGGTGGTTGCAATCGTCGGAGCAGGTCACAGGCATGGCATCACCGAATATCTCGAACATCCGGAAAAGCTGCCAGACATAAATAAACTGCTTGAAATACCGAAGAAACGATTCAGTGCAGGAAAGATCATCGGAGTCGCACTGATCCTTCTGGTTCTCGCCACGTTCGCAGTGATCATAACGAACGTATCGCTCGATCAGTTTCTTGTTGCGTTCGGATGGTGGTTCATCATCAATGGCACCTTAAGCGGGCTTGGCGCATTGATCGCACGCGGGCACCCATATTCTGTATTGACTGCGTTCGGCGTCGCATGGCTCACCTCATTAAACCCGATGATGGCTGCAGGCTGGTTTGCTGGTGCTGTCGAGGCAAAGATGCGCAAGCCATCCCCGCATGATATCCATGAGATTGCGAGTGCTGAGAGCCTTCACGAGATGATGAATAACAATCTCTTCCGTGTGATTCTGGTTGCGGCGCTCGCAAATCTCGGAAGCATCGTAGGTACGTTCATTGGCGCTTATGTGGTGCTTCAGGTCAGCGGAATCGATATCGAGACGATCAGAGCTGGGGTCATGAGTGTTTTTGGTTCTCTCTAATTGTACACCAATCTTTCAGACAACATTGGTTTATTGTGTTTAGATGCATGTTTTGGGTATGAGATGAGTACTGGCAGGTCTCCAAATCGGATGTGCAACTCATCCATAATGACTGATGCTCCTGCACGACGTTGATCAACCATAAATTATATACCATACGGATTAACTATATCCTATATGTAAATCATATATAGTTATTGGGAAAAACTATATATAACCTCTGTTACATGGATAATTTCGGTGATACATCAATGGAAAAACCAGATAGAACACATTGGTTTCTGCCACACGCAATCGTGACAATGCTTCTGATCGCAGTGATTACGACATCGCTCTTCGGATCAGGCTGTATCGACAACAAGAACGCTGGGCAAGTTGTGAAACTGCAGATTGCAGGCTCGACAACGGTTCTTCCGATCGCAGAGGAGTGCGCACGCGTATTTATGGAAGAGCATCCAGGCAGCCAGATCTATGTATCTGGAGGCGGATCATCGCATGGAATACGATCCGTTGCTGACGGTACCGTGGATATCGGAGATGCATCCCGTGACCTGAAAGATTCTGAGCGGGAGAAGTACCCTGATCTTGTGACTCATGCCATCGCGAAGGATGGTGTTGCAGTCGTGGTGCATCCAGAGAACGAGATCAGCGATCTCACACTGGAAGAGTTGCAGGGCATCTACACAGGTGAGATCACGAACTGGAAGGATCTTGGAGGCGAGGATTCCGAGATCATGGTGGTCTCTCGGGAGGAAGGATCAGGAACAAGGGATTGCTTCGAGCAAGCAGTCTTAAATCCGATCAAGAAGGAGGTCACGGATCGTGCGATCATTCAGGACTCAAACGGCAAGATGCGGACGACTGTTGCTGGAAACAAAAAAGCCATCGGCTTTCTGTCTCTCGGGTATGTCAATTCCGATGTCAAAGCAGTCAGACTCGATGACATAGAGCCCACGATTGAGAACGTTCGAAACGGCAGGTATCCGATCACGCGGACGCTTCTAATGATCACAAAAGGAGAGCCAGACGAGATTGAGCAGGCATTCCTTGACTTCGTGCTCTCGGAAGATGGACAGAAGATCGTGGGAGCGGTGCACTTCATACCGGTCTCGGAGTGACTCACGTGACGCGGATCGTACATCTGTCTGATCTTCATGTATCAGGCGCCCACTTTCTTGCTGATCTTGCAGAGTCTGTGGTGCAGAGTACAAACGAGATCGCTCCTGATATCGTGGTCGTGACAGGGGACCTGACCCAGAACGGCTCGTACCCGGAGTTTTCGAGTGCAAAAGAGTGGATTGACAGGATCGATTGCGAAAGTAAGGTGATCGTTCCAGGGAACCATGACTCGAGAAACGTCGGGTATCTGCTCTTCGAGGATTTCTTTGGAGCACGATCATCGTCTCTTTCCTATAGTGATGTCACGGTTGTCGGCGTTGATTCGTCCCAACCTGACATCGATGATGGGCACATCGGTAGGGAGAGGTATGGCTGGATTGCGGAGAACTTTGAAACATCTGATCTCAAGGTTTTCGCACTCCATCACCACCTGATTCCGGTTCCGATGACAGGGCGTGAAGAGGAGATACCTGTGGATTCAGGTGATGTGCTTGAACTGCTCGACAGGTGTGATGTTGATCTTGTGCTCTGCGGGCACAGACATGTGCCGTATGTCTGGCGGCTGAATGATATGTTTGTGGTAAATGCAGGAACCGCATGTTCGAACAAGATCAAGGCAAGGACGACGCAGTGCTACAACCTGGTAGAGATTGCTGACGGAACTTTGCGGATCTACCGGGTGCTTCCCAGCGGCGAGCAGGAACTGGTTGTTGATTTTATAGCAGAAAAGGAGGGTTAAATGAACAGAACTTTGGTAAAGAGATTTGGAATCAGCATGGCGCTTATCATGCTGATCACAGCGGGCATATTCATATCAGGGTGTCTCGATTCGAAGTCATCCGAAGAAGAGACAATAGGGACACTTAGAATCGGGCTCATCCCGACAGAGGATCAGATCGAGATGTTAAAGAAGTTCGGTCCGGTGCAGGAGTATCTGGAAACCGAACTCGGAATGAAGGTCGAGACATTTACAGCTACTGACTATACGTCGGTTATTGAGGCTATGCGTGCAGACAAGATCGATGTCGCATTCTTTGGTCCGTTTTCGTATGTATTAGCCGCAGAGCGTGCTGATGCAGAAGCGATCATCACTGGCGGCACAGAGACAGGAGATGTCGCAACGTATCACAGTTGCATCGTCACGCATCCAGATTCTGGTATAACCTGCATCGAGGACTTGCTTGCTAACGCAAGTGAGATCACGTTTTCATTCGTTGATCCCGCATCAACATCAGGAAACCTGATCCCGAGGGGATATCTCCTCTCGATGGGGGTCGATCCTGATACCGACTTTAAGACGTGCATGTTTGCAGGCGGGCATGACGCATCAGGGCTTGCCGTGAAATCGAAGAACGTGGACGCAGGTGCGATGTATGACATCGGGTACAACCGCTTAATCGAGAGCGGTGCGGCAACCCCGGACGATCTCATCGTGATCTGGACATCTGACCCGATCCCGAAGTCGCCTGTTGCAGTGAGGGGCGATCTTGATCCTTCACTCAAGAAGCGGATCCAGCAGGCGTTTGTTGATATGCCAGAGAAGGATCCGGAGGCGATGAAGGCGTTTGAGAGCAAATGGGAGAAGAACGAGCGGTATGTGGCGATCGATGACAGCACGTACGAATACGTGCGGGAAATCGGAAAGTCGCTTGGATATATCTGAAACAAGGGACTGGAGTTACATGTTAACGGTAGATCATCTCAGAAAGAGACTCCCTAACGGGAAACTGCTCTTGCGAGACATAAATTTCAGTGTTGGCGAGGGTGAGTTTGTGGCGATACTCGGACTCAGCGGCACTGGGAAAACGATACTTCTGCGGTGCATAAATCGTCTTACAACGCCAGACGGTGGAGAAATAGTGCTTACCGACAATGGAAATCCACTGAATATAACACAGAGCGATGCGGGCGAGATCAGGGAGCTAAGACGGCGTATCGGCATGATATTCCAGAGTTTCAACCTCGTAAAGAGGCGGTCGGTCATCGAAAATGTGTTGATCGGAAAACTCGGGAGGATCGGCATGGTCCGGAGCCTGATGTGTAGATTTGCAGACGACGACATCGAGATGGCGCACAGAGCTTTGAACAGGGTTGGAATATCAGATCTGGCAGACCGCAGGGCAGGAACCTTGAGCGGCGGGGAACAGCAGCGTGTTGCGATAGCCAGGTCGATTATGCAGGACCCGTGTCTGTTACTTGCTGATGAGCCTGTCGCAAACCTTGATCCGACGACAGCAGAGGTTGTGATGGAGCATCTGAGGTCGATCTCGGTCGGTAATGGCATCAGTACGCTTGCTGTCCTGCACCAGCCAGAACTGGCGAGAAGGTATGCCACACGGGTTCTCGGGGTCCGGGACGGTGTCATCGTCTATGACGGCGATGCGAGACTTTCAGACGATGACTTCGAGGTCATCTATGGGTGTAACGATGTTTAAGAATAGGTACATAATACCTGTTCTATTTCTTTTATTTGTCATCTGGAGCATAATAGGTACTGGTTTTTCCATAAGGGATCTGATCGCGGGAGTTCCAAACCTCAGTAGCTTCATCGGGTGCATGTTCCCGCCTGCATGGGATACCTTTGTGCCGCTGATCTCGCCTGCCATAGAGACGATACAGATGGCATTTCTGGGAACCGTTTTTGCGGTTGTGTTGTCTGTACCGGTTGCATTGCTTGCAGCAAACAACATTACACCGTCAAAACCTGTGAAGCTACTTGCAAGGGGCGTTATCGCATTTACACGGACGGTACCTGATATCGTCTTTGCGCTGATCTTTGTGTCAGCAGTGGGTTTGGGTCCGGTTCCAGGCATCCTTGCACTCGCAATTCATTCGGTTGGGATGCTCGGGAAACTGTATGCCGAGGCGATCGAGGAGGTGGATCCGGGACCAGTTGAAGCGGTCGAGGCGGTTGGGGCAGGCAAACTCCAGGCGGTATATTATGCGGTGATTCCACAGGTTACGCCTTCGTTTGTTGCATCCACGCTTTATCGGTTCGATATCAATGTCAGGTCATCTATCGTGCTCGGGCTTGTCGGCGCAGGCGGCATCGGGTTCGAACTGATCATGGCGATGAGGCTGTTTCGATATCATGAGATGCTAACCATACTTATCATAATATTTATTGTAGTTATGCTTTCTGAATGGGCATCCAATTCCATCAGGGCACACGTAATCGGAGAGGAGGTTCTGAAATGAACAGGGATAAGCGATTTGAATTGATCGCGCGTGCTAACAGCGAACGGATCTGCGGAATCGCTGAGCGGATACTGGATGATGCCGCTACCGCTGTCGAGGTGGTCAAGAAACCAGTGTGTGGCATGATCATGATGCGTTTCAGGGATACTGCCGAGAAATGCGTCTTCAACATAGGCGAGGTGCTGGTAACCGAGGCAGAGGTCAGGATTGGCAGTGAACTGGGTTATGCCATGGTGATGGGAAGGGATGCGGAAGCTGCGCTCGCAGGTGCGATTATAGATGCAGCCGTCGAATCAGGGCACCCACTCACGCCAGAGATCATCGATATACTCAGAAGCGAGGAAGTGCGACGCAAGGAAGAGTTGCAGAAGAGATGGGCAGAGGTTGCGACCACAAAGGTGGATTTCGAGGTGATGGCGTGAGGGACCCGGCATTCGATCTGATATTCGACTCCCAGAGGATCTTTCGGTCTCTTCTCGATGCCATGGCAAATCCCGGGCGCATCGTCACGCTTCCCGAGATCGACATCGAACCCCCTGGCGCAAACAGATATCCTCTGCTCCTGCTCATGACACTCCTGGATCATGAGGTGAGTTTCTGTGTTCTGGGCGGGGCTCAGACTCAGGTAACCGAGTATCTAAAAACAAATACAGGTGGCAAAGAGTCGAGACTCGAGAATTCTGACTTTATACTGGTCTACGGGGGATCTTCTCATGGCTTGATACAGAGAGCAAGGGTGGGCACGCTCGAGTATCCTGATGAGAGCGCAACTGTTATCTATGACGCAGGTTCGATCGGAGATGACAGAGGGGGCGTCCTGCTTGAACTTTCAGGACCGGGCATTGCAGATAAACGCATGATCGGCGCAAGCGGCATCGAAGAGAATGAAATTGAGGATGTTCTTGCGATGCAGGATTATCCGCTCGGTCTTGATCTGATCTTCTCGGACAGGGCTGGCAGGATGGTGTGCATCCCCAGATCAACCACTGTGGAGGTGATGTAAATGGGTTACGTACTTGTTAAAGGTGGAAGCGAAGCGATAAAGAACGCGAAGGCACTGGTCGGTTCGCTCCGCAGCGCGCCTCATATAAAAGTTTCGCAGATCAGGGGGAGGCTCAGGCTTTCTGTTGATCAGGTGATGGGCGAAGGCGGGCTCTATGCACCAGAGCTTGCAGCTCTTGCGATCAGGCAGTCAGACGGCGATTTAGTCGCTGCCTCCTTCCTGATCCGTGCATATCGGTCAACACTCCCGAGGATCGGGTACTCTGAAACTTCGGATACGAGGGAGATGTTCGTGCTGCGCAGGATCTCATCTGCGTTCAAGGAGATACCGGGCGGGCAGATCCTTGGTCCATCGATCGATTATACAGAGCGCCTCCTCGATTTCGGGGAACGAGGTGCGGTGGATGATGATCAGGAATCTGGAGCGGAAAAATCAGATATCCCGAAATTTAAGAAGGTGTCAGATCTCCTGAGAGCCAGTGGTTTGCTCGAAGACGTATCTGCTGATGATGAAACCAGCGGCGATGCCCGCGATGAACCGTGCGACATAACAAGGGAGTCTATCAGGTTCCCTGCCCCACGTTCCGCACGCCTGCAAACACTCGCACGGGGCGAGACCGGTGCGATGCTTGCGCTTGCATACAGTTCGCTTCGCGGCTATGGCTCGGTGCATCCGACTATTGCTGAAATGAGGGTCGGGTATGTCTCGCTTCGAATAAAACACCCGTACACCGGAAACGATGTGAGCGTCGGCGATGTGCTGGTAACAGAATGCGAGGGGATACTCTCAGGAGTTGGCGCTACCGAAATAACAGCAGACAACAGGTTCTCCCTCGGATACGGACTGGTATTCGGGCAGAACGAGAAGAAGGCGATCTCAATGTCGATACTCGATGGAACCATGAGAGTATCCGAACCGAAAACGCCTGCAGA
>Ga0190303_1001288_pt1 | contig 10158 bp, 5 predicted proteins | sample 48700701_MG_FD_161672 | JGI IMG/M metagenome (GOLD analysis project Ga0190303, IMG submission 161672) | Hydrothermal vent sediment bacterial communities from Southern Trench, Guaymas Basin, Mexico - 4870-07-0-1_MG | ecosystem: Environmental > Aquatic > Marine > Hydrothermal vents > Sediment ...
TGGTGTTGCTTATTGTTGTAGCAGTACCCCTTTTTGGGGAGATCCTTATACCGATGGACCTTTCCCAAACCAATCATCTCAAGGCCTATGGCATCGCCTTTTCTGCCCTCACCCGCAATCTGCCGGTGAAGTGGCTGCTCAATTATCGGGGCGGCTCCTATCTTATGGATGCAGACGCCGAAATTACCCGCCTGTGCAAGATTCGTGGAGTGAGTTACGAGATTATCAGCGGTGGGGCCGTGGCGGCTATCTACAGTGAAATCGAAGCATCCAACATGGATGTGGCGGTGCTGGAAAAAGAGCCAAAGATCGCGGTGTATGCGCCACCAAACAGTCAACCTTGGGACGACGCCGTAACCCTGGCCCTTACCTACGCCGAGATTCCCTACGATACACTGTGGGATGAAGAAGTCTTGGCCGGTTCTCTGGACGAATATGACTGGCTCCATCTGCATCATGAAGATTTTACCGGGCAATACGGCAAATTCTACTCCAGCTTTCGCAATGCTGCGTGGTACAAAGAAGATGTGCGGGTGAATGAAGCTCTGGCATCTAAACTGGGATTTGCCAAAGTGTGGCAAATGAAGCATGCCGTGGCGGAAAAAATCCGGCTTTATGTGAAGAATGGCGGCTTTATGTTTGCCATGTGTGCTGCCACCGATACCTACGATATCGCGTTGGCTGCCGGCGATACTGACATCTGTGATGCCGTGTTTGACGGCGATGGCATCGATCCCGACTACGCATCCCGTATGGATTTTTCCCGGTGTTTTGCCTTTGAGAATTTCGACTTGGTGACAAACCCCTATCAATACGAATTTTCTTCCATAGATGCCAGTGATTATGCCAAGTTACGTGGTGCTGAGGAGGATTATTTTCAGCTGTTTGACTTTTCGGCAAAATATGATCCGGTGCCCACCATGCTCACCCAATGTCATACCAATGTCATCAATGGATTTTTGGGGCAGACCACCTCTTTTCACAAAAAATATGTGAAAAAGAGTGTGATCATTTTGGGAGAATCCCCCAATGTGGATGAAGTTAAATATCTCCATGGCAATTTTGGCAAAGGTACCTTCACCTTTTATGGTGGTCACGATCCCGAAGATTATCAGCATCGCATCGGTGATCCTGAAACGGTACTTGACTTGCATAAGTCATCTCCCGGTTACCGATTGATTTTAAACAACGTACTCTTTCCTGCAGCACAGAAGAAGAAGCTGAAAACGTAGGCGTTAGATTCCCTTTTTACGAGGATACCAAATTGTGCCATAGGAACTTCCGTGAAAATCGGCAGGATTGCCCTGCTACCAAAATAATGCTGGACAACGGGAGCTCTAATTGTGTTTTGGCACTGAAAATGAAAAAATTTATAGGTGGAGTACAATGATGCACGAAGAAACAAACATAACCCCGGAAGAAAAGGTTCAAACTTCCAATCAAGAAGAAGGAACAACTTCTGCTCCGGTAGCAGAAACAACTGTCGTTCAAACAGAAGAAACCGAGACTGAAGAAACCCCTGCACCAGCTGCAGATGAAGAAAACAACTTTGAGCAAATGCTCGAGGATAGCTTAATAAACATTAAGGAACCTCAGGTTGGTGATAAGGTTGAAGGTGAAATAATCAATATTACCGATTCATATATTTTCGTCTCCTTAGGTGGCAAACGCGATGCCTATGCAGAAAAAACAGAGTATGTGGGAAAAAATGGTGAATTGAACTTGAAAGTTGGCGATTCCTTAGCTGGCTACATCGTAAAAACCGACGAAACAGAAACCCTCATAGCCAAAAGCCTTGTGTCTGTTAACCGTCGGGTTTTACAGGATGCCATGGAAGAGAAAATCCCTGTCAGTGGTAAGGTAATTGCCATGACCAAGGGTGGCTATCTCATCAATATTTCTGGCGTTCGCGCCTTTTGTCCCATGTCTCAGATGGACAATAAAATTGTTTCCGACATCCAACAGTATATTGGAGAATCCTACGACTTTATAGTGATCGACTACAAGGAAAATGGTCGTAACATCGTGGTTTCTCGTCGGGTATTGCTGGAAGCCGAACGTGAAAAATTGAAAATTGAAACCCTGAGTAAACTGGAAGTGGGCGCTGTATGCGAAGGCCGTGTAACCCGCTTAACCAATTTCGGTGCTTTCATCGACCTTGGTGGCATCGAAGGTTTGCTGCACATCTCCGAATTTTCATGGGCTCGGATAGAATCTCCTTCCGATATGCTTCACATCGGTCAAACTATAGAAGTTAAAGTGATCAAAATCAAAGGAGAAAAAATCTCCCTCAGTCTCCGTGCTCTGCAGGAAGATCCCTTCTCTGCCGCCGTGCGAGACATCAAAGAAGGTGATCTGGTTACCTGCCGCGTGCTGCGCAACCTTCCCTTTGGCTCCTTTGTAGAAATAAAACCAGCTGTTGAAGGCCTGATTCCTATCTCGGAAATGGCCCGTAACCGCCGGGTTGGACATCCCTCTGAAATGCTGACTGAAGGCGACATGGTAGAAGCTCAGATTCTCCGCATCGATGTTGAGAAAAAGAAAATCTCCCTCTCCCTCAAAGCCCTGGAAGCTGATCCCTGGGATAATATCGGTAGCATCATTACCGAAGGCGAAGTAATCAACGGCGTGATTGAAAATGTGGTTAACTTCGGCGCATTTATTCGTGTGCAAGATGGCGTAACCGGTCTTCTTCCTCAGGCTAAAATGCGTCAGGGGAATCTGGAACTCACCCCTGATAACGTGGGTGAAGAGATCAAAGTGCGTGTAAGTCGCATAGACATCAATAGCCGACGCATTTCTCTGGAACCAAGTGATCTTCCGGCATCTGCCCGGCATGAACGGGATGACTGGCGTCATTATCGCAAAGAAAAAAGAAATAATGACGATGAAAATCCCTTCTCAGTACTGTAAATAATCGTAAAAGATATCGGCGGCGCCCTCAATTATTTTGAGGGCGCCGCTTTGCATAATTGAAATTAGTGAAAAGAAATGCCTGGCAAAAAACATTGCCGGAAATCCATTGATGCCAAAAGTTGCTCAATACAAGGAGATAAGTATGATGTTTGAATATCAGCAATACGGTAGATTTTTTGCCCAGGTTGCCGGAAATATGGAAGAACTGGGAGCTCAGGAACTGCGAGAATTTGGCGTAAAAGATATTAAACCTGTCTATCGGGGTTTGTGGTTTCAAACCACTCTGGAGAAGGTGTACCGCATCAATTACCGGGCGAGATTGCTTACCCGCATCCTGGCACCCTTAAAAAACTTCAGCTGCCACAGCACCAAATACCTCTACAAAACCGCACGGGATATGCCCTGGAACGAGATTATGAACGCTGATCAGAGCTTCGCCGTTTTTGCCCACGTAAACAACAGCCACATTAAACACTCCCAATATGCTGCTCAGGTGCTCAAAGATGCTGTCGTCGATTTTTTCCGGGATCTGGATGGAACCCGTCCCTCGGTAGATCGGGAAAATCCCGACATCTGGCTAAACCTTCATGTGGAAAACAATCAGGCACGGATCAGTCTGGATACTTCTGGCGGCTCTCTGCACCGTCGTGGCTATCGGGTGAAAAGTGTGGCCGCCCCCATGCAGGAAACCTTGGCTGCCGCCATTTTGCGGGTAACGGGATGGAACGGCGCAGTACCTTTGCTGGATCCCATGTGCGGTAGTGGCACCTTTCTGGCCGAAGCAGCGTTGCATTATTGCCGCATCCCATCGGCATACAATCGCACAAATTTTGGTTTTTTCCATCTGCCGGATTTTGATAAAACAGTGTGGGATGCCATGGTTACCGATGGCAAACGTCTGGCACGGTCTTTACCAGAAAACCTTATCATGGGTTCAGATATCAGTGATTCCGCCATAGCAGCAGCCCGTGAAAATTGCGCAAAAGTACCCTTTGGCAACAAGATAGAACTGAATATACAAGATTTCCGTCGCCATCCCGGCCTGGAAAATGGCATGATCATCTGCAATCCACCCTATGGCATTCGGTTGGGAACGCCGGAAAAACTGGTGGAGCTGTATGGTGAATTGGGAGATTTCCTCAAGCAAAAATGCCACGGTTCCACGGCCTGGATTTATTGCGGAAACAGGGAACTCATCCCTGCTATCGGCCTCAAACCATCGATGAAAATGCCTCTGGTCAATGGCCAGCTGGATGGGCGGTTGCTGAAGATAGAAATTTATTAGCACTACAGGATGGATGCGGTTTTTTCCCTTGTGTTCTCCGCGGCCGTGGGATTATTGCATCCTGAACAAGATATATTTTGGAGGCACACATGCACGTTGACATGATTATTACATCCATCGGCCAGCTGCTCACTTTGGCCGGCCCTGCCAGAGCCCGAAGAGGCGATGAAATGAACCAGCTGGGCATCGTAACTGATGGCGCACTGGCTATAGAAAAAGGGAAAATTGTAGCGATAGATTCTGCGGAAGCCATCGGCAAAAAATACACTGCGACCCAAATGATTGATGCATCCGGCAAAGTTGTGATGCCCGGTTTTGTGGATCCCCATACTCACGTGGTGTTTATGCACACCAGAGAAAAGGAATTTGAAATGCGCATCCAGGGAAAAACCTATGTGGAAATTTCTCTGGCTGGGGGCGGGATTCGCAGCAGTATTCAGTCAGTACGGGACGCATCCGAAGATGACCTGTATCTGCGAGCCAAAAAGCATGTGCAGCGGATGATGGCTTGCGGAACCACTACCATGGAATCAAAAAGCGGCTACGGACTCTCTACCCGGAGCGAACTGAAAATGCTGCGGGTGAACAGGCGATTGCAGGAAGATCTGCCTGTGGACATCGTTTCCACCTTCCTCGGTGCCCACGAATTTCCCATTGAATACAAAGACAATCGGGACGAATATATCCGCATCCTCAAAGAAGAAATGATGCCCGCCGTGCTGGCGGAAAATCTGGCGGAATACTGCGACATCTTTACCGAAGCCCACGTTTATACCATCGACCAAAGTCGCGACCTGATGGCTCACGCCAAAAATCTGGGTTTTAAATTACGTTTTCATGCCGACGAGATTGAGCCCATCGGCGGGGCAGAGCTGGCCGGGGAATTGGGTGCTGTAAGTGCCGACCATCTGGGGGCTTGTTCCGATGCAGGCATTGTTGCCATGCGGGATGCAGGCACCATCGCCACTTTGCTGCCTGGTACCATTTTCAGTTTGGGAATGCCACGCTACGCCAGAGCCCGGGACATGATCAGTGCAGGATTGCCAGTGGCTTTGGCAACCGACTACAATCCCGGAAGCTGTAATTGCGACTCCATGTCTATGGTCATTACCCTTGCGTGCTTGCAAATGCGCATGACGCCAGCCGAAGCAATTTGTGCATCAACCATCAATGCTGCCTACGCCCTGGAACGTGGTGATAAAGTGGGCAGTCTGGAAGTGGGAAAACAGGCCGACATCCTGGTGCTGGATGCGCCGGGCTATCAGTTTATCCCTTACCATTTTGGCTCTGGATGCATAGAAATGGTGATAAAAAACGGGAATATTATCGTGAATTGATAATCTGCTAAACTGTTTTTTCATAGAAATTTGCAGCCAGCTGTGCTGCGTGGCCAGCTCTTCAGGGCTGGCTTTTTGTAGGCAAATTCCCGCACTGCATCGTCATGAACAATGATCATATTCAGGTGGGGTAGAGGGTTTGAAGCGGTGACCGCAGCATAACGATAGAAGCGCTGAGCACCATCTTTCCACAATTGCAGGCACGAGGATTTCAGATGCAAACGGTGGGAGTATTGCTGAAAAACGGTTAGTAAAAGCGAAATAGGTACAGCCTCAATACTTGAGCCCCTAAACCACATTAACCACTAAACTCCTAAACACTTTAACAAAAGGAAACATAGTTCTTGTCGCCCTTCCTTTACAGAATTCCTTCGTGAGAAACGTCAGGGAGACGGCTTTATCCAAACTTTTTCTTTATTTCGTGCCAGCGCGCTACTCTCCATTCTTTGACAGAACGGAGCCGCACAAGTCTGCGCAGGGATGAGAAAAAGCCACTATCTCCAAGTCTCTGTCACCTCGATCCGACAGCTGCCGGTAGGGGTTTCAGCTTTGGTGTTGTGAGTCAGCCCCAATATTCTCCGGCAACACCTGGCAGGTTGAGAAAAACCTGCCAGGAGGCCGGGCGTCACTATTTCAACAGCATAATTTTCTTCGCCGTCTCTTTCCCTTTCTGCTGGAGCTTGACGATGTATTGTCCACTGGAAACAGATTTCCCCGATTCATCTTTGCCATCCCACTGGCAATCAAAGGTGCCGGGTACGGTGGTACATTCCAGCAGAGTTTTCACTTTCTGTCCTTTGATGTTGTATATTGCCAAACTGACTTCTCCGCCCTCGGCCAGCTCCAGTTTGATTGTTGTTGATGGATTAAAAGGATTGGGATAATTCGTGATGGAGGAATGCTTGGTCGATACGGGCAATGAGGGCTCTGCAGCTGTGCTGTCTTGATATTCGTAGGCACCCATATCTATGCCGTCTCCGCTGATGCGGGGATTGCCAGCCAGATCGTATTGAGGTAACTCTATTCCTGCTGGTAAATCTAATGTGCCTGCATCTATACAGGGAGAATCAGAACGTAAATAATACGGATATTCTCCGCTTCCCAACCAAAGTGGATCTTCGTCCAGGTTGCCTTCTATCCAATTGAATAAAGCGTTTACGGGATAGTAGAAGCCAACATTATCCTCTCCGCCTTCCAGCAAAGAATGATGTACATTTACTTCAGATTCATACCAGAGATTACAAGAATGACCGACATTTCCATAAATGATGCTGTTATATATATTTACTTCCGCTTCCGTAGCACTTGTAATCACACAACCCGTTGTATCAATTACGACATTATCACCAAATGTGCAGTTTACAATATCGGCTGTAATATGATTGCTGGCATATAAGCCTGTTGTACCGGCAACACCCCCATTTAAAAAACTGCTATAGTTGGAGTTAATATCACAATTTATTAATGACGCATAATAATCACCCGGTATTGTTAAATGACCAGTAAACTGTAAACCTCCACCATAACCGGATGTAGGATCAGGACTGGGACTATTATCTTGTACTAAACAATTTTCCATATTCACCGATAATAACGGTTCGGGATTGTTACCATAAATACAGCTTATTCTTATTGCCTGACCTCCGGTATTATCCAAGACCTGAACATTTCTAAAATTATAGATTCCGTCTCGACACAACATTGCATTTGTAAAATTACCATAACAATATGTTATAATGACATTTTCTAACTCAATATCTGATTTGAGAATTTTGATTGCTCCGCTATGCTCAAGATAGCCAGTTGAATTAATCATTTTGATATTCTGTATAATCAATTTTGGAAGGAATTCATCAGAATAATAGGAATACTGGAATATTGTGAAATCGTTATCTCCATCAAGGATCGTGCTTTCAGGTGAACTACTTGCTATTGTAACACCGTATTTTATTCCCAGAGGGAATTTTTGATTATTCAACGACGGTGAGTAAGTACCAGGTGCAAGATGAATTGTATGAGGATTTTCATCATTTCTCTTAATACGTGTTTGAGCCCAGGCAATAGTTTGCAAGGGATCATCTAGTGTAATTCCACTGTTTTCATCGCTTCCATCGGGAGCAACAAACAGGTCATGATCTATTTGTTCTAGAACGTGATTTTGAACAGATAGACTTGCTTCACAATCTAACGGTGATATGAAAAACTCATCAAAATTTGCCACTGTGAAAGTATCTAAAACAACGTCATAATAACCTCCCGAGACAACATCATACATATAAATATCGCAACCAGAAGGAGAATAATTTGAATATACACTGTTCAGAAAAACTGGATCAAAGGTAATATTACTACATTCAATATCCAATCCACCTCCTTGTATAATTCCATAATTTTCCGAAAATGTATTAGACTTTAGTATAAGACTTGATGAAGCAACAGCAGATCCGCCTGCTAAAGTGGCCGTATTATTAATAATACGGCAATTACTAACAATACCGTTTCCCAAGTTTAAAATAAGAACTCCTCCACCCCAACCGGAAGATGAGCCACCAACAGCATACCCATTTTGAATTGTAAAACCTATTAACGATGTGTTCTGACAATTCTCTATCCTGACACAACGATTTTCATTATTGCCATCGATGATTGTTTGAGCAATGTATTGATCATCGCCGGTAGTAAGATACAGACTGGCAACTGTGATGTTTTTCGTATTGTAATTGATAGACTCAAAATAGATACCGGGATACACCAGAACGGTATCGGTATCAGCTGATGCATCAATCCCTTCCTGAATGGTAGCAAAGTTACCGGTTCCATCTTGTTTGATGGTTATCGTTGTGGAGAATAACCACGAATAAGCACAAATCATCAAGATGAAGGCGACGTTTCGCAACGTTGCATATTGTTGTGTGTGCCCTGGCGACGTATGGGAACGTCGCTTTCGATATGCTTTTTTTCTCATTAAATCTCCTTTTATTCCCCCATATCCGTCTTCCTGAGGTTTAACCCCCAGAGGCAATCGACGAAGGATGATATTAAATCAACCATCCAAAACCCCCTTTTATTCCCCCTTGAAAAGGGGGATATTTCCATGCTCCCCTTGCAAGGGGAGAAAGATTTGCACAGCAAATCAGAGGGGTTTTTAATCTTCATCTCTGAAATGTATGATCCACTTTCGGCAAAACCTGGCAGGTTGGTAGAAACCTGCCAGGATACCAGTTGTTACTATTTCAAGAGTAACATTTTCTTCGAAATCTCTTTTTTACCAGTTTTCAGTTTGTAAAAATACAAACCTGAAGCTACCGGTTTGCCATTCTCGTCTTTGCCTTCCCAAACCACCGATTGTTTCCCAGCTGGAAAATTGCCGTTAACCAATTCTTTTACTTTCTGTCCTTTCAGGTTGTAGATTGTTAGTATAACTTCTTGCTCTGCAGGAATTGAAAAAGAAACATTTGTTTCGGGATTAAAAGGGTTGGGATAGTTGTTGTGAAGTTGAACTTTTTCGATTACTGGTAGGTTATTTGAGGGCTCTTCAAATTCAGTGAATTTCACCATTGAATAATCCTGCATACCAGAAATTATGCTACCTTGTTCAAATTCACCTTCATCTTCATTGAATACCTGATAGTTAAGAACCGGTTCTGAGACACTTCTACTACCGGTTACAACTTCAAAGCTGAAAGGAACTTGATCACGATTGGCATTGTCGGAATAGACAAGCAGCTGTTCACTGGAGCCCTCTACTACTACTGCGCCTACACAGGTTTCATCTTCAAACACTCCGATCTCAGTAACATTGGCAGGAATATCAACAATATCAATTACTTCATAATCAGCCTTTTCTTCATAATTGAAATTCTCTGATTCTGCTTTCTTCTCAGCTTCAACGGTCAATCCGCTATCATGCCAATAAAAGTTATAGATATCCTGATTGAATTTAACTAAATAAGCTTTTCCATATTCAAGAGGATGAATAGTCATGCTGGGCTTTGACTCACCTACAACGCCGCGGTTACTATTCATATCCATGTAACACCAATCTTCTGCTTTTACTATCTCGACATATTGCCAGAAATCACCAAAAGCAACATCCATATCCTGGTTTTTTAACAACCAGTATCCCAGCCAATGATATTCCCCTGATTCCATGGTTCTTCCAAAAAGCATATGGTTAGCAGGTAAACGATCTCCGCTTACCTCCATCTCTGTATGATCAGAGCCAAGATCTACAAAAATCTTATACCCTTTTGTTCGATAGAGTTCATTGAAGAAACCCTGATCTCCTGTTGCATAATTATATCCATCAGGTTTAAGAAAAATATCAATTCCTCTATTCCCTTGCATTTCTTTAAACCCATCGATTATACTGGGACTGTATTGAGATTCTTGTAACAATCCCTCTGTTTCATCCCAATAAGCCTGCTGATAATATTCTCCAGTAAGGGGATCATGATCACCGGAATATGTGCCCTCATTTTCAAGAACCGGAAATGACACCCATTGCCAACCTGGTCCGAAGTGCTTGGTATCATATTCGTGTAAATAAGGATAACAGCCAATATCCATTCTCGAGCCATCAATATCCCTGTCGTCTGGATCGTCAATCCATGTAAGATC
>Ga0190303_1001291_pt1 | contig 10145 bp, 8 predicted proteins | sample 48700701_MG_FD_161672 | JGI IMG/M metagenome (GOLD analysis project Ga0190303, IMG submission 161672) | Hydrothermal vent sediment bacterial communities from Southern Trench, Guaymas Basin, Mexico - 4870-07-0-1_MG | ecosystem: Environmental > Aquatic > Marine > Hydrothermal vents > Sediment ...
CTCAAAGGTTTATATCGTATCGGATGGTGCGCGGGAGGTAATTTCAGAGATCCCGAAGAAAGTGGCTGAACTCGATAAACAGCTGGGGTTTGATGTATTCCCTAAAGTGATGCGGAGTTAGGGTTTTGATTTGCTAACTCCACCAGTTTATCAATGTGGAAGCGGGGTTCTTTTATTCTCATCTGCTCTGTTGTGGTAATAGCTGACTGAATTCCACCTTTTACTCCTAACAAAGGGATGCCTGCTTTTACACCACCATAAATTTCCTCTTTCATACTCTTCGCCTGTTCGATACCCACCATACTCTCTAATATTCTATTCGCCTCCTCATACTCAGACCTCAAGCTATTTGCTAAACCTAAAAGAACAGTTTTTGCAAAGTCCAGGGGTTTATCACCTATTAGCGAGGTGTAGATGACCAACGGGTTGTCAATTTCTTTTAGCTTCCTCAACGTTTCTAAGATAAAAACTGTTTTTCCAACACCAAAGACGCCATAAACAAGCAAGTTTCGGGGAACTTCTAAAACCGTAGGTATAGTCAGGGACATCTCTCTTTCTCTTCCTACGAAAATCTGGCTGAGTTGTTTCAGTTCAGGCGGGCGACCAGAGAATGGATTATAGATTAAGCCCCATTTTTTGAGTGTTTCTTCTCTCTTTCGATAAACGTCTATCTCACTCATCTCTTCCCTTCCCTCCTTTTAATAGAACAAGCATCTGTTGAATTACTTTAGTTCTATCTTCATCCTTTAAATTCAAAAATATCTGTTTAGCCTCCTCTAAATCACGAATTGCATCCTTAAACATTTGAGTTTGCATTTCTAATCTTCCTAAGGCGAATTTTAGCATTGCCTTACCCAGTTCATCTTTTACTCGCTCATAAAGTCGCAAAGAATCCTTATAATATCTACGTGCCAATTCATAATTATTCATAAGATGATGTACCAATCCAGATTCAAAAAGTGCTCCTGCTTCACCATTCAAATCGTTCATCAATCGAAAGAGTTTGAAGGCACCGTAAAAAAAATCCAAAGCTTCATGCCATCTCCCCTGAGTAACCAAAATTTTTCCCAACTGATAATAATCATTTGCAGCATATCTCTTCAACCCCATCTTCTCAAATATTTCAAGCGCTTTACGGTACCACTCCTCCGCTTCGTCATATCGCTGTCGCATCTGAGCAAGCGTTCCCAACTGGTGATAATCGTCAGCGGCATCCCTTTCCAGCCCCAGCCTCTCTCTTATTGCAAGCGCTTTACGATACCACTGCTCCGCAACGTCAAACTGCTGTCGTTCCTGCGCAAGCGTTCCCAACTGGTGATAAACGGTAGCAGCATATCTTTCCAAGCTCAGCCTCTCATATATTGCAAGCGCTTTACGGTACCACTGCTCCGCAACGTCAAACTGCTGTCGTTCCTGCGCAAGCGTTCCCAACTGGTGATAATCGTCAGCGGCATATCTTTCCAAGCCCAGCCTCTCATATATTTCAAGCGCTTTACGATACCACTGCTCTGCAACGTCAAACTGCTGTCGTTCCTCAGCAATCATTCCCAACTGGTGATAAACGGTAGCAGCATATCTTTCCAGCCCCAGCCTCTCATATATTTCAAGCGCTTTACGGTACCACTGCTTCGCTTCGTCATATCGCTGTCGCATCTGAGCAAGCGTTCCCAACTGGTGATAATCGTCAGCGGCATCCCTTTCCAGCCCCAGCTTCTCTCTTATTGCAAGCGCTTTGCGGTACCACTGCTCTGCAACGTCAAACTGCTGTCGTTCCTGCGCAATCGTTCCCAACTGGTGATAAACGGTAGCAGCATATCTTTCCAAGCCCAGCCTCTCATATATTTCAAGCGCTTTACGGTACCACTGCTCTGCAACGTCAAACTGCTGTTTCTCCTGCGCAATTATTCCCAACTGGTGATAATCGTCAGCCGCATCTCTTTCCAGGCCCAGCCTCTCATATATTTCAAGCGCTTTACGGTACCACTGCTCCGCAACGTCAAACTGCTGTCGTTCCTGCGCAATCGTTCCCAACTGGTGATAATCGGTAGCGGCATCCCTTTCCAGCCCCAGCCTCTCTTTTATTTCAAGCGCTTTGCGGTACCACTGCTCCGCCACATCAAACTGCTGTCGTTCCTCCGCAATCCTTCCCAACTGGTGATAGCAAACGGCAATTTTCGGCTCTGATTCAGGCTCTGGAAGAGTTTTTTGTAAATACTGGATAATTGTCTTATAAGAGTGCTCAGCATCATCAAGCCGATTCTCTCTTAAGGCTTCGTTCGCCTCGTTTCCAAGCAGAAACATCCATAAATCTGCGAGGTTGCGGGGAGCATCAACGCTTATCTCTCTGCCTGTATGGTCAAGTAGCGAAGAGCGAAGAGCAGACCATTCGCGGAATCGCCCACGAATTTCATAAAATTCATGAAGTGTCTGGGCAATAGCCTGAGCGAGAGCCCACTGTTCCGTTTTTACCGCGATACGTAAAGCGTGCAGGAAATTGAGTTCCTCAATCTCAACGATAGAAACGGCATTCTGATTCGCATTTCGCACTTCCTCGTATAATTGTGCAGCAAAGTCTGCGTAGAACTTGAGGAATTCTGTGTCCAGCTTTTGCACACCTCCTTCTCCCGCTGATTCCATGAGGTGATGGCGTAGAAAAGGCGGCAGGGATGGATGCAATTGATAGATGTGGGTCTGGGGTATCCGACTTATAAACCCGTTTTGCACCGCTTCATTCATAATACGCTCATAATCTCCCGCATCTGCCGGTGGCTCTCCTATCACAGCCCGATAAACTTCCCCACAGCCGGCGACAAAAATTCTCAGTATATCGAGATTAACAAACGAAGTGAACAAAGATAGCAAGAGGAAGTGTTTCCGTGCTTCTTCCGGCATCTGTGAGAATGCGTATTCAGAGGATGCATCGAGAATCTCCGCATAAGTTTCAAGATTGTGCTGTAGCTCTTCAATCACTGCCGAAGGCGTCTTCCAGCGCAGTTGCGGCAGCACCACTTCCATTGCACGTGGATGACCATGTAAGAGCCTGAGCAATTCTGGATAGTTCTTATCATCCTTAAAATCTTCCGGTTTACGACCAACGGTTTGGAGGATTCGGTTTGCGAGCAGGACAGCATCACGATAAGTCAGCCCTTTCAGTTCTATAAGCGAATAAGCGACCCCAAGCCATCTCTCTTCCGGTTTTCGTGTGGTTATCAGCACGTGGGTTTTACCGCCTCTGAGGGCTTGCAGGAACTCTGCCAGTTTTCTTCGGTCCTCTTCCGTTGATAATGGCTCTGCACCTTCTGGATAGCCAGAAACGGTCTCGAAGTTATCCCAGATGATAAGGCATGGATGCTCTCGCAGGTATTTTATAGCCAATTCTTGCTGCTTCTCCTCGCTTAAACGCGATAAATCGGTTGCATAGCCAAGGATATCACCAAGCACCTTGCCTATGTTACCGCCACCTTTAAAAGAAGAGACGAAGACACCGCCTGGACAGCCACCGGTCTCCGCGAACCAGCGAGCAAACCCATACGCTAATTCGGTCTTACCTATACCGCTCATACCGGTAATGAGTACGCATGAGGAAGCACGTAAAGCGCGTTCAATACGCAAAATATCAGAATCACGACCGATGAATCCATATCGCCCCTCGGGACATTTATCTTCTACTTTTGTAAACTCAATACCTCCTTCCGATTCTCCTATCTCCTCAGGTATAGGGACAACACTATATTCCTGCTGATACAGCACGGGCACCATCCAGTCCAGTAACTCGATTTTTCCTGCTGATGTCTCGTGGTCTCGCTTGGTCCACAGCATGCGCCTTGCTGCTGTTACCGCTTCTGAAAGTGATGCATGAGAAATCAATTGCTCATAGAACCGCTGCATAAATCTTGCTGCGGTGATTGCATACACGGAGTAGGACATTGCCACCACTCCCTTAGCACCGGTTGCAATCAATTGCGAGGCGATGGATGAAAAAGGGTCTTTAGCTCCTTCAATCGCCGACTGGCATGCATTGAGCACGAACAGCGGGACATGCGCAGAGGCTAATACCTGACCCAGCTCGGAAGCGCTTACGAAATGAGGCGAGCCATCCTTTTTCTCGAACACGAGATGCCCGGCTCCTGTGCTTACACCAAACCGTGTTAAAGAAGAATCAGGAGGCTGTGCAAACTCACCATGCCCGTCGAAATGCACGAGATTATAATAGCCTCTTCTATCATTCAGCCGACGCTGCAGTTCATCGAAAGTAGGTGGACGCAATACTTCCACTTCTATTTTTGCTCGTTGAGCGCGTAAAGCTTCAAGCATCGGTCGCGCAACCATCCCCAGAGGCACATCTCGCTCTCCATAAGGACGAGCAATCACGACCAGTATGCGAAAGGGCGCATTCCCCGAAACAGCCGAAGGCGCCTCAATCTTATGACCTGTGCGATGACGATAAAGTCCTGCGAGATTAAATGCAAGATAACCCCTACCCGGAGTGGGGTCGTAAATCAGTTCCCATGGAATGCTTAGAAAAGAAGCGTCTTCTGAGGTTATGCACAGTTCGCAATTCTCAAGCCCTGCTCGCACTGCCTCCTGATATAAAGAACGAGGGTCAGGGTCGAAATCGCACTTTGCGAATATCTGCTCGAATATAGATTTGCCCCACTCTTCCATCTTCTTCTCTACTCGTTCCGCCTTAAACCTCTCCGCACCGTGAGGGAACTGAAGATATTCCTCAAGATACCAGCGAAGGTCTTCTCGGTCTTCTACGCTGAGCGGGTCAGTAAAAGGTATTGGCTCCGGGCAGGAACGAGGAACTGCACTGCCGGTTTGCCATTCGATTTGAACTTTACCGTTTCCGAGGTCGGTAATGTGAAGGATGTTCATGGTCATGGCACTTCTATCCCGGGCATATCTGAGGAGCACCACAGCCGACTCCTATATCTTCTATCATACATAGTACAGTTACAGTATATGAAACTGAAACAATAACATATTTCTTACCGAACAAAAACACATGTATCCTGAAATCGTTATCATAGCATAGCATAGTGCGAATATGAGTGCACTTCTCTTTACCACTCTTATAGACTCAGCTATGTGTTCTGTTCGTGGCGCTTCGTAATCGCTACTGCTATCTCGCCCGGTAACCGAGTAATGTCCGAGCTTCTCCACCTTCACTCGCAAGACCGAACACATCGCCACTATTGTCCGGTGCACTCGCCCGCCCTTTTCCACGGCATCACACCTCGGTCTACCACCCGCCAGCAATATCAACGCCGCTGCAATACGCTCCGGTATATAATTCAGAACGTCATCTGCCCTTGCAGCGAACCACCCGAAATGCCGGTATCGGTCCGTTTTATAGCCCACCACCGCATCAAGAGTGTTTATCACACGATAGAGCATGGCAGCAGGCACACCGAAGAGTGCGAAATAGAAGAACGGTGCTATGACACTATCCGTCAGGTTCTCGGCGACCGATTCGATGGCAGCCGAATTCAGATGCTCTATATCCAGACTCGATACATCCCTGCTCACTATCTTACTCACTGCTTCCCTCTTTGCTTCTATATCCGCCGCTGCTATTACTCCCTGAGCATACCTCTCCAGACCCTTCACGGTGAATGTCATCTTGAATACAGGCACTGCTAATATGAGATACAGAACTTCATACGGATACGGTGCCATAAACATAAGCATGAGCAGCGCCAGACAGGGTATAGTGAAGATAGCAGCTATCAGCACCGCATATATAACCCCGAGTACTCGCTCCTTATTTGCGTTGCCCCGCTTTGTTATTCGGTCAAAGAAATACATAAGTCTGCTTATCCATACAATGGGGTAAAATTGCTCTAATCGCTCCGGCGGGTCACCAAAAGCGAGATCAATCGCGAGAGCGAGCATGAATATCAGGAGCTGGGTTATGAAGTAACAACAGAAATAAAAATAAGAACTCATCTCATTCTCTATCCTCTACCCTTTATCCTCTATTTCCTGTTTCTTCCTCTTCCTCTCCGGTGGACACCTATCTTTGAGGTATTGAAATATGCGCTTCCTCTCACGTTCTGTTTCTAAATCCTCAACTCGTTCTATACCAAGCTCCTGGAGTATATTCAATAGCTCCTTTGCTACTTCGCTCCTGTGTATCCAGTAACAATATGTACAGTTCCATACCGAAGTCACGGTTCCAGTTCTGTCCTTACGCCGCAGCCATTCACCACCGGTTTGCGGGTCTTCACAGGGATAAAGAGGGCAGAAGCACCATGTACAGTCCTGCCCCTGGAAATGGCAGGGATAATACTCACAGTCCGTCTTTGGTCCAACGAGCTTCTTTTCCGCTAATACCTTCTTCAGATATTTATATGCCAGAGGATGCATTACTTCTCATTTCTTCCTGTATATCCTCTCTCTTATATTAACACAGATGAATTTATCCAGTATTTCTCCCGGTATACTCTCGGTCTTACCAAGAATCAGATAGCCACCGTTATTCAATGCAGCTAAAAAATCGAGCAACAATCGTTTCTGGAGCTCCTTTCTGAAGTATATCATCACATTGCGGCAGAATATGATATCAAAATGCGAGAACTTCCTGCCTGAGATTAGGTCATGCTGCTGGAACTTCACAAGTCGCTTCACATCGTCCTTTATCCTGTACTTAGAGCCTAACTTATCAAAATACCGGACTATCTGAGTGCGACTGAGATTCCGCAACGCATGAGCGTCGTAAATGCCCGCTCGGGCTACTTCCAGCGCTTTCGCATCTATATCCGTTGCATGAATGGAGACGAAGAAATTATTCAGTGTGGGACCGAGTTTCTCATGTAGTATGATCGCTATTGTATATGGCTCTTCACCGATGGAACATCCAGCACTCCATATCCGGAGTAACTTACTCTTTCGTCTATTCATCTCCTGTAACTGCTGTGGTAGCACATCGTTTGTGAATGCGTTCCACATATCCCGGTCACGAAAGAAATCAGTTACGTTTATCGTTATACCATCGAGTAGAAGATCATATTCGGCGGGATTACGTTCCAGGAATTGGTAATATTCACGATACGAAGAAGCTACTCCTGTTGCCTTCATCCTATGGTCTATTCGTCTCCTCAGGTAATTATCCCGGTATTTACTGCAATCCACACCCTTCCGCTCCAATATCCTCCTCTTCACGAGGTTAAACGCGAACTCTTCGTCCAGCACCATAAATAAAGTGAGGGGCATCAACAAAAATAAATAAACGCTCATCCAAAAAGAGATATTTAACATGCGCAAACAATCTAAACATGATTGTTACGGAAATAGACAATTTGTTGAACAGAAATAAAAATAAAAGTAAAATAAAAGTAAAAATACCCTTTGTGTTTTTTTATCAATCGCGCAAGACCTTCACCCGCAGCTTTGCGAAATCCTCCTTTATCTCTACCTGAAAGCCCATCCCGGCGAAGATCTCCTCAAGCTCCGTTTTAATGAATCTCTTTGGCACATCAGAGCCCAAAACCAGCGTGAAGTCGCTTCTGGATGTTTTACGTAATTTAAAGAAGTTGCAAGTTTCGAGTCGTTTCAGGATATGTTCCGCACGATAAGATTTGTGTTTGAACTGCTCTGCATGTGCCTGGCACACTTCACGATGCAAGTCCCAGAACTTGTCTTTATCTGGATGCGATTCGATAAAGCTCAGAAATAAGAGCCAGTGGTCAATGTCCAGTATGACATGTTCACCAGCCGAAAGCATCTCAGCATGTGTGTAAACCTTCTTATCTTCTATTGATTCAAACAGTGTTTTGTGCTTGCTGTAAAATTTCAATGCTTCTCGCATCAGCTCGCTTTGTGATATCCCCAGATCATCCCGCATCTTCTTGAACACCGCAAAGGTCTCTTCATCCATAGCGATTGTGATTCTTTCCGGCGCTTTCATAACACTTCTTCTTTTTAGTTTAGAAAAAGAAAACCCACTAAAAGAAAAACGTTTAGCATGAAAAATGTGAGTTTGTTTTCCATGTATGCGGAAAACAACTACAATTAAAAGTGATAGAACTCCAAGAAAACAGCATAGAAGACATACTTATCTCTTACTTTTACTCTTGATATAAGCAATCAAACCGCCACTATCCAGCAGCTTCTGCATGAACTCCGGCAGAGGCTTGAACCTGTATTCCTCTCCTCTCGTACGATTTATTATCACTCCACTCTCAAAATTTAACTCTATCTCATCGCCTTCTTCTATTCTGTCGTAAATATCCAGTTCTATCACTCGTAGCCCGATGTTTATAGCATTTCTGAAGAATATCCGTGCAAAACTCTTCGCTATTACACAGCTTATACCTGCACCGAGTAATGCACGTGGTGCATGCTCACGGGAACTGCCACAGCCGAAATTAGCTCCTGCTATGATTATATCTCCTTCACGCACTTCCGTCGCAAATTCCGGTCGTACCTTCGCGAACGCGTGTCTGGCTAATTCCTTCGCATCTCCTGTGGTCAGGTATTCCGCGGGTATTATCTGATCGGTGTCTATGTCGTTGCCGAATTTCCAGACCCTCATAACGCTATCTCACCTCCTCTTCCTTACCTTTACCTCTTAACTTCACGCATGTCATGCTCTCGCAATACACGGTGGGGCACGCCATGTGCAATCATATCAACAGGACACTGGTATGTTGATTCCAGTTCCTCCTTGCTTATCTCTTTTGTATTATGATAATATAACTTCCGGTTGAGACATGCAATTTTGGTAACATAGATGGAGACCGCGCTGATGTCATGAGAGACGAGTACAATAGCCATCTGCTTCCTTAGCGACTCGAAGAGTTCATAAAGCTCCTTCTGCATCTGCGGATCTACATTTGCCATCGGCTCATCGAGTAACAGCAACTTCGGCTGATTCACCAGTGCACGCGCGATAAATACCCGCTGCTGTTGACCACCCGAGAGTTTACCTATCTGCCGGTCTTTGTATTCGAGCATCTCAACGGTCTCAAGGGCTTCATACGCGATCCTCATGTCCTCTTCGCTGTAGCGCCTGGGTGGACGCATGCGTCCAAGACGTCCCATAAGTACGACATCAAGGACGCTAACCGGGAAATCGCGATAGAAGAGGCTGTATTGTGGCACATATCCAACGAACCTCCTGCCATTATCCGGTGTGAGTCCAAAGATTGTGATTCGACCCCGAGTTGGTCTTATTAACCCGATGATTGCTTTCAGGAGTGTGGTCTTGCCACCGCCGTTCGGACCTATTATACCCAGGAAGTCGTGTTGCTTTATTGACAGATTAACAGCTTCAAGTACGGGCATACCATCAATGTGAACCCATACATCTTCCAGCCTCACTATCTCTGCCCCTTCTTCCATAGCTATTTACTCGCTCATCTCATCATTGCCAAATGAGAAAGCGCAGTTATTTAATTTATTTAAATACTGATACTCTAAAAAACATCAATCATCTTCATCTCGCCATCAAGCGTCACTACTCCCTGTATTCCGTAGTCAATACCTCGCGAATATGCTCTGCTGTCTTCTCGCCCACATGCTCCACCTCCATCAATTCATCCTTCGTAGCGGTTACTACCCGCTCTATCGTCTTGAACCGCCTCAAAAGGTTTCTTGTGGTTATGATACCGATATTGGAGAGTGCGGATATGAAATACTCCTGCTGCTCCTTCAATGATGCCGTGGGCTTCTTGCCATGCGGATTTATCGCCCTTGTATTGGGCATCTGCTCCCGCTTCGCTATTATATAGATCAGGGATGCGGTGTCTGCTTCGTCCCGCGTTCGCAATATCGGTACAGAGTAATCAATGGCGATAGAAGCCATTACCGCCCTCACTACATTTGGGTGCACATTCCTGTGTCCGTAGAGAGATTCACCCTCAATAATCAATAATGGCTTATCATACTCGCTATTCAGCCTGTTTATCTGCTCTAATAGGTTTCTTCTCTTGTTCACGAGCGAATCGAGGAAATCTGAGGTGGTCTTACGCTCTATACAGACCCGATCTGATACAACGTAATCACCAACCTCTAAATTCTTCAATTTAAGATTCACACCTGCTTTCTCCAGAAATCGCACCACACCAGACCTTGTCTCTCTTGTATCAACGAAGATGGTCAGCTTCGGCACGTCGGTGAGTGCGAGTTGTTGCGGTTGC
>Ga0190303_1001292_pt1 | contig 10143 bp, 8 predicted proteins | sample 48700701_MG_FD_161672 | JGI IMG/M metagenome (GOLD analysis project Ga0190303, IMG submission 161672) | Hydrothermal vent sediment bacterial communities from Southern Trench, Guaymas Basin, Mexico - 4870-07-0-1_MG | ecosystem: Environmental > Aquatic > Marine > Hydrothermal vents > Sediment ...
AAAATATGTCGCCGAACACAATGAAAACGGAAAAAAAATAAGAGAATTTGTATCATCCGGATTGATCGGCTCATTTTCAAGTGGCTTAATAATGGGCGTTCTTGTGTATTTATTCTCTAATGTGATAGCAATCAACATTTTCCACAGTCCCGAAATGGTGCATTTACTAAAAATGACTGCCGTCTGTTTTCCGTTTATCGCATTGCAAAAGACCGCTCTTGGCACGTTAAATGGACTTCGGAAAATGAATTGCTTTGCCTTGGTAAATATCATTCAAAATTTTTCGGTATTCGCTTTGTCGATTATTCTTGTGATTTTATTTAAAATGAATGTAACTGGTGCAGTTTTGGGGTTCGTTGTCCCGACGATTTTTGTTAGTTTATTTTCATTATATTTTATTAAAGACTTCTTCGAAGTTCCATCTAAATTATTCGATACCGTATCAAGAGAACTTTCGTGGTTTGGATTTTATGTTGTTCTTACAAACTCTGTAGGTCTGATACTCGTCCAGATTGGTAGTTTGTTGATTGGCTATTTCATGGACGAAACAGAGGTTGGATACTATGCAGTTGCAGTAGTTTTGGTTCAGGGTATAACTTTGCTTCCAGGTGCGATACAGAGAGTTACTACTCCTGCAATAGCTACTTATCATGGAAAAGGAGAGTACGAAAGTATTAGAGAATTGATAAAGAAGGTAATGCTCAAAACATTTTTAGTAACAGTATTTTTATCCGTATTGTTAGTAATTTTTGGTAAGTTTTTGATTATTTTTTTATTTACAGAAGAGTTTTTGCCTGCATATATACCATTACTTATATTACTAATTGGCTATACAATTTATGCCTTTACTATTTCTGTCGGGGGGGCATTATCGAGTATAGGAAAAGTAAATATTGCATTTAGAATTGATGCCCTTTGCGCTCTGATAAATATTATCCTAAATATACTATTAATTCCAAAATTTGGGATCGTTGGTGCTGCAAGCGCTACATCAATATCTTTGATAATCACTGTTGCTATGGTTTTAGCATTTTTAAAAAGATACATTTTTAAATAATCATTTTATACTGCCTCATGGACATTAAACGACCGTCCTGCGTGGCTAATAAGATGGTTTCGTTGGTCTCTGCTCACTTTCTTGTAAACGTCCATTATCCCCTCCACAAGATTCTCCCACGTAAACTGCTCTGCATATTCTCGTATCTTATCACAACCCCACTCTTTATCTAAAGCGATCAAAATCTTTTCCGCCAGTTCATCCGGGTTCGCTGGCTCGCATAATAGGCCATAAGCATCAGAAGTTATAATTTCTGGTATGCCTCCAACTTTCGTTCCGACAAACGGCGTTCCGCATCCCAGACATTCGAACATTACAGTTGGGTTGCCTTCATTCAAACTCGGCAGAACAAACAGATCACAGGCGTTCATCCAGATCGGGATCTCATCGTGTGACGTTTCTGATATTTCAAATTTCATACCTTTTTCGCTCCAATCCCGGCAATAATTTTCCCCCAAACGCATACAACCTTCTCTGCATCTATTTTTTCGGCAGTTTTTAATGCGCTAGCGGAATATTCATTCATTAGCTCTGGGTTTTGTAGCAATTTGATTATAGCTTCAGCAAATGAGTGATAATCTTGGTACTCATCAATTAAAATCCCATTATACCCATCCTTTACCACATCACAAACATCCCCACAATCGGATGCAATAACCGGCACCCCACAACTCAATGATTCTACAACCGAATATGGAAATCCTTCCCTTTCAGATGTTAAAATCGAAATTTTTGCTTTGTTGTACCAGTTCCAAACATCTGATTGATAACCTACAAAAAATATATTTTTGGTTAAATCAAGCATTTCAGATAATTCTTCCAATCCCCTTCTGCATTCTCCATCCCCCACAACTGCTGCTTTTATATTGGGGCAAGTTTTCGTTACAATCGCGACTGCTCTTAGTAACGTCTCGACATGTTTCACAGGGGCAAACCTCCCTACATATATAATATTACAATCTTTTTTTATCTCCACAGGTTTAAATCGCGCGTCTACAACATGAGGTAATATGAATATTTTGTTCTCATCAATCCTCTTTGCTACCAAGAATCTTTTTGTAAAGCTTCCAGTCACGGTTATAACATCAAATCTTTTAAGAATACTCAACATAATTTTTCCTGTTATTGATAACTTGGGCAAAGACTTGGTATATGCATATTTTTCAACAGGGCTTCTCCCCGGCGCATATAGCTCCACAGGACCCGCTATCAACGATACACCAACTTTCCTCATTGTCAACTTTCCTGCAAGAAACGCTAAAATCCCATGTGGGAATAAAAGATAAGCATGGACAAGCGTAGGTTTTTTTCGTATCGATAAACAAATCATCAATACAAATTTAAAAAATAAAGCCATTATAGGAAATTTTAATGTCCACTTTGGCGGGCAATAATACCCCACCTTCTCAATCGGGGGACCCTGTCTATCCCTGACTATTATTATCTCATCTACTTCTTTCAATAATGTTATTGGATAGATGTGGTATTTTAAACTTCTGTCCGCAAGTTTCATCGTAATTAATAATTTCATAATCATCCCTTTAACAATTTTTGCAAATAACCTTTTACTATACCTATTGAGAGTTTTGGGGGAAACCTATGTAGATTCTTAATGAACTGCATTTTCATCTCTCTTTTAGCTGTTCTTTTATACTTGTTAGCTAAAGTTGAATGATCTTCCACCTCTGAACTATAACCAGATAAGGACTTATTTTCAATTTTAGCTCTTACCGATGAAATAAGGTTTAAAATTTCATCTCCATTTTTTCCATCTGCGATCTTTGGATAATATTCTTTAGGATTGCAAATAACTGGAATAATATCAATATCCATATCCTTAGTATTCATATTGATTCTTATTTTTGCAATCATGCTCTTTCGAGTATTTTTTATATAAGTATCATCAAATATAAAATTACCAAGACCATAAATAATCGGTCTTCCCTTATATATCTCATAACCCTGAATAACATGAGCATGATGTCCTAAAATGATGTCTGCTCCACAATCAATAACTCTCCGCCCAATTTCAACCTGTTCAGGTGCTGGAAATGGCACATACTCGCGACCCCAATGCATCGATACAATAACCAAATCAACAAAATCCCTAATACTTTTTATATCTTCTATTATTCTCATTTCTGAACTAATTTTGTTATATAAAGACTTAGCTATAACATCTTCGACAAAAGAATATGCCATGATTGCAATTTTGCGACCATCCACCTCTAAGATTTCTGTTTTATTTGTGACTCCCACAGGTGAAATATTATTCTCTTTAAGAGTATCAACAGTTGACAAAAATGCTTTCTTCCCATGTTCCATGATATGGTTATTTGCTAATGAGAGAACATTAAAATTTGCGTTTTTCAAACCTTTTATTACATCCGGGTCAGCCCTGAAAAAATCTGCTTCAAATCCTTTTTTATTTGTTTCATTTGATATTGGCGCCTCTAAATTGCCAAAAACTATATCGCCATTCTTTAAAATGCCTTTCACATCCTTAAAGAGATAATCAACTCCTTTATTTTTGATGACACTCTTTACACTGAAATTATAGCACAAACTCTGTTCGCCCAACATTATATCGCCTACAGCATAAACATTTAGGGGCATTACTTTTCACCTATTTTCTCTGCGTGCAAAATCACGAGAACACCAGATTTCTTTAAAAGATTTTATATACTTTTTCATTTCCTTATCTTAGATATTACTATTCTCCTCTTATTCGCATTTGTTCGTGGGATGGTGCCAACAAAATTAAATTTTACGTCTATCGAACCTCCCAAATGGCCCACAAAAAAGTTGTGGATTTTTGCACTTGTTTCATTATCATATCCTTCATTTTTAACTATATTAACTGTAAATTTATCTACCTCTTCTTGTATAATCTGATAATTTATAACCCTATCTGCGATTCCTTCTTTTTCAAAAATATCCGTAAGTATCAGGCCAGGGAGTAAATCACCGCTTGGTAAAACAATCCGGTCTACTGTTCTACCCATAATTGTCTTTACCAATGGAAGTCCCCTACCACAGGGGCACATTTCATCAGAGGGTATGCCAATATCTCCTGCATCGTAACGAATTAATGGCATAGCAAAGTTCCATAAATCAGTTAAAATTATATGACTGGTTTCATTATTTGAGACTGGCTCATTAGCATCATTAATAAATTCATGGATTGCTCGTTCAACAGCAATATGATAACCTGCATGTTCTTTGCATTCACACAAGTTTTCTCCTCCGTCATTGCACCCACATTGGTCAAAAACATCACACCCAAATGCACTGCTTATTAGTTCCCTATCCCTCTTGTAAAGAGTCTCTGCTGTTGTCATAACGGCAGCTAGCTTGATTCCATGCATGTCATTTTCGAGTAAATAATTTGCAATAATCGCGATAGATGATGGATAACCGCGAATAAATTTGGGTTTGAATTTTAATATTTGGTAGATATAGTTTTTTACCGTTCTATCGTCCATATTATATGAAGATAATGGCAAATTTCTATTTGCTTTGAAAGTTATCTTCTGCAAAAGAGTCATTTTTTGCGGTAAAAGAGAAGACCCTGCAATTGTTACAATTTTATCTCCAACTCCATAGCCTGCAAATCCCCATCCTCTCAGTCCTACAGCACGGTATGCACTAAGTACATACTTGTCTATAACATACTCAAAAACTTTTCCCGAAGAGCCACTTGTAGCCCCTTTTATCATATCTTTTTTTTTAATATTTTTTGCTAAAAAGAAATCAGGATTTTTTTTAATTTCTTCCTTTGTTAAAATCGGTAATTTACTTAAATCATCTTTTGTTTTAATATCTTCTGGGTAAAGATTTAAAGACCTAAACAGATTATGATAATACGGCACATTTTTATAAGCATGTTTTATCAATGCTCTTAACTTCTTATTTTGATAATCTTCTAGTTCCTGTGGTTTCCACCACTGGGTCTTTTCGAAGAATCTTAGTTGTTTTGATACTTCTGTACCCAAAACGATGTCACTCGCAGGCAGAATAATATTCCTTCCAATATAATTATATACTCTCATTGTTGTTCCCTATCTAAACTTATATTGGATCTCTGGATTCCCTTTCATCTCCTTAAAACTTTCAGGATACTTTTCGATGAACCAGACCATAAACGCAGTAACATCAATCTTATCTTCCAGTAATTTCTCTCTTTTCTTTTTCCATTCTTTCTTTAGGTCCGGCTCCTGAATAAGTTCGGCTGCTTTATTCATAGTTTTATCAGAATCACTATAATTAAACACCAAACCATATTTCTGTTCAAGTTCGATAAAATTACCCATCGTCCCAACAAGCGATGAAACATAAATCGAAGGAGTCCCCAATACCGCCGCTTCAGATGCCATCGTCGCCCCCTCCCCGACATACAGACTCGCGTAATACAGTAGATCATGCATCTTCTCCGGCGCAACCTTGATCTGGTACTTCGCAAGCCCGCCATCCAGCCGCCCCTCGGAAGTGATGAACACCTGCCCGTATCGCTCCAGTTCCTGCACCAGCGCGGTCCTGTCCTGGATGCTGTGCTGCCCAATATCATGGCTCGCAGTCCACGAAACAAACCGCAGGATGATGAATGTGTCGTCCTCGCCAAGTCCAATCTCATCCAGCACCGCTGGGTTCGGTGTGAAGTGATTCGGGTGCAGGTAGGCGAGTTCGTGGTAGCCGTCGTATCTGATCTGCTTCTCTTGTTCTTCTTTTAGTTCTTCATAACTTTTCCATTGGTTTTGAACTAATTTTTTATATGCTGGATAAAAACTCCTATCTCCGATCTGATGTGCTAAAATAAATAAATTTCTTGAGATCATCCTAATCACCCGCCTCCATCCCCAAAATTTTTATTTTGAATCCTTCATCTAAGAATTCTTTACAGTTCATAATATTCCTTGTATCAATAATATTTTTATTCCTTACAAAATTGGAAATCATTTTAGCATTTATGTTCTTGAATTCGGTATGGTCGGTCTCTATAATAATTAAATCCACATCTCTAACCGCCTTTTCTAATGGCAGCAATGGATATTCAAATTCCTTGACCATGGGGTCATAGATCTTCACATTCCATCCCTCTTTTTCACATAATTTTATTAACTTCAAAGCTGGCGTTTCTCTTGTATCATCGACATTCCCTTTATAAGCAACACCAAAAATCGCTACTATAGGATTTTTTATATTTTGTTCTTTAAAAATCTTTTTAGCCTTTGATAGAACATGAGATGACATCCCATCATTAATCTGTCTTGCTATGTTTATAATCCTTGCATTTGTCGTACTTTCAGTTAAGAACCACGGATCGACCGCGATACAGTGACCGCCAACACCCGGACCCGGTGTTAAGATGTTTACCCTTGGATGTTTGTTTGCAAGTTCAATGGCTTCCCATGCACTTATGCCAATTTCTTCAGCCAAAATTGAAAATTCGTTTGCTAATGCAATGTTCACATCTCTAAATGTATTCTCCATGAGTTTTACAAATTCTGCAGTTCTAATATCTGTCTTATGTATGTTACCTTTCACGAAACATTTATACAATTTTTCAGTTAAATCGGCAGACTTTTTATCGATGCCTCCAACAATTCTATCATTATTAATCATTTCATCGAATGTTCTACCGGGAATCGCTCTTTCTGGACAATGTGAAAGATGGATGTCCTGTCCAATCTTCAATCCGGACTTTTCTAATATGGGTGCAGCAATTTTTTCACAGGTTCCCGGTGTAACAGTCGACTCGATAATTATTAAATTATCATCTCTCAAATGCGGAACAATGATTTCCGTGGCATTTTTTACATATCCCAAATCAGCCATTTTAACCTCTTTGTCAAATGGCGTTGGAACACAAATGATGAATACATCGGATTCGACCGGACGCGTAAATGCCTTTATGCTCGATCCTTTTAACATTTCTTCCAGTCCATACTCAATAAAAGGCGGGATTTTGTTGTTAATCTTATCTACCACCACCTCATTGATATCGCAGCCAAAAACATCATGGAATTCGGATAGTAATAACGCAGTAGGTAAGCCAATATACCCAAGACCTATGACACATATCTTCATTTCAATTCCTCCATAAGTATATTCACTATCTTTTTTCCCGTCATTCCATCGCCAAATGGATTCTCCCAAGCATTTTTCTTATTCAGCATAATCTTTACACACTCTAAAATTTTCTCAGGTTTTGTTCCTGCTAATATATTTGACCCAACTTCTAAAGTTTCTGGTCGTTCAGTATTGTCTCTTAAAGTTATGCAAGGAACGTTTAATATACAAGTTTCCTCCTGTACACCACCAGAATCGGTTAAAACCAATTTAGCTTTCGATTGCAATTGAAGAAATGAGAGATAATCAAGTGGTTCAATAAGCTTAATGTTTTTTGCTTCCAATCCAAAATAATCCAACATTTTCTTTGTTCTTGGATGGATTGGATAAATAACTGGTAAACCAAATTCGCTTGCAATGAGTTCTAATCCTTTGATAATACTCTCAAGCCTCTCTTTAACATCAACATTCTCCTGCCTGTGAGCAGTTACTAAAAAATATTCCTTTGGGATAACCTTGATATCACTCAAAAGATTACAAATCCTCTCTTCGCTAATGCCTAAATTTTGATGCACTGCATCTACAATTGGGTTTCCAGTAACAAAGATCTTTTCACTTGGTATAGTCTCACCGAGCAAAATTTGCCTTGATCTCTTCGTTGGAGTAAAAAGATAATCGCTGCAGTGGTCGGTTAAAACTCTGTTGATTTCTTCTGGCATGGTCACGTCGTAACTTCTTAAACCTGCCTCCACATGTCCTACTTTAATGTGTAATTTAGCGGCAGCAAGAGCTCCTGCTAAAACCGTGTTTGTGTCTCCTTCTACCAAAACTACTTCTGGCTTTTCTTTTTGCAAAATTTTCTCTATATACATAAGCATTTTTCCGGTCTGTATCCCATGCCCTGCAGAACCAACATTTAAGTTATATTTTGCTTCGGGTAACTCTAATTGCTCAAAAAAGATTTTGTCCATGTTATAAGTATAATGTTGCCCAGTATGTAAAATGAAATAATCCAAATTTAGACGCACGCATTCCCTTATTACTGAGCACATTTTTATTATTTCTGGTCTTGTCCCAAGGATTATAGCTAGTTTCATAGTTTACACATCCTTAAAGTTATATCACACTTTCATAACATTTATACAACTCATTTTCCATTTTGTCCCACGTATATTCCTTTTCATATCTCTGTTTAGCATTATTTATCATTTCTTTAATTTGTTTTGGATTATCATAGATCCATAGTATCTTCTCTGCAAGATCATTTGCATTTTCTGGTTCAAAAAATAAAATTTCATCATCAGAAAACGTTAAAGACATGCCTGTCAATCTTGATGCTATTACTGGTTTCTCGTGAACTATATACTCGAACAATTTGTTCGGCACTCCCCGCTCGTTAACTTTTGTCTTTGTGAATGGGATTGTGCAAACGTTAGAAACGGAAATATATTCGGAAAGCGTTTTCAAATCAACCCACCCTGTAAACTTTATAAAATCGTTAAGATTTTTGTTATCTACAATATTTTTTAGATAATCCAGATCAGGACCATCACCAAGAATTACAAGATATATGGGGATTGTATCTTTTAGTTTTTCTACAGCCTCAATAACCGTCTGAATCCCCCTTCTTTTCCAGATAGTTCCCTCAAATAATACAATGAATCTGTTTTCCAATCCAAAATATTCTTTTTTTACGTGTTCGACTTTGAATAGTTTTAAATCTGGTGTATTCATCACAACAAAAATTTTTTCCGGGTCGATAGTATTTCGCGATAGAACTATTTCTTTATCATATATGTTTGTACAAATAATAGCATCAGAACATTTTATAGCAAATCTTTCAATCAATCTCGCCATTCTTACAACAACATGATTTTCACCAATTCCAAAATTGCTGCTCACCGCTTCTGGTAACATATCGTGAAGATCCAAAATGATTTTTGTGTTAAAAAACGTTTTAAATGGAATAGCAGATAAAATAATAAAATCTGGTGGGTTATGAACATGTATTATTTGGTAGTTATTTTCTTTATTTAATTTAAAAAATTTTATAAAAGATAGTATAATGAAAGATGTGATTTTAGAAATTTGAACCGTTTTATTGTCTTTTTTGTTGTATGATATTGGGATGCGATAATAGGTCACCCCATTAATATTGATACTCTTATTTTGTCCCTTTTGTTTAATACATAACACATCAACATTTTTATATTTTTTGTAAATCGAATTTGCAATCACCACCCTTCTAAAAGTTTGCGGAATGACTTTATACATTAACATGCAAATCTTCACATCATCACTTCCTTTCCTTATCCAACTCCGTTTCGTATCGCATCCATTCACCAGAGAATAAATCTTTTCGCTTCTTATAATAAATATAATCCTGATACAACTCCCTGAACTTATGGAAGATGCCCCTGAACGGTTGCTTCTCTATAAAAAATTTCGTAAATGGATTGTTATGAAGCCAGATCGAAGTCCTTTTAGCTTTTGAACGCTCAAATTTAAAGTTATGTTGTGGCAAATCCTCAAAAGAACTATAATCTCCGCAGATATCGATTTCAAAGTTAATATATCCCTCTTCTCTGGCATAATCCAACACAGGAATCTCCTCAATCGAAAATCCCATAATCTTAGAGACAACAATATCAACTGCAAGCGTATCCTTACCGATTATGACCAGATCCAGCATAACCGGATCCCCTGTTCGTGTGCTATCCCCTTTCTGACCCACAGTACCATCAACGATCGTTACCGAATCCACTGTTGCATTCACCACGTTATACAACTCGATCAATTTCTCTTCAAGACTTTCATGATATGTCCATCTGTTTTTAGGAATCAATCCGAAATAATTCTTGGTGGCGCATGAAACTACAGCAAACCCATGCGTATGCATCACAGGGACGTTTATCAACTGGTTTCCGTCAACCATCTTTGGTAAGTCATTATCATCTCTTGGTAAATCTTCATAATCGATGAACGGAACATTATGTTTCTCACAGATTTCCAATAAC
>Ga0190303_1001293_pt1 | contig 10142 bp, 12 predicted proteins | sample 48700701_MG_FD_161672 | JGI IMG/M metagenome (GOLD analysis project Ga0190303, IMG submission 161672) | Hydrothermal vent sediment bacterial communities from Southern Trench, Guaymas Basin, Mexico - 4870-07-0-1_MG | ecosystem: Environmental > Aquatic > Marine > Hydrothermal vents > Sediment ...
CAAGATGGCCATCGATATGCGCTGGTACTGGCTCCTGATACAGACTGGGGCAAACGTACTGCGGCTGCATTCACACTGGAATGGAAAAACCTCCAGGCCACACTGTTAGAAACCCAGTATTACCCTTTGGCCAAAAACTATTCAAAGACAATTAAACTGCTATTAAATATAAACCAAAGCGAAGATCGAGCACGGCTCATCAAGAAACTGGCTAAGACAAAAATAAATTTCACACCTCGCCGCCGCGAGGATTTTGATTTCATATTCATCATCGCTACTCCTGAAGATGCACGGCAAATAAAACCCACACTGGCCTTCCATTTTGCAGGAAAGATGCCTGTATATGCCACCTCCCATATATATTCCGGGGTAAATGCACCCCTACTCGACCGTGACCTGGATGGCATCTTATTTTGCGAAGTACCCTGGATGCTAAAGCCTCAATACCATAAATTCCGAGGTCTAATTACCCAATTATGGCCAGAAACCGCCAACAGATATGGCAGGCTGTATGCGCTGGGAGTCGATAGTTACCGACTGGCGTCACGGCTCAAACAGTTTGAGCTGCTACACTCAACCAACATACAGGGTGCTACAGGATTGCTTTCAATGGAGGGCCCAGGCTATATACACAGAACACTGGATTGGGCCAAAATTCGCAGGGGGAAAATTACCCCGTTAGACTAAGGAACACATCACATGGATAGTGACGAACAGAAGGTTACCACTCGCCGCAAGGGGCAAGCTGTCGAAACAGCAGCGCTGGCTTATCTTGAAGAAAAAGGGCTGCGGTATGTTTGTCGTAATTTTCGCTGCCGGTATGGAGAGATAGATCTAATTATGACGCAGGGAAATACCCTTGTGTTTATCGAGGTCAGATATCGAAAACAAAACAGCCATGGCAGTGCCGCAGAATCTGTGATCAGCCGCAAACAGCAAAAACTTGCCATTACCGCCCAGTACTATCTGCAAAGCTATAAATCCCTGCCGCGCTGCCGTTTTGATGTGGTTGCAGTGAGCCAATCAATAAATAACAAAGCTTTACTACATTTTGACTGGATCAAAAACGCTTTTGATTTACAATGTTAGTTTTATCAGGTCTTTCAGATGGATTTACAACAACGAATTTTCGAGCACTTCCAAGCAAGCATTGATGCTAAAAAAGCCTCAGCTGAACAGCTGCCGTTGATCATCACCCAGGCTGCTGACTTGATGGTTCAATGCCTACTTAATGGCGGTAAAATTTTAAGCTGTGGCAATGGCGGCTCTGCGGGTGATGCTCAGCACTTTTCATCAGAGCTGCTAAACCGTTTCGAGCGCGAACGCCCAGCCCTGCCAGCCATCGCTTTGACGACTGATAGCTCAACAATCACCTCCATTGCCAATGATTACAGTTATAGAGAGATCTTCTCCAAACAGATAAGAGCACTTGGCCAAACCGGCGACATCTTGCTGGCAATTTCAACCAGCGGCAACTCAGGAAATATCATTGAAGCGATGCATGCCGCACACGACCGGGAGATGCATATTATCTCGCTAACAGGTCGAGACGGGGGTGAAATGGCTGAAATCATGAATACACAGGATTTAGAGATAAGAGTCCCTACCGAAAAAACAGCACGCATTCAGGAGGTCCACCTCCTGGTTATCCACTGCTTGTGTGACCTGGTTGACGTTCAGCTCTTTGGTGATCAATAAATGAATAAAAAAACGGCTACGATACTAATTTTCTGTTCTGCAATCAATTTGACAGCATGTAGCACCATCATTAGCAAGACCAGTGGCGAGGGGCCTGTAGGCACCAACCCGACACAACGCAGCCTTGGCAGAATGGTGGACGATCAGGTTATAGAGACCTATGTTGCAGCAAATATCCTCAAGGCCGATGAGGACTTTCACTCCTCCAACGTCAGAGTTACCAGCTTCAACGGTATTGTGCTACTGGTCGGTCAGGTCAGGTCAGAACAGTTACGCCAATTAGCGGGCCAGACAGCTCAGCAGGTACGAAATGTACGCAGGGCACACAATGAAATAACAGTATCAGGCCCAATCTCCATTCCGGCACGAATCAATGACACCTGGCTTACATCCAAAATAAAAGCCAGGATGCTTGCCACCCAGGGCGTTAACCCACTGCGGGTCAAGGTTGTTGTAGAAAACGGTGTTGTCTATTTGATGGGGATGGTCAGCAGGGAGGAGGCCGAACAGGCCGTTCATCTGACTCACAAAACCTTCGGTGTACAGAAAATCGTAAAGGTCTTTGAATACCCGGCCTAAACCCGGCCCGGTATGAATATAGCCAGTACTCCAGAAAAGCACTCAAACCACTGAGTGGAAGCCTGCAGCTCCTCCGTTGGGCAGCATTAGCTTATTCTTTTTCCGGGTTATTTGACTATCTTGAGCCGCCCTTTGCTAGAACTCTTATCAACTTTAGGTGATGATCCCGGAGTAGATTGTGGCCCAGATGGTGGATCAGTTGGCAAAACTCCTCCACCAAAAGTCATGCCTTGCCCGGTCTCCTGCGCATAGACCGCAACTATATTTTCCATCGGAACGAAGATCTGGCGCGGCACGCCCGCAAAACGTGCCTCAAAAGATACAGCCTCATTAGATAAAAGCAGATTGCGCACAGCATCAGGCCTTATATTGAGAACAATCTGACCATTCTTAACATACTCTTCTGGCACGGCCACCTGATCACCCGCTACATCTACAACCAGATAAGGCGTACAGCCATTATCTAAAATCCACTCACTCAGCGCCCTGAGCAGATACGGTCTATTAGAGTTCATAGGCATAAATGAAAGCCGTTATTCAAGGACGCATCTCTCGCTCAGCCTCAGACAGGCTCTGCTGAAAGGATTCACGATCAAACAACTCATTGATGTAACGAATCAGTGGTTTGACCTTCTTTTCATCCAGGTCGATGCCCAGCAACGGTAATCGCCACATAATGGGAGCCACACAGCAGTCTACTATAGAAAATGTTTCACTCATAAAAAAAGGCTTTTCTGCAAAAATAGGAGCGGTACTAATGATGCTTTCCTCCAAAGCCTTACGGGGTTTGGCAGGATCCCCGCTGCCATGAAGTATCTTGTCCACCAGACCGGCCCAGTCCTTTTCTACGCGATGTATCCAAAGCCTGCTTTGTGCCCGGGCCACCGGATAAACCGGAAGCAATGGCGGATGCGGAAATCGCTCGTCCAGATATTCCATCATCACATTGGGCTCATAGAGCACTAAATCCCGATCTAGTAGTGTAGGCAAGCTATTGTAGGGATTTAGATCAGACAGTTCGGCTGGACAATTTAATTTGTCTACCTCACGTATTTCAACAGTCACACCTTTTTCTGCAAGAACAATACGAACCCTATGGCTGTATTGGTCCTCCGCATCAGAATAGAACGTCATTGAAGATCGCTTGGCTACAACACCCATATAAAACTCCCCATATTCGCTTTTATAACTTTATTCAAAGTGCTTATTTTATAATGCGCAAGCACAACTTCAAAACCACGCTTGCGCAGAACAAAACTTTCATATTCACTATCTCAAAACTTTCATATTCACTATCTGTTAGTGAATATCTTTCCAATACTCACGATTAAGCAGATAGACGAATATCGACAGGAACAGAATAAATATCAGCACCTTAACACCCAATGACTGCCGTTTAAGCACCATCGGTTCGCCCAGATATTCTAGAAAATTTACCAGATCATAGATAGTCTTGTCATACTCCTGAGTGCTCATGGAGCCAGGCCGAGTAATTTTTAGCTGTTCACAATGCCCATCGGCATCTGCAACACACTGCTGGACACCCTGCAAGCCTTCAAGCACATGAGGCATGCCCACGTTTGGAAACGTTAAATTATTAACCCCCCAGACGCGGTCTTCATCACGGTAAAAACTGCGCATGTAGGTGTAGAGCCAGTCAGGAGAGCGCACTCGAGCAACCAACGTCAGATCCGGCGGCGGCGCTCCGAACCAGATTTTTGCCGCACTGGATGTCATAGATTTATCCATCAGGCTACCGATTTTTTCTCCGCCAAAGGTCAAGTTTTCCAGCATCGCCTCATGAGGAATACCCAGATCATCTGCAACACGCTCATAACGGGAGAATCTTGCTGAATGACATCCCATGCAGTAGTTCACGAATGTCTTAAGACCAGATTGCAAAGAAGCCTTATTCTGTAGATCCAGCTCAATGTGATCCAGATGAACATCCCCTGTTGAAGCCATTCCCATCAGAGGCATAAATACGAATAAAACAGTTATTATTAATTTTCTCATCAGCCTGACACCCTCTCTGGTACCGGTTTGGTTGCCTCCAGCCGCGTGTAGAACGGCATTAACAGGAAGAAAGCAAAGTACAGCAACGTCATCACCTGCGCCTGTACCGTACGCGAACCCGTTGTAGGTACGGATCCGAGCCAACCCAACCATATAAAACTAACGACAAAAACAGCGGTAGCTATTTTGCTCAAACTACCCTTGTAACGAATAGATTTCACAGGGCTACGATCTAACCAGGGCAGGACAAACATAATGGCAATCGCACCACCCATGACCACCAGCCCCCAAAACTTGGCATCAATTCCCAGGAACGGGTAGGTTACCGCACGCAACATGGCGTAGAAAGGTGTAAAATACCAAACTGGAGCGATGTGATCAGGCGTCTTGAGGTTGTTTGCCTCCTCAAAGTTGGCATGTTCCAAAAAGTAACCGCCCATCTCTGGAAAGAAGAAGATCACCGTACAGAACACGAATAAAAACACACAGATTCCAACCAGATCATGAACGGTATAATAGGGGTGGAAAGGGATGCCATCCAGTGGAATGCCGTTTTCATCCTTATGCTTCTTGATCTCAATACCTTCCGGGTTATTCGAGCCAACTTCATGTAATGCGATCAGATGCAAAAATACCAGCAAGCATAAGACTAACGGTAACGCAATCACATGCAGGGAGAAAAACCGATTCAGAGTAATACCTGAGATCAAAAAGTCACCACGAATCCAGGTCACCAGCTCTTCACCCACCATGGGGATCGCCCCGAACAGGGATACAATCACCTGCGCACCCCAGTAGCTCATCTGCCCCCAGGGCAGCACATAACCAGTAAAACCTGCTGCCATCAGTGCCAGATAGATGGCCATACCGATCAGCCAGACCAACTCACGCGGCTTACGGTAGGAACCATATATCAACCCCCGAAACATATGCAGATACACCACTATAAAAAAGGCAGAAGCTCCGGTCGAATGCATATAGCGGATCAACCATCCAAACTCCACATCCCGCATGATGTATTCGACTGAGGCAAACGCACCCTCAGCGGTAGGGGTATAGCTCATAGTAAGCCAAACCCCCGTCAATAACTGATTTACCAGCACCAAAAGCGCCAACGATCCGAAAAAATACCAGGCATTAAAATTTCTGGGCGCGTAATACTTGCTCAGGTGTTTTTCCCAGGTAGTGATAATAGGCATACGCGCATCAACCCAGTTGACACCATCCATTAACCATTTACTCATCAGGCCATCTCCTCGTCTTCGCCAATCACGACTATATTTTTACTGTCATAACGGTGTTTGGGGATCACTAGATTAGAGGGAGCAGGCACGCCTGAATAAACTCGACCTGCCAAATCAAACTTTGAACCATGGCAGGGACAGTAAAAGCCTCCCGTCCACTCATCATCAACTGAGCCAGGTTCTGGTTTGAACTTGGGAGCACAACCTAGATGAGTACAGATCCCCACGACAATCAGAAACTCTTCCTTGATGGAACGGAACTGATTTTTTGCATACTCAGGTTGCTGAGGACGTTCCGAGTGGGGGTCGGAAAGCTTTGGTTCAATCTGCGTCAACCCGGCTAAAGCTTCCTCTGTACGACGTACAATATAGACTGGTTGACCGCGCCACTCGACAGTAATCATGCCGCCTGGCTCGATCTTACCCAAATTGGCTTTCACCGGCGCACCTGCAGCCTTCGCCTTGGCGCTAGGATTCCAAGAGGCCACGAAGGGTACTGCTACACCCACCGCTCCAGCTGCACCTACTACTGAAGTAGCGCCCACCAGAAAACGTCTCCGATTGGTATTTACATTGTCGGCTGTCATACTTAAAACACTCCCCAACTATGAATAAGGACATACAGTTATAATTAAATCACCGGCACGATTTCAGGCCGAAAAAGTCGCATTATAACAAAGAAATTGCGAGCCTCAAACAAGGGCGGCAAGACCTTCTCAACCACAAAAAAACGCCCAGAACTTTTGATTCTGAGCGCTTCTCGTAACCATCTCCAAGAACGAAAGAACTGACACTAACGTTTGGAGAATTGAGGCCTCTTACGCGCTTTTCGTAGGCCAACCTTTTTCCGTTCAACCTGACGAGCATCACGAGTTACATAACCCGCTTGACGTAGTGTTGGACGCAGCTCCTCATCATATTTAAGCAGCGCCCGAGTGATTCCGTGACGAATAGCACCAGCCTGACCGAAGCTTCCTCCGCCCTTAACTGTTACTCTGATATCAAATTTATCACCGTTTTCTGTCAGCTCAAGTGGTTGACGAACGATCATACGCGCAATTTCACGACCAAAGTATTGGTCCAGCGTTCTGCTATTAACGGTGATATTACCGGCGCCCGGCATCATAAAAACTCGAGCAGTCGAAGTCTTTCTTCGACCGGTACCATAGTATTGGGTAGCTGCCATAATTTTCTTAGCCTACTTTAAATTTAGATGTCGAGCAGCGTTGGCTGTTGAGCACTGTGAGGATGCTCAGAGCCAGCGTACACTTTCAGTTTTCGGTACATTTCCCGGCCCAGAGAGTTTTTTGGCAACATCCCTTTCACGGCAATTTCGATAGGACGCTCTGGCGCCTTCGCGACCATATCCTCAAAGCTGACACCTTTTATACCACCGATGTAACCCGTATGGTGATAATATATCTTGTCAGACGCCTTTTTACCGGTCACATGAACCTTTTCCGCATTAATTACAACGATATAATCGCCGGTATCTACATGCGGTGTATATTCTGGTTTATGCTTGCCCCGTAAACGGCGAGCAATTTCGCTAGCCAATCGACCAAGTGTTTTACCATCAGCATCAACTACATGCCAATCTCGTTTTACTGTTTCTGATTTCGCGCTATATGTTTTCATTGGATATTTTGTCTTCTGATACATTCCTGCAAAGAGGCGCGCATTCTACCCAAACCCCACCCCGCTGACAAGCAGGAATCCTTAATACTTCTGCTTTATTTAAACCGGCATGGGCAAGCGCCTAAATTTCAGCACTTAAACAAACAAAGCTTTAGGAAATTACGGCTTATGGCCTCGCGCCAGATACTCATGGGACTGCATCTCCAGCAGCCGACTTTTGGTACGTTCAAACTCAAACTCCAAACGCCCACCTATATATAGATTTTCTATTTTCTGAGCTGCCGATATTACCAACTTCACATTACGATCATAAAACTCATCAACCAGATTCACCAGACGGCGAGCCTGATCCTCAACACTGCTATCCAGCTGGGGCACATTCCCCAGCAGCACCGCGTGATATAAGCGTGCAATTTCAATATAGTCATTCTGGCTACGTGGTCCTCCACAAAGTTCAGCGAACTCAAACCAGACCACATCATCTTCATAACGAACCGTTTTGATCATTCGGCCCTCTATCTCAATCTCTTGACCCACCGTGATATTATCCGGGTCAGGAACAAGCTGATTAAAACTATGTAGCAAACTCTGCTCTGCCATATCATCCAGAGGTGCGTGATAAATTTCCGCTTTTTCCAAAATTCGCAAGCGGTAGTCAACGCCACTATCGACATTAATAATTTCAGTATTTTTTTTGATAAGATCAATGGCCGGTAAAAATCGTTGCCGCTGCAAACCATCCTTATAGAGCTCATCCGGAATAATGTTTGATGTTGCAACCAACACAACACCTCTGGCGAAAAGCCCCTCCATCAAGGTGCCAAGAATCATGGCATCAGTAATATCGGAAACAAAAAACTCATCAAAGCAAAGCACCTGAGCCCTCGCAGCAAGATTATCTGCGATCGATTCTAGCGGATTCTTCTGCCCAGCTAACTGTCTGAGCTGCCGATGTATCATCTGCATAAACCGATGAAAGTGTGATCGAATTTTACGCTCTATGGGCAAGCTGTCATAGAAAGCATCCATAAGATAGGTTTTGCCACGACCGACACCGCCCCAAAAATACAGCCCTTTGATTGGCTGTGGCGACCGTTGTTTTCCAAGCAAACTCACAGCTCGCTCCAACATTGAGGAACGTACCTCTTTGCGTGGCAACAGATCCCCATAAAGACGCTGCAAATGCTCCACGGCCTGCCTTTGCGCCGCATCCGGCACCAGCAAACCCTTGTTAATATCATTTTGATAGCGTTGTAGTGGTGTAATCATGGCTCTAGCTCTGACGAGCCATCAATTTGCGTGAAGATCGTACAGCATATTAATTTCACGGGTTAACGCCTGAAAGGCGCTTACATCGATGCTGATGGCGATCGAAGAAGCATTTCCTGTAGAATCCAAAGGCGCGTAACATCATGCATAATTAACGAATTATCTGAGCAAACATCTGGCTTATAAAAAAATACCGCGCACTTTACTGATATGCGGCAATTTTGGCAAACCCTCTCTAAGCAACAATCTTTATTACTACGACCAGAGCCCTGCGCCTCTAGGGTTTCATCTAAAGCATCAATTAAGTGAGACCTTCGCACGAGAGCCATTTTGCTTCAATGCGGTGTTAAAAATGTGCTCAATCGGTCCTTTACAACTGTAAACTCCCTCTTTGCGCGCTTTTTTGCCTTGCCTGGAATCAAAATTATCTCTCGTGCAAAGGTCTCTAAGTATTAAAAAGCCATTGAGCGATAGATACCGCATTAATCAAACCACTGAGTAAAACCATCAACCGGCTCTCGCTCGGTTCGATAATTGTTTACCGGAGCATCTGGGGCACCATAGCCAAGAGCCATGCCGGTCACCAAAGTACAGCTATCGGGAATCCCCAGAAGTGGTTTTATAATGTGAGGAAATGCTGCAATACTGAACTCAGGGCATGTCTCAAGACCAAAGCCTCTTGCCGAGAGCATGACCGATTGCAGAAATAACCCAGCATCGATCCAGGCTCCCTGTCTCAGGCGATTGTCTAGAGTTAATATTAGCGCAACAGGCGCGCCAAAAAACTGGTAATTTGCAACCCAATTCTGACGTCGTTTATCCGCATCCCCTCTGCCAATACCAAGCGCTTTATATAACGCCATGCCACAAGCAAAGCGGCGGCTATGGTAGGGCTCCGCCTTAACCGTGGGATAATATTCATATTCCGCTTTTCCGGCATCACCACTGTCAAATGCATTAACAATTTCTGCCGAAACTTTTTTCAAAGTCTTGCCGGTAAGTATGTAAACCTTCCAGGGTTGCAAGTTAGTGCCTGAAGGCGACCACTTAGCGACATCCAGCACCTGACGGATAGTTTCTTTATCGACCGTTTTATCCAGAAACTCGCGGGTTGAGCTGCGATTGGTTATTGCGTCCAGTACATTCATAGGTTTTTTCAGTCATTAGTTAGTACATTATCAGGCTATTCTCTGACAGATTCACTCCCGTGTAAATGAGTAGTTATGGTCTATCATATTAGAGTTTCAATACTGTTTGGATTGTTTTTTATTGCGCCTACTTGAGTCAATTCAACCTAAAATCTATAGCGGCAAAACCCACGTCAACAAGCACCCCCTCACAAGCCACGGGGGGTATTTTAATACTTTCATCTACTTCATATTATTCAGGTATTTTCTCATTGCAAGCAGCACAGGGGATCAAACCGACGAGACTAAAAGTGGTAATATCATCACCATTTACTCTAAAAGAGACCTTTGCACGACAACGCTACTCGGCCCCTATTTTTAATTTAAAGCGTTTTTTAATGCTGAAAACACCCAAACCTCGCTATAGAGAGAAAATTCTTCATGAATTACCCACTTTTCTTCTGTATTCCCATTTTTTAGTCGCAACTTGCCTGCTGTATCGATAATCCCCGTTTGATATTATGCGCCACACACATCAATTCAAAACGCGTACGATTACGATCAAGGCCCA
>Ga0190303_1001294_pt1 | contig 10141 bp, 9 predicted proteins | sample 48700701_MG_FD_161672 | JGI IMG/M metagenome (GOLD analysis project Ga0190303, IMG submission 161672) | Hydrothermal vent sediment bacterial communities from Southern Trench, Guaymas Basin, Mexico - 4870-07-0-1_MG | ecosystem: Environmental > Aquatic > Marine > Hydrothermal vents > Sediment ...
TTTAAACGTACGGATTTATTAAACCCGTTTAAATATCCAATGTTTAGTTTTGAACTCATATCACATAAATTGATTAAGTTCATAGTCCCGTTTTTATTAGTTATTATATTTATTTTAAATATTGTTATATTAGGCCGGCAAGGCGGGATTTATCTAATAACCTTTTCTGCTCAAATTCTCTTTTATTTCCTGGGATGCCTGGGGAATTTGCAGGATAACATTAAATTTTTATCAAAGATCAATGCCCATTGCAAAACATTTATTTTAGTTAATTTTGCAATCTTTCTTGGCTGGTTAAAGTATATTCAAGGTGAAACATATACAACCTGGCAACCTGATCGATAATGTTTGGCGTTAAAAGTGAGCGAGAACTTGCCAGGTTTATGGGCATCGCTGGCGGATCTGCAAGTGAGGTGGAGTATCAGCTACTTCTCGCTTGCGATCTCAATTATATACAGGATGAAACATATAGAGAACTTAATCAACAGGTCAATGAGGTAAAGAGGATGTTGAACAGTTTTATCCAAAAGCTAACCGCTAATGGCTAAAAGCTAACCGCACAAGGTCGAAAATGCTTGAAGAACCCTTTTTCTTTGATAACAACAATTATTATCTTTTCGGTATATTGCATCATCCATTGCCTGGAAGCAAACGGAAGGACCTCGGAGTTGTTTTATGCGCTCCTTTTGCTGAAGAGAAGCTCTGGTCCCATCGTGTTTATGTCAGCTTCGCACGCGAGTTAGCCAAAGAAGGATACAGTGTCCTTCGGTTTGATTATATGGGGCATGGAGACAGCTCTGGGAATTTTGAGGATTCTACAATTCAGACAAGGCTTTCAGATATCACCAGATCGATTGAAATAATTAAGAAAAAAGGAGAGGTTCGTCGGGTTGGTTTGTTGGGATTGAGACTTGGTGCTACCCTGGCCGTCATGGTTGCCGAAAGAATCTCAAATATTGATTTTCTCGTCCTTTGGGAACCTGTTGTTGAAGTTGAAGCATATTTGCAGCAGTGTCTGCGCTCGAATCTGGCCACTCAAATGGCAATTTATAAGAAAATCGTTCGAAATCGAAAGGAGATGACAGAAGATCTCTTGGAGGGAAAGCCCGTTAATGTTGAGGGCTATATGATGTCAGGAGAATTCTATAAACAGGCGTCAAAGATTGACCTTATTAATTACAACATTTGTTTTTCGAGTCCAGTCCAAATAATTCAGATTTCCAAAAATGAAAAGATACGGTTAAATACTACCTTCAGAGAACTGTACGAAAAGAAATATGGAGATGCAAATGATAATAATGAGTTTTGCGCAGTTGTTGAGGAACCCTTCTGGAGTGAGATAAAAACATATTATCAAAATGCCCCTAATTTGTTTAATAAAACCATTACTTGGCTTAATGGAGTTATAGGCACAGAAAGTGATTGGTACGCCTTTTCGCTCCAAGACTAAATGTATGCTTTCCGTAGAAGAAATTAGCAATCTGGAGCAATTAAATCAAAGCAAAGAGAGGTTTGATAATCTTATTCGCCAGAGTGATTGCTGCGCCCCTTATTTGAATTTTGAGTGGTATCGTTCAGCCCTGGAAACAATAGACAGTGATAAGCAGCCAATGCTGCTTTTTTTTAAGACATCGGGTAATGATATTGGTTTGGCTCCCTTGGTAGGTAAGAAGTTGAGTCGTTGGGGATTGATTTGCCATATTATTAGTTTCATTGAGAATCCATATACCCCTTATCAAGGGCTCATCTATATAGATAAATATAAAGATATTTTAACTAATCTCATAGGCTATCTTCAAAATAGATATGGAGGCCTTTTTTTCCTTGACCTCGATGAGATTCGATTGACACACGAGGAAGAGAAAATAATCAAATACCTTGCTGCGAATGACTTTATCCTGCTTCGAATGGAAGAAAAACCCGGAAGCCGATATTTGATTTTGAAAGAAAACTTTGAATATACTCGCAATACCCTGAACAAGAAAACCCAAAAAGAATTCAGGCGTAAAATCAGGCGCCTTTCTAATCTTGGCGTTATTGACTTAGTGAAAATTCAAGGCGACAATCAAATTGTGTCACATTTAGACCGGTTCTTCAAATTTTATGCCCGCACCTGGAAGGGAGAAGAACCGCATCCTGAATTCTATTACAGGCTTTGCAAGCAATTTGACACTCTTGGGAGGCTTTACTTTTACGCCCTTACACTAGATGCCCGGCCTATTGCTTATCTGATCTGCCTCTCGGGTAAGGACACGATGTACGGTATAAAGACCACGTACAATCCTTCATATTATGCTTTTTCTCCTGGAGTCATACTTTTTTACAAATGCATCGAAGATATGTTCAATATCCCTGGAATAAGGGAGTTTGACATCGGCAGGGGCAATGAGCAGTTCAAGAGAGAATGGACGTCTTTGGTCCATCCGCATACAAGGCTGCTTATTTACCCCAACACTGTCTTTTGGCAGATTTCCAATCGAATTCGTTATGACATGCTCCCCAGGATGAAGAAGTATAGATCATTCGAAATTTTTTACTCTGCATTAAGATCCCAATGGTTGCACGGTGACAATAGCCGCATTAATGGCAGTAGTGAGACCCGGAAAATAGTCAAAAAAAGAATAACAATTGAGGATTACATAGGAATTCCTGTTACCGACAGGTATCTTGTTCGCTATGCTGAACCGGGGGATTTGGATCATTTGGCAGTAGCCATGTCAGCACATAATTTCAGGCAAGTCCAGCAACGTATGGACAGGCAGCGATGTATCTTAATTCTCAGAGGTAATCGTATCCTGGCGTATTTTTGGCTTGTCTCCCATGGCGAGACAGAATGTGAAAATGATACGAACAGCGAAGAAGTTTTCATCGACAATTACGGCATAAGTGAGGACTTACCGTCAGAATATCTGGAAAAAGAATTCATTCCAATCATGTTAAAGTTCATGGGACATGAGAAACCTGGCACAAAAGCTGTTGTCCTCACCTCTTCACCTTCGCTCCCCATGTAGCTCTGCAGTGCATCACCACATCAAGACCATTATGTGGATCGGTGGTACCCCAACTTTTACCCTAAAGACAGGCGGTTTCCGCGTCAGCCAGCCTTTGCCGTTTCCATTGGGTGAGAATCACATCCTTTTTTATAGCGCCAGATATGCGCTTTCCTATGGATTATCATGTTTAGGACTGAAGCCGGGGGACAAGTTGCTGGCTCCAGCTTATTGCTGTGGAACAGAAGTAGATCCGATTCTAAACAAGAGAATAGAGATAGAATGGTACGACGTAGATGAAAACTTATGCATTAATATCAGGCACCTTAAGGAGCAATGGCAGCGAGGCATTAAGGTGCTTTTAGTCATTCATTACTTAGGTTTTGACCAAGTTACAAGCGAAGTAGTCGATTTTTGTGAGAAGAAAAAGATATTGCTCATTGAAGATTGTGCCCATGCGTTTTTGAGTCTTAATGAACAGGGAGAACCGCTTGGATCTGAGGGAGATGCCGCGTTTTTCAGCCTTCGAAAGACATTACCGCTCCCTGACGGAGGGGCTCTTTTCTTAAAAAACAATGATTTAAGTTCTTTCCACCCTACTTTGGAGAAGCCCAATCCATTTGCCATATTTTTTCGGAGTGTTGAAATGTTAGGATGGAATAGCATGCCATCCAGCAGCAATAAGTTGCACCCATTGTGGTTTTTGTCCCGATATTTTGGAAAGGCTCTTAGCAGTTCCAGGATATTTTTTCGCATATTTCATAGATTATTTGGGGGTTGCAGTGACTGCTTGGTCCATCCGAATTCCTACGATTTTTCGCCAAGGGTTGCCAATTGGGACATGTCTTTATTATCAAAAAGGCTACTTCAATTTCAGGACTGGAAAGATATTTTTGAAAGCCGGCGCAGGAATTTTGCATGCCTGCTCGAAAAAATAGAAGGAATTGGCGGGATTAGGCCACTGTTTTCATCTCTCCCAGATGGTGTATGCCCTCTTTTTTTCCCGATTTTTGTCAAGAATAGGGAAAAAGTGCATAATTTGTTGTTGAAACATGGAATAGACAGCCATCCCTGGTGGGGATATTTTCACCCTCAAGTTCCCTGGGGAAATTTTCCCCAGGCAGTTAGGTTGAAAAAGGAGATACTAGGCCTACCTATCCACCAGGATCTGGATCAGAAACATATGTCAAAAATTGCCAGGACACTGGATTTGGTTGTCAGGGATCATTGAAGTAATAATAGAAAGAGGCATTATGAATGATCAAGAGAGAGAAGATTTAATGCCTGCTGTCAGTGTTATAATTCCGACCTATAACAGGGCAAATTTCATAACAGAAGCCGTAGATTCAATACTCATTCAAGATTATTCGGACGTGGAAATTGTAGTGATAGATGACGGATCGGATGATGACACCAAGGTTATGCTGAGACCGTATGAAAACAAGATCCGATACTTTTATCAAGAAAACAAGGGGCTTGGTGAAGCAAGAAACAAGGGCATTAAGGAAGCTCATGGAAAGTACATTGCCCTGTTAGACTCTGATGATCTGTGGCTGCCGGGTAAACTCCAACTCCAGATAGCGTGTATGGAGGCAAAACCTGAGATAGGGCTTTGCTGTACTAATTTTCATCAATTTAATGATGAGGGGGTTATTCAGGGAAGGGATCAGGAATCCTGGGAGGCATACCAGAGATATGGGTTAACCCTTAATACCATCTTTTTGAATGAAGAGCCTTTAGTTAATGTGGTTGGACCCGAACTCTGCCATGATGGAAATGGCACTTTCCTCTTTGGGAATATTTTTACTGAATATCTTCTTGGTCCCCTCCTTCTTTCTTCAACTGCCGTGCTAAAAAGAAGTCTCGCCTTGGATGTAATTCCATGTATGAATGGATTTAGCTATACACATGATTATTACCTTTTTGCGTATATTTCAAAGACTCATCCAGTAGGTTTTATCAATTTGCCCTTGTGTAAAAAACGCTCTGATATCAAAGAAAAGATGGGCCAGGCAGCGCAACTAACTGCAGAAAAACATCAAATCGGACTACGCATGGAATATTTAAGGCTTACTGAAAGACTGTGGAGAGACGATCAATTGTTTTTCAAGGACCATAAAAAACAGGTGAACCATCGGTTATCTCTTATTCATTCTGATTTGGGATATCGTTATTTTAGAAATAAAATGAGTAAAAAGGCCCTATCCCATTTTGTCGAGAGTATCCGTCTTAAACCCTATCAAAAGCGTGTTTATCCCTACCTATTTTTTTCTGCCTTAAGAAGTCTGTTTTGAAGCCGGATGAGGAGAATGTTTAGATTTTCTCTCTCTCACTGTTTTACTGAAAAAAGTAAAGTAATGATTCCAGAAGAGGACAACAAATGGGGAAAATTATCATACCTTTCTTTTTTTACATATTATTAATAACCTGTTTAATCGGATGCTCAGAAACCAAAAAACAGAAAAAAGTCCCTTTTATCGAAAAGGTTATTTCAGATATTTCACCTTCTGCTATGAAAAGTACTATCTCAGATCTGGTAAGTTTTGAAACCAGGTATCCTTACGAAAAGCAGCTTGAAGTCGCTGATTATCTGCACGAAAGACTAAAAAAATATTTGACAATGACCGATTTCCACAAATATGAATACTGGGGAGTCAACTGGAAAAATGTCGTTGGTACGATTCCAGGCAAGGGGCACTCCGAGGAGATCGTCATAGTCTGTGCTCATCTCGACTCGAAGTCCTCAAAGAGGCTTGTCTATGCCCCAGGGGCTGACGACAACGGTAGCGGATGTGCAGCAGTTCTGGAATTAGCCAGAATACTTTCTATGCATTCATTTGAGAAGACCATAAAATTTATCATCTTTTCAAGAGAAGAGACAGGCCAAAACGGAAGCAAGGCCTACCTTAAAGGGATTGATCGAAATAAAGAGAAAATAGTAGCCGCTCTTAACCTGGATATGATTGCATACGGAAGTAATAACGAGGACATTGATCTTGTAACACGGCCCGAGTATTCATGGCTGGCGGAAAGAGTTTATAATCTTGCAGAATCATATGACATCAACGCGAAAAAAGTAGTCAAGAAGGGTTGCTACTGAGGAGATGAAGCCGCCTTCTGGGAGGAAGGCTATTCTGCTTTATTGATGATCGAAGAATATCCGGCCAGCAAGAATCCTAACAAGGATACTGTCCATGATGTGATATCTACACTGAACTTGGATCTCGCAAAGAAAGCAACCCAACTCGCGGCCATCGCCCTGTGCTCATTAGCCGGCATCATCACTCAATGACAATTTTCTCTGCGGTCTCTGCGGTCTCAAGCGACTGAAGGAAGCGGGCGAGAGAAAAAGACTCTCACAGAGCTCACAGAGCTCACAGAGTTTTAAGGCCCAAAGCATATAAGTCTTGTCTTCTCCGCGGTCTCTGCGGTCTCAAGCGACTGAAGGAAGCGGGCGAGAGAACCCATCCAAAGTGGCAAATAAACCCCCTGTATTAATCATGGATCTTTATTACGGTGCTTTGCAGGTCGCCAGAAGTTTGGGCAGCAGGGGAATTCCTGTCTATGGCATCGACAAGCTGCCAGACCCCATCGCCGCACATTCCCGATACATTACCAGGCTTAAGGCCCCTGAAAGGGATGAGGAACTCAAGGATTTCATGATTGACTTTTCCAAAAATTTGGAAAACAAGCCCGTTCTGTTTCCAATGAGCGACTATTATATACGCTTTTTTTTGAAGTTCAGAAATGCTCTTTCCGGCCATTATCTTTTCCCTATGGACAATCCTGGCATTTTGGCCAAACTGGTCAGTAAGGTCGAGACAGCCAAGTTATTGGCACAATTAGAAATTGATTGTCCGAAGACCATTTTTTTTAATAAGGGTATTTCATCGTTGCCCTCTCTGGATGGGATCACCTTTCCCTGCATTCTAAAACCCAACTATCATGATTATTGGGAAGAGGACACAAGAGCAACAGAATTTTTAGGCCCAGGGCAACGCATAGCATACATAGAAAACCATGCAGCATTAAGAGAGGCTGTAAACGTCCTAAACCCGATGGATGATATGGTCCTTCAGGAGTTCATCCCCGGGCACAGTGAAAATCACTACTATTATGTGGGCTACAGGGGCAAAAAGGGTATTATTTTGCTCTCTTATGTTGGAAATAAAATTCGGACCTTTCCTGACTGCCTGGGGTGTGAAACATTACTAAGGTCCATAGATAACCCTGAACTTGTGAAACAAGGTAATAGAATATTGCATCGTCTTAACTATTACGGACCTGCTGGAATTGATTTTAAATTCGACCCAAGGGATAGTAAATATAAAGTAATTGAAATCAATGCAAGGTTGGGTATCAATGACTGCTATTTAGCAGAGTTTGGTGCAGATATGCCAAATATCTATTACCTGGACAGCCAAAATAAAGAGCTATCTCCGCACAATAATTGTCCGGCGGGCATTACCTGGTATCATTTCGGTTTTGATTTTGACTGGATGAGGACATATCGGAGAAAGTACAATTTGAGCTGGAGTTCATGGATAAGGGACCTTGTTTTTGGTTTCAACAATTACGCCGTGTTTTCTTGGCGGGATCCAGCCCCATTTATGCATTCATTGTTGAAGTGGACATCAAGAAGAACGAGAAAAGCTTTGGGATTAGATGGAAGAACCGGTAACCTTTAAAAACAGAGCCGGGCAGACCCTTTTCGGCATCTTACATATTCCTGATCACCACGTAGAATTAAGGCCTAAAGTAGGCATCAATTTGCTTAACCCAGGCCTGAAGAATCGGGTCGCCCCCAATCGGTTGAATATCAAGATTGCCAGAATGCTTTGCGAAAGAGGTTTTTTTGTTCTTAGATTTGATCCGCATGGAATTGGTGACAGCGAGGGCGTTCTGCCGGACGATTTGGCCTTGAATTTATGGGGACATATTCAAAAGGGGAGTTTTGTTGAGGATACTTTAACAGCTAATAATTATCTCATAAAAAAATGTTCCATTCAAAATTTGATTCTGATAGGAAGTTGTGGGGGAGCTATTACCGCGCTGCTTTCAAGCGCTAAAGATAAGAATGTGAAAAAACTAATATTGATCGATCTTCCAGTTATCATTTCAAGCGATAAGCGGCGATTCAAGGATAGAATAATCAGTAGCAAAGAGGCGGAAAATCAAGCGACTTTAGCATATTTGAATAAGTTAATCGCACATCCTAGTAGCTGGTTAAGGTTTTGTACTGGCAAATCGGATTATAGCGCTATCTGGACGTTAATGAATAGAAAATTACCGTTTAAGAAAAAAACAGACAAAGCTCCTGCATATGATGAAATTAACTTTAACCACGAAATTCCAGTTGCATTAGACAACCTTTTATCAAGAAAGGTGCGTATAGACTTTTTGCTTGCTGATAACGATAATAATACTCAAATATTTATGGATAAATTTCAAAAGCCTTATTTAACAAAAGGCCGGTGCGAAAGGTTCTGTAAAGTTCATGTTATACAGTTTGCGAATCATATTTATACCCTGGAAGAATCTCAGGCTAATTTAATGGATTACGTTTTAAACTCATTGATCAATATGAAATGACTTCAAATTCACCTAATATGGACAGAAATATTGACCGGCCAATTTTCTTGATAGGCTGCCCCAGAAGTGGAACTACCATCATATTTGATGCGTTATCCATACATCCTGATTTGTCATGGTTTTCACAATATCTGGATAGAAGGCCCCATTGTCCATGGGTTAATCTGATTAATAGAATTGCGCACATTCCTTTTGCCCGTAAAAGAATAAACAGAAGAAGAAATCTATTCCCATTTATCCCGGAGCCTTCAGAAGGATGGGAAATATGGAGACAGGCCTGTGGTGACAAATTCCTTTACTCCTCAGTAAATAATAGAGATCCGGTTCCCGAGGAGAAACAAAAGATTGAAGCCATTATGAAAGATACCTTGGTTTATCAGGGAAGAAAGCGTTTTGTGGCCAAATTGACTGGTCCTCCAAGAATTATTTACCTAAAGAAGATTTTTCCTGATGCTGTTTTTATTCATATAATCAGGGATGGCCGGGCAGTGGTGAACTCCTTGCTAAAGGTATTTTTCTGGAAACAAGGACATGGCTATGACAAGCCTTGGTGGGAGGATTTACCAGAAGAAGATTATCAAAAATGGATAGAAAGCAAAAAATCACCACACGCTTTGGCAGCATTGCAGTGGAAAAATATATTGCAACAGACCGAATCTGAAATGGCAGGTTTCTCAACCCATGATTTTCTGACTGTAAAATATGAGGATTTTACGGAAAATCCGCAAGAAGTCATCAGAAATATTTTTGAGGCATGTAGTCTTAATTTTCCCGCTAATATAATCAAGCACTTAAAGAATCTGGATATAAAAAGTATGGATTACAAATGGAAAGCTGATTTAAAAAGACAGGATTTAGCTATGATAGAGAACTTGATCGGCGAAACCTTGCTGCAATATGGATATCAGCTCATTACATGAACTTTACTTCCATTTCATAAATGCTGCCGCATTTGTGAAATAAAAATCTGTGTAATCCGTGAAATCTGTGTCCAAAAATGGAAATTCCCATATTATCAAGTTACTGATATTCTTTTCGTGTTTTCGGTATTTCGTGCTTTCGTGATAATTCTTTTCTTTTTCGTGTGTTGCACAATCCGACGTATAACCGCATAGGTCGCATTTTTTTCAATTGAGTGAGGAGCTTTGATAGCATGATAAATATCATGCAGGTCGTTCATGATCTAAATTTCGGCGGCATGCAGCGGGTGGTGGTTGATCTCTGCCTCAATGTTAATTCCTCTAAGTTCAATATGAGCGTTTGCTGTCTTGAGGAATTAGGGCCCAATGCTAAAGAACTTGAGCGAAAGGGAATCCCCGTATTTTTAGTTAAAAAAAAACCTGGTATTGACTGGCTGTTACCGTTCAGACTCAGAAAGTTCTTTCTTCAGCAAAAGGTTCAAGTCGTCCATACGCATGGAATAAATCCCTTTTTTTACGGTACAATTGGTGCCAAATTGGCTAGAGTTCCTGTTGTTATTCAGACAGACCATGCACGGGGAACCTTTCCCGTGGCAAGGAAAGAAATGGTCAGCGAAATGGTACTATCATGGTTTGTGG
>Ga0190303_1001297_pt1 | contig 10134 bp, 11 predicted proteins | sample 48700701_MG_FD_161672 | JGI IMG/M metagenome (GOLD analysis project Ga0190303, IMG submission 161672) | Hydrothermal vent sediment bacterial communities from Southern Trench, Guaymas Basin, Mexico - 4870-07-0-1_MG | ecosystem: Environmental > Aquatic > Marine > Hydrothermal vents > Sediment ...
CATCGACAAATTCCCTGACGTATCATAAATTCCAGTCCCATCAGTACCTTCATTTAATTGTAAACCACCACGAGCTATGTTATTTGTTGCAATAGGTACAGATTCTGACAATAAAAGCATAACTTGCAATCTATTATCTTCACTATCAACAGCAGTGATTAAGTTTTCAACAGCCATAGCACTTTTACAACGAACAAAATCACTTTCTTCATTGATAATATCTTCAATATAAATAATTCTACCACTGGTTAAATCCCTTACCGTACTACCAGTTGGAATTCTTCTTATTAATGAAACTGTCCAAGGACCTTCCAATAAAGTTTCAGTGTTATCTTCATTTACTTGATATATTCCTATATCCATAAATACATATTTATAAAGTGGATTACCATTTGTATCAACATACATTTTCTCCATTTGTATGTTTCTTGAACCTTTAATTTTTATATTATTATAAAAAACTCCAGCACCGTTTGCATAAAAATAATAAACAACATCTGGAGAAGTATCTGGTAAATCATTGTCATTATCAACTGAAGTTTGTGAAGTAACTGTAAAATGTTCTAATTTTTGAGCAGTCGAAGAAGAAACAGAAGCGCCTTCATAATCTCTATCTAAAGTAAAAGTAAATGATGGTGTATCATCTTTTGCAATGATTTGAGCAGCCTCAGCATTGGTATCACCATCAGCATAAATCCACTCACCTACATCAAACGCATTGTAAGCAGAAGCGTCATTAGGAGTGACAATATTTGAACCATTTACAAAGTCATAACTTTCTGCAACTGCATCAGGCGTTTCATTTTGTGATATAATTACATTTCCCCAATATGAATCTTCAGGTACAACTCTTGTTACCAACAAATTTGAAGAATACTGTAAAAATTTATCAGCATTATAATGAGCTTGTGAAGTTCTTCTATAATCTGGTTTACCAAATAAACTATGAAATTTTGACGTGCTTGTTACTTTTGTTATTCTATTATGAGGCCCACGATCACAAACACAAACAATATATCCAACTCGTCCAGTTTCAAAACTAGGTGCAATATAAGATTTATCTTCAATTGTAACATAAACACCTGGTTCTCGCCTATCTGTTACTGGCATAATTAAATCTCCTTTAAAATAAATTAAAACAAAATATACCAAACTATAATTTGTTTAGATTCTTTTTCTTTCCATTTTGGAGGAAAACAAATATGAGCAAAAGTTTCTACATTATTTCCATTAACAAAATAAAGAGAAGCTTCATCAAGTTTAACTGATTCGCCACTTTCTAAACCCGATGGTTCATTTTCATCAATAACACATGTACATTTAACTTTAGTATAATAAACACAATCAACTCCTCCACCAGTATAATCTTCTGATTCCATATAAATTGATCCACCAGTTTCTATTGGTTTAACAGCTTTAGTATATTCATGTATGTTATCTCCACTAGAATAACCTGATGGATCATTCAAATATGCAACATTACCTAAACTAATTGGAATGATTAAACTTGTGTCACAAATATAAGGACCGTTTAGAGTGACATCTTCACCATTAACAATAGAACCACCTGATCCTACTCCAAAATGACTTATAATATAAGATCTCCAATCTGCTCGTACTCCACCATCATAAACATTTTTTTGAAAACATTTTTGAGCGACAAATTCTCTTCCTCTTCCAACTACTAAATTACTACCAGACCAATCTGGTTTGTTTTGACGTAAATTTAATTCAGATGAAAATATTTTAACCCAACCGATTGGACATTTAGTTGATTGTTTCATTAATTTATCAAAAATAGTATAATCGTCTTTATTAAAAATCATTTTTTTTTTGACGCAAAAACCAACGGTTTTTCGTAGTAAATACGCCTCCCCCTTTTTTTTAATTACTCTATTAATACCAGATCATTAAGAATTACTTCACAATCAGGAACATATGTGAAATTAATTGCTGAATGAACATCACTTTCAGATTGTATACTAGCACCAATATAAGAAGTTGTTTCGAAATACGAAGTAACATCAATATATATTTGATTAAATTTATCCTGAACATAAATTGATGTTATTGCACTCGTAATTAATTCTGTATGAAACGGTTTTAATTCACTTAATATAATATAAGAATCTGTATTTTCTGGAGTTATAGATAGTTGTGTTAAAAAGTATAAAAAATATTCAGAATATTTTTTAAAATTTACATCTGATGAAGTTGATATGCTTATTAATATAGAATTATATATTTCATTTGTAATACTTATCAATTCCATTTTGGGATTCGGTGAATTAATAATTCTATTATCAATATAAGACATTAATAATTCATCAGACGCTTTTAAAATATTAAATAAATCACTTTCAGTATAATTATTATTATTAATGTAATATTCAGCTAATGAAGATAAATATTTTGAATAAAATTCATCAACTAATTTTCTTGAATTTATATTTTCATATTCTTGCAAAATATTTTCAACATCAGTTATATTTTGCGTTATATATTTAAAATTAATTAATTGATTTAATGGAAATGCATCCCATATTGATTCATAATATCTTGTTAATAAATAATACCATAAAAATATAATTTTTGATAACGAAAGCGAATAATTATAATTTGAAAAATAAAGTGTTAAAATATTCTCTCGATAAGATTTAACGAAAATTGATGCTAAAAAGTTTTTTAATAATGACACATCTGTAGATAAATCATAAGTCAATAATAATAAATTACTTTTTATCGGTAAACATAATTCTTCATTTATTAGACTTCTATTCAAATCATTAGAATTAACTAATAACGATGGAATTTTTTCATAAATATCATCATATAACAAAAATCCTGTATAAGGATCGATGTTTTTGTTTTCATAAACAACTTTTGGACGAAGTATCCAATTCGATTCGTGATAATCAATAAACAATTCATATATGTTAAATTGATCCTGAAATGAAGTAGCAATGTTTTGAAAAAACAATAATGATGATTTATATTTCTCGAAATCTGTAAATGTTTTCAATAGAATTATTTTCGAAAGAAAAGTTATTTTATCCAATAATCTTTTTGGAAAACCAACTGATATTAAAATGCTATCATATATTTCAATTGGTATTGAACTGTTTTCAAATAACTCTTTAAAAATTTTAGGTTCAATGTTATAAAGTCTATCATAATAATAATCAACTAAATATCGAATGAAAATTCGAAATACGTCATTATCTTTATAAGGAGGATAATTTTCAATATAAATTTCAAAATATTTTGTTAATATTTCTTTATCCATCAAAATTCTCCAATTTGAAAATATTCTAAAACTATTTTATGAAAAGTTTTAGAAATCGCTAACATTGACCTAAAATCATCTAAAATAATATCATCATTTTCATCCCAATAAAAAGTATTTGAAATTGATGGTTCGTTTAAATTAAAATAATTGTAATGTTTTGGATTTTTGAAAGAAATCGATTCTAAATTTTCATAAAAAAAATCTTTAACGATTGATTCGTATCCGTAAGGAGTTTTTAAATTTTCAAATAATCTCGTATACATTGAAGAAAAATGATTTTTGAAAAAATAAACAACTTCGTTCGTTTCAACTAAAACTTTTTTATCTGTTGTCATATATAAATCGTATTTTTCATTATAATATCCATTTAATTCAACTATTAAACCTTGTAATTGATTTAATAAATCAACTTTTTTAGTATAGATATTATATTCAACATATTTTTCATTTGAAAAATCATAAACAAAATGCTTTTCTATTTTTAGATTTTCAATTGTTTTTAACGGCGCATATTCGAGTTGCAATTCAAACCACTTAATAGAAGGTTCCGAATGAATTGCATTTATTTGAGATCTGATACTCACAACTCGAAAAATTTCTTTAGATTGAATAGGAGGATAAAATTCAATTAAATCATGAACTTTAGGTGTGTCAATTGTATAAACAACAATCGATGATAAACCGTCATACATCATACCATTCAAATCTACAATTGATGATGTCATATTGGTTACTGGCAACAAATAAATTGTCGGCGTCAAACTATAAATATTAAAACGAATATCAGAATTATAAATATCATAAGTAGTTTTTAATTCACTATCAAAAGATGATCTTCGATCATCAATATTATAATATTTTATAAAAACACTTGGTCTTCGAAGATTTTTATAATATTCAATAAGACTAACGAATTCTTTATAATAATTCTCAACATTTGAAGGCTCTTGAAAAACTGATGACATGATATTATGCGCCACGATTGTGAAAGAATGCGCTATCCTCCTCTTTCAATTATAGATTTTATTATTTTTTATTTTCATATAAAAATAATTGTTAAAATAATTCGAATTTGATTTGATGTTTTTATTTATTAATTTATTAAAAAAAAAGGAGAAAATAAAATTGAAAACAAAACAAACACAAGTAATAATTAACGAATCAAATAATAAGTTTGTAATTGCATCACAAAGAGAAAATGTTAAAAAAATAATATGTCCGTTTTACTATTCAAGTAAAAAATATCAAACTAAAGTTGTGTTTCCAAAAAATCGAAAGTATCGGTTAGATCAAATCAAACAAATTCTAAATTTTTCAACAATTAATTATTATTCTGAAGACAAATTAATTTTTGATTGTTTACAATCAATTGATGAAGTTTTTTTTCACAATATAAAAAACGGAATAATTATGATTGATGTCAACAACAATTGTGAAATAAGTGACGATAAAAAAATACTGCAAGCTGAAGAAAAACTGGTTTTAAATCAGACTGTGAATGAAGAAGAGTTTCAATTTAAAATACAACTTTCTAATAATTATTATTTTCAAACAAAAAAGAAAAAAGTTTTACCAATCCTATTCGATGATGGTTTTGCATTATCAATTATTGAAAATAATGACGCTACAATGTATCTTACAATAAAAGACCCGAAAAAAAGTTTTATAAACATAACAAATACTATTAAAAGTTGTAAATTTATTTCATTCTACATGGGAGTTTGGCCAATTTTTAACATTAATATTAATAATATTGATAAAACACCAATTTATATTAACTATATTGATAAGTATATTGATTCTTATAATCAACCAATTTTAATCAAACTAACAAGAAATCTTTTAGATTTTAACGGGCAGGTTAGATTGAAAATTGTTGGAGAAAATTACAAACTGCCGCAGGATTCGTAAAACAGACGAGTAATTACAGTCACTAATTTTGAATATTATTCCCTCGAATTGAGGGAATAATATTAATTTTTTTTATAATTCTAAATTAACAGTTGCTGTCTCTTCACTGATTTTTAATTCAATTTTTATAAAATATTCTGAATATGATAATCTATTAATATCATCAATTGTGATATTTTCAACATCAATCGATACATTCAAATCACTAGATAAAGCACTTATAATGTTATTAATTTCATTAGTAATTAAAGTCTGACGAAAAGAAGTATCACGTGTGTGTAAATAATTTTTCAATCTTGAACCGAATAAAGGATCAAAAGGATAATCTAATAATAAAATATATAAATAATTTTTCAAATATTCTAACACAACATCAGTAACTGTTGAAATAGTTGTAAAATCACCGTATTTCGACACAGAAGGAGTTAAATCAAAAACCGTTCCATATTGAATTTTATTTTTAACAGTTAAATAATCTTTAACAAGATATTGTATTGATGATGGTAATTCCTCTAATAAATATTTATCTCTTAAACTTCTAATAGAATAAGGTATCTGTTCTCGAATTTCTTCTGGTAATTTGCTAATGACTACTAATTGTTGTTCCACAACTATCCTCTACGAAAAGCATTCTTTGCTGTTTTTTCTTTTAGTAATTTTTTTTCTCTTTCGTTATCTTTGAGTTTACTTAAAATTAAATCATTGTAAAGCGGATATGGAACAGAGAGTAAAGCAGTAATATCTGGTAAACCTTCAAATAATTGTGAATATATTTTGAAAGTATCAATAAAATACTGATAAGCCCTAGAAGCCCTATTAGGTAGCAAGAATGCTTCGACGAAAAAAATCTGTTTCAATATCTACATCATATTTAAAATTATGACCACAATTTGGACAAACCATATTCTTATAAAATTTTGGTGAATACTTTTCGAAGTGATCATTATATTTTTTATAAATATCTTCAGAAATAATCTCTGGTATTCTCGAACGAAAAGCCATTAATATTTCTTGAGAATTTGAACTTTCTGCTACTTTTTCACCTCTAACATTTTTACCATGTTCGTTTTTTGTAATGTTAAAAACTTCCATTTTTGTTATCAATAAAGCCATTTCCATTGGTTTCGTAAAAATACTTCCAGTTTTTTCCAAATTTGATTGCACTTCTGAAGTTGAAAGTAAATTAAGAATTCTACCATGATCTTTCATTGAAGGTAATCTTGTTTGAAAAACATATTTAAAACCGCTGTAATCAACTTCTATTTCAAATAAATAATCATAAAAAGGTTTATCTTTATCCCACAATGTCAAACTATCTTCATTTAACAAATCACTTAGAAAAATTTTATCTTCAAATACATAAGATGATTTTGGTTTATCACAATCATTAGGACAAGTAATTTTTCTCGTTCCTATTGTTTCATAAGTACATTTAAATAAACCCCATAACATAACAATTTTATCAATATTTGAAATGGTTCTTATAAATTCGTCATATTTAAGAACATATTCTTTAGATTCTTCTTGATCGATAAACTTTATTTTCTTTTGAAGCATCTTAACTATATCTCTATCATAAGTTGCTGGTGAACCTATTGAAGATTTTAAAGATAAATCATCACCAACCAATAAAGTTGTTATCGTACAAGCTTTACGAGCTATTGGTAAAGTCAGTTCTTGCTTTTTAATATCTCTAATATGTTCTAAAACTTCAAAAAAACCTGCATTTCCCATCGATTTTAAATCCTCCCACATTCTCACCTAATTTTTTTCAGATTATTAGTATAATAAACATCTTTGACAACTACAAAAAACTCTGACTCTTTCAACATTTTTATAGCTTTATCAATTGACGAATTTGAAATATTTGCCGGATTAAAATAAATTTTAGGATTTGATGATAATATCGTAAAACCTCTATTCCAAAAAACAGTATCTGCGTCTTTAATAAACGAATTTATTTTATTTGTATTTGTGTTAACAATATTAATGACAACAATAGCAGCCATAAAAAATTAAGCACTTTTTTCGTTCAACATTGAAAAAATGCGCAATCCTCCTTTAAAAAGTTAGGATAATATAGAGATTAGGAAAAAATCTCTATATTATCAAAAGTAATTTTACAGATAACTATCAATGTGTTGAACATTCAAAAGACCAAGACCATCAGTTCTAGCTACTTCAATACTAGTTCTTGAACGGATAAAATTTCTCTGTTGTCCATCAGTAACCTCTTTGACAATATAAAGTGGTTTGTAAACCAAATCAATGATTGTTGATTTTTCAAGAGAATTACTTGGAGCTTTCGTTGAAATATAAATCTTACTATCAGAAATAGTAGAAGATTCAAGTATTTTGAGTTTCATAAATTGTGATGTTGAACCTGTCCAACCAATTTCACCAGATTTTCCTGGAAGTGTAACCATGACATCTTGTAAACTTCGAAGAAGCGATGCAGTTTTTAAACCACTTATAAGATATGATGGATAAATATTAAAATTTCTATAAATAAGACCCATCAACGTAGAAATTTTAGGTACTACATTCTTAAATATGTCAACAACACTTGCTGGTGCTATAGGTGATGCTGGTGTTAAATCAATTGTAGAAACAGTACCATTTGTAGCCATATCTGCTTCAGACGCTTCAAGGAAAAAAGCCAAATCATAATCTTTATTCAGTAAAATTTGTCTACGAATTACATCACTTAAAGTTCGAAGCAAATCAATTTTAAAAATTGATTTATAATCTTGAATAGATTCTTGAGGAAGATCAATCAAGAAATCATCAGACGGGTCAATGGTTACATCTGTCATCTCTGTTTCTACTCTAACAACAGTTCTACCATTCATTGTAGAGATAGGAACAAAACGCAATTTCAAAGAAACTGTATCTGCTGTCATTACAGCTATGTCTCCAGCAGCACCTTCAAAATAAACATTAAAAATAACATCACCTGTATTAAAATCAACTCGACCGTTCAATTTAGCGACTACATCACCACCATTACTTGTAGTAACTGGAGCACTTTCACCAACAAACTGACTTCTACTATCAGCACGAATAGATAAAGGAAGCGCACCAGTAGCAGTACCGCCAGAATCTGTAACATTAATAGCAGTTACTAAGGTATAACGACGATTCATAGTAAACTCATCAGACGAAAGAGTCAAAGCAGTATAAAGATTTGTTGGTGTAGCAACAACAACATTATAATCTACCTGTCCAGCTCTAATTTCATTTCTTGCAGTGGGAATGACTCTTTCATCAGTAGTTGAACCATCATAACTCTTAGTAATTGCTTTGATGACAACTCTTGGAATACTAACAATCGGTGAATCAGTTGGATATATATTGCAAAGTTCAGCAATGATTGGTTGCGCATAAATATCAACCAAAATCGGAAATGACAAAACTGTCCAACCAGAAGCAAAAGCACCACCAGGTACATTAGCAGATTCAGTTAAAATATCTTCACGATTTCTATCCAATATTTTAACAACGGCTGTTTTAACATGCGGTTCTAAATTTTCTGTTAATGCCTCAACATATGCCCGATACATTCCTTCTTCTACTATAAGACGATTTGAACCTTGTGGTGAACTAAGGTCTTCAGAATTTTCCTTAATAAAACATTCATAATTTTCAAACAAAGTATCCATTCAATAAACCTCCGTTAAATCAAATTAAACTTAATTCGACTTTTAATAACATCTAAAAAATTTTCATTTATTATGTCTTGAACAAACTTCAAAACGCAAGAATTTCCATTCATTTCAGATTCTGTTAATACATTTTCAGATTCATCTGATATATATTCTGAAAACGCTTCTGGTAAAAATTCAACTATTCTAGCACCTTTATGTGATGGCTGTGTTACCAAATCATATGTTATAGCTTTAATTGGTAGTTGAACTTCCAAAGTATTATTCGCTCCTGGAATAACTTTACCTAATGCTCTTAATGAAAAACCAATATTTATTTTATCTTCAACAATTAAATTATAAACATCTGGACCTTTAAAAGATGTTAGTGTTTCAACATCTCCTATAATTTTATTATTAATTTTTGATATTTCATTAATTTTCAAACCAACATTATTCAGTTCAACAATTGATGCTCTTCTTTTCAACACATCAGATGAATCAGAAACAAACATTGGGTGGTCAACTTCCATCATTAACCCACCATTATTAATTTTTTCACTCAATTGTCGAACAATTTCATTTGATACTTCGTCACTATAAATTCGATTGTTTCCATTAACATCATTTATAGTTTGTAATTCAGCTTTAAAACGAATTTTATTAGGTGATTTTTCTTTTTTAATGACATCAATATTACTATCAGTAGATTGTTCAAAAATAAAATAATAATTTTTATTATTTTCCGTTGTTTTAAATGAAGTACGCATTTGTAATCCGATCCCTTTGTTATATTAAATTTAAGTTTTTTAAAGTGAAGAACAGACGAGCCACAAAAAACCTCTATATATTCTAAATTTTCAAATCGTTAATTAAAAACTATTGATGTTTTCTTTGTTTTTCTAAGCGACTCAACAATAAAGGAAAAACATCAACTAAAACATCATATGGTAAAAAATCAGCATATTTTAAAAATATATTAATTTCGTCAGATATGGTTATTCCACTTTTATACAATTTATTTTTTAATTTATTAATTTTTTCCATTAAAAATAACTGTTTTAAAACATTGATTTCTCTGTTATCTTCCGATTCTTGTTTAGGAATTGATTCTTGTGTTTGAACTTGTTCCTGTTCGTCTGTAAACTGTTCAAATACTAACATAAGTTACTCCATTTTTAATAATTTTCTTCTTCTCCTTCACCAAAAATCACCTCAAGCGTGGAAACCCCTGGCTTTAGCCATGGGGAGGAAACGCTGTTTTTTAGTTGTAACAATATCCATCGACTT
>Ga0190303_1001299_pt1 | contig 10125 bp, 8 predicted proteins | sample 48700701_MG_FD_161672 | JGI IMG/M metagenome (GOLD analysis project Ga0190303, IMG submission 161672) | Hydrothermal vent sediment bacterial communities from Southern Trench, Guaymas Basin, Mexico - 4870-07-0-1_MG | ecosystem: Environmental > Aquatic > Marine > Hydrothermal vents > Sediment ...
GATGGTGACACCGTTCTGGATATCGGATGCGGGAATGGCGCGCTGACGTATGATGTTGCAAGGAAGGCGGGACAAGTTGTGGGGATCGACTTAAAAGAGAAGAGCATATCTCTTGCAAGGCAGAGATATTCGAGAGGGAATATAGAGTATATCTGTGGGAACGTGTTGAGCGACCTGCCAGACGAACGGTTTGATGTGGTCATTCTCTCGAATGTTCTGGAACATATCGACGAGAGAGTGGAATTCCTGAAACGCTTAAGAGAGATGGCACCCAAGTTTCTGATACGAGTTCCCATGATAAACAGGGATTGGATAACCATATATAAGAAGGAGCTCGGACTGGATTACCGGCTGGATAAAGAGCATTATGTTGAATACACGCTTGAAAGCTTTGAAGATGAGTTAAGAGAGGCAGGATTGCAGATTCAGGAGTATGCTATCCAATTTGGTGAGATATGGGCGGCGGTCTCGGGATGAACGTAGCAGTAGTTAGTTCGGGGCATATTCCGTCTCAATGGGCTCACAGCATAAATACCGTAAAAACTGCGAATGCTTTTTCTAAAATTGGTCATAATGTCGAGATTTTAACTGTGGAAAGATTTTTGGAGAAGAGAGAGAAGCAGAAGATAAATAATGTCCATAGATTTTATGGGATTGGTGATGCGATAAAAATAGCATATTTCAAGGATAACCCTCTCTTTTACTTCGAAGAGATAAATTCACCCATTCACTACTTCTCTGAGGGGATAAAGAGGACAACAAACGGCAGAATACGATACGTTTCCGATCCCGAAAAAAGAATCAGTGAATACTGTAGAAAAAACAGCATGGACCTCAGTTATTGCAGAGCTTATCGAACAGCATATTATAATGTAAAGAATGGAATACCAACCATACTGGAGTCTCATACACCAAACACCAAACATCCTGAGTTGCGAAGGGTGATTAAACTCAGCCATTCTGAATACTTCGAGGGACTCGTGACGATTTCAGATATATTGAAACAGAATTTTATCGCTGCTGGCGTTCCTGAGGATAAAGTATTGGTATTGGATGACGGGGTTGATATCGCAAGTTTTCGGAATTTGCCGAGTAAAGAGGAGATTCGAGGGATGTTTGCGCTTCCGAGAGATCGGAAAATGGTTGTTTACTCTGGTTCCCTTTTCCCGGATAAAGGGATAGAGCACATATTATTGGTTGCCCGGAATCTTCCGGATGTTCTCTTTTTACTTGTGGGGGGAAGAGAGCAACAGATAAAAATGTGGGAAAAATATGTTGATTCATGCAAAATTGAGAATGTCCAATTCACAGGTTTTGTAGGGACTAGCAAAGTTCCTTTGTATTTAAAGGCGGCAGATGTACTGATTATGCCATATAAAACAGATCAAGAAATAAAGATAATGGACATAAATACAACGTCTCCTTTAAAATTGTTTGAGTATATGGCAGCGAAAAAACCCATTGTTTCATCCGCTATCCCCGCAATCTCGAGAACTATCGTTCATGAAGTGGATGGCTTATTAGCGAAACCCAACGATATTCAGGAACTAACTCATTTTGTAGAGCTGGTTTTAGAAGATGAGCAATTAGCTGAGAAGATAGCTGAGAACGCGTATACGAAGGTTCAAGATTATGATTGGAAGAATCGGTGCGAGAAAATTCTTCGGCAGCTTACGTTGATGGGTGGTGTGCGGTAGGATGTGTGGGATCATAGGCGAAATTTCGATTGGAAGAATCGATATTGAGAGATTCATACAGATGAGAGATGAATTAAAACACCGGGGTCCGGATGATGCGGGATTGTATGTAAATAAAAACGGTAACGTAGCGTTGGGGCACCGAAGATTGTCTATAATAGATCTAACTCCTTCAGGCAAGCAACCGATGACCAACGAAAATAACGATATATGGCTGACGTTTAATGGTGAAATCTATAACTATATGGAACTTCGAGAGGAGTTGATAAAAAAAGGTCACGAGTTCAAAAGCAAAACGGATTCTGAAGTGATTATTCATGCATATGAACAATGGGGTGTGGATTGCCCTAAGAAATTTCGCGGAATGTTTGCGTTTGCAATATGGGACGAGAAGAAAAGCAGGCTCTTTGTAGCAAGAGATAGAATAGGAATTAAACCTTTGTATTATTATTCGAACGATCGCAGATTTGTATTCGCCTCGGAATTAAAAGGTATAATCAAAGATAATAGGATAGAGAGAAAGATTAATCCCACTGCTTTGAAGTACTATTTTAGCTACAGATATATCCCTGCGCCCTATTCCATTTGGCAGGGTATATATAAGTTACCCGCTGCACATTACTTACTGTATGAGAATAATAAATATTCTATTAAAAGATACTGGGATCTGAAATTGGAAAATGAAAAGCCTGATGAAAGTTTAATTGTGAAGGATATACAAAAACTACTTGAAGATTCTATTGATTGTCATTTCATAAGTGACGTGCCTGTGGGGGTGCTTCTCAGCGGGGGACTGGATTCCAGCATGGTTACGGCAATTGGAAGTAGAGTGAAAGAAAATTTGTTAACATTTTCAATTGGGTTTGAACCGCAAAAATATAGTGAATTGCAATATTCAAGGGTAGTTGCAGATAGATTCAAAACAAAAAGCACTGAAAAAATTCTATCCCCATCAGAGATTCCACATTTATTAGATAAGATATTATATTATTACGATGAACCGTTGGGCGATAGTTCCGTCTTTCCTACGTTTCTCCTAATGGAAACCGTAAGTAACGAAGTAAAAGTTGCATTATCCGGTGATGGGGGGGATGAAACATTCGCCGGTTATACTTGGTATTCAGATTTTGATTTTTACAGGAAATTTGGGAATTTTTCAGGAGTTTTCGAGGGGTTGCATTCCGTTATTTCAATTATTTCGGATAAGTTTGAGAACAAAATGCTCAGGATTTTAAAATACCGGCTTAAGCGGCTTTCAGTACGTGGTTTGGAACAGTATAGAATGATTATGGCACACCGATTTGAGGAGGGTGAAATCAAAGAGCTTTTTAGTAAAGAGTATTATGAAAAGATTGATACGGATAATGTTATCGAGAACTATGCCGAGGACGGTTTAATGAATGTAAAAGATCTGCAACTTCTGGATCTACACACGTTTTTAGTGGATGATATTCTCGTTAAGGTGGATCGAGCAAGTATGGCAAACTCTCTTGAAGTTCGAGTGCCATTTTTGGACCACTATATAGTCGAGCGTCTTATGTCACTGGATTCAAAGGTTCTGTTTAAAAATAAAGAAAAAAAATATTTGCTTAAAAAGATTGCAGCACCACTGCTTCCGTCTGATATAATTCACAGGAAGAAAAAAGGATTCAGTGCCCCCATTGATAAACTTGGTTTGATCGATGATAATGTTTATGTATTGAGAGATCCATGTGTAGTAAAGGATGGTATCCTTGAGCAAGCATTTATTGATAAATTGGTTCGTCGTAGAAATTCTACTGATAGGGCAAAATTGTGGTTATTGCTCCTTTTTGAGTTGTGGTATAGAAGATGGAGAGTGAATACATGAAAGAAGAGTTATTGGACTATCTTGCTTGCCCGGACTGTGGGAACGAACTCGATCTGGAAATTTTTTGTAAAGAAGAAGCGGAAATAAAAGATGGTGTATTTGTATGTAAGAATTGCCATAATAATTATTTTCTGATTGGTTATATCCCCCGTTTCCTTCCGGTAGATGTTATTGCAAAATCAGATCTCTTAGCCGGTTTTGTAAGCAAGTATGGCGAAAGATTGGGGCACATGGATGTTTTATTGAGCAAAAGCAAAACTGATTTTATAGATGATGATTACCGAATTCGGTTAAAAACAATTGAATATTTTGGATATGAATGGAAAAAATTTACCAATTGGGGTTGGCTTGAAGAGGATAATATCCCAAAGGAAGAGTGTATCAAGTATGATGGCGGATTTGTTTCAAATACAATTAGTGCATTCAAAATCAAATCTTTGATGACCGGGGAGGACTTATCAAGTGGAAAATTGGTTTTGGATGCCGGATGTGGGAATGGACGTTTTTCCAACCAGGCGGCAAAATATGGTGCAGAAGTAATCGGAGTGGATATTGGAACCGGAACTGTGGAAGCTGCGTATGAAAATACAAAGGAAATGGACAATATCCACATCATCCAAGGAGATCTCTTTAAGTTGCCTTTTAAGAAGAATATAATGCATACAGGAGATGCGTATCGCGCATTCAAATCTATTGCCAGTCATGTCAAAACAGGAGGGGGTTTTACGGCGCATGTTTACCACAAATTAAACCCGGTGTGGGAAATCAATGACTTTTTACTCAGAAAAATTACGACTAATATGTCTGTTGAGAACAATGTCAAATTTGCCAATTTCATGTCCAAGCTGGGGAGGTCGCTTTTAAAAATGGGACTTTTTAATGTTGCTAATCTTTTTGTGAGGGTTCAACCAACATTAATCCATATGTATGACTGGTATTCAGCGCCAATTGCCACACATCCCACGTATGGTGAAGTAAGAAGGTGGTACATTGAGAATAACTTTGAAATATTAATGACAAATAAATCAAAATCACAGTTACTACTTATAAAGCCATGGGGTTTGACTGTTAAAGGGGCAAAAAGAAAATAACACCGGGTGGTAAAAAAATATGCTAAACTACAAAGTTCCGTGGGAGCAAAAGGTAGCCAAAACTACTGAAAAAAAGATTTTAGAGTTGTGCGGAATAAATCCAAATAATGATAATTCTAAATTAAGGTTGTTGGATTTTGGATGCGGAAATGGGAGGTATCTTGAGGTTTTTAGAAAATATTTAAATGAACAAAATTTATATGGCACTGAAGTTTTAATTGACAGGGTATGTGAAGTACGCAAAAAAGGATTTGATTGTGTGCACCTAAGTAGTAATGGAAATAAACTTCCTTTTGAAGACGAATTTTTCGATATCGTTTTTTCTTCGAATGTGATAGAACATATCCCTAAAAAGTATTATCTTGGTTATTTGAAAGAAATTCGCAGGATTTTGAAAAAGAGAGGGAGGTTTGTTATTGGAACTCCGAACTATCCTGCTAAACGATTTTATGACATGTTAAAAGCATTTAAGACGGGAATGTTTAAATATTATTTATTTGACGATCCTACACATTGTAATAAGTTATCGATAGGAAAATTAGAAAATGATTTAAAAATTAATTTTGATGAAGTTTATTTAGAACCATCGTATATTTTACTTGAAAATCAAATTAAAATAATAAAAAATTTTAGAAACGAACTAAGGTGCTTTGGAGATAAAATAAGTGGATATTGTTTAAAATATTGAGGTAGAAAATATGCATAACACACAAATAACCTTGAATAGTATTAAAAAGTTCATTGAGAGGCCCCGATTATTGGTGGATGAGCTGATGTACCGTGTAACCAATGGTAAAATAGCTAAACTGCCCTACCCTCCAAGACACGTTTCAATTATGATTACCGGTGCATGCACAAATCAATGTACTTTTTGCTGTCACCATTCAATAGATTCAAAAAGCGACCCAGTAAGCAAACATCTATATAAATTAAACTTTTCAATATCCTACGATGATTTTTGCAGAATTGTTGATATGGCATACGATGCAAGGGTTCCACACGTTCATGTAGTCGGCACCGGGGAACCTTTCTTACATAAAGACATAATGAGGTTGATAGATTATGTTATCGAAAAATATGGGGAAGTTTCTTTCCAATCTAATTTTAATAAAAAGATCTTCGAGAAGAATAATTATGTGGATGCTATCGTAAAACGAGCAGAGTATATAACATATATAACAACAGACATATTATCATCGGATCCGAAGAAGCACGAAGAAATTAAAAAAGGATCAAATTACGAAGATTTGTTAGAAATAATGCAGAAAATCAACGAGAAGACCGATATTGTATTTGATGTACATTTAGTTTTGACAAAATATAATTATCAAAATATGGATATGCTCGTTGAAGATTTGCATAGTAGAGGGATCAATTTTAGATTTAGCATAGTCAATTTATATCCTTATAATTTCAACAAATTCACTTCTAATGATATTGTTTATAAATCAAACGACGTTGAAATAAAGAAGGAACTGGACAAAGTTAAAGATATTTGTAAACAACTGGGCGTACGCGTATCAATTCCAGAGCCTTTTGATACGTCCAAATCCAAATGCAGAGTATTCTGGAGTCGTTTACAAACCATCCCCTCATGGGACCTTCCAAGAGAAAAATGGATAGGGAATGTGATACAGGGCGATTGCAATGCCGTAGTCAAAGGGCAGATGCGCTCGTTTGGAAATCTGTTCGACTATGATGATCTGTTTGATTTGTGGAATAATGAAACACTGGTTAAGATTAGAAAGGATTTAATCCATAACAAATATCCGGATGAAGAGTGTAAAAATTGTCAGAATTATTTACTCAAATAATGATCATAAAAACCTCCCGATAATCTTCCTCGCTAATCCCCACCGCACACCAGTCCTCTCCTCTATCGCGCTCATTATCATCAGATCTTCCTCCTCAAAACCTTTGAACAGTAAAAGTAAACAGAAATAAAGTGATAAGAATACGAAGAACATTACAACCAGAACAAACAGTGTTGCTCCAATCAAATATTTTGTCACCGCATATATCAGCAAACAAGCCAGAACAGATGCTAAGACCGGCTTAAAAAAACTCATGCTGAACGGTTGCACCTTTCCGATCTTATAAACAAATAAAAGTGTAAGGATATTCATAAAAACATACGAAGATGCCGTAGCGATAGCTGCTCCATTTATGCCATAGATTGGGATTAAGTAAAGATTCAAAACCAAATTCGCAACCGCACCAACAAAATAACATCCCATTATTATCTTGGTTTTTCCAAACGCTGTGAGTACGCTGCTTGTGGGTCCCACGCCAGATGCAATTAAGTATCCAAATGCTAAAATGCAAAGTGCCGTGGATCCTGAAACGTATTCAGACCCAAATAGAATCCACATAATTTGTTTTGAAAAGATGATTATCAGAAGAAATCCTGGAAAAACGATAGTGAATATCCATTTTGTAACTATGCGGTATATTCTTCTTATATCTTCATATTTTCTTGTGGAATATAATTCTGATATAACCGGCATAAAAATGGCAGCAAAAGCTGCAAGTGCGATTTGCATCAATCCGGCAGTTGGCAGAGCCGCATTATATATCCCGACATCATAGGACGTAATAAAATATCCGAGCATCAGCGTCCCAGTCCATCCAAATATCAACCGTGATGCCTCTACAAGAGTCAGGGGCCATGAAAAAGAGAAGAGTTCTTTTCTGACTGAAGTTGCCTTGACTTTCGTATCAAAAATGGGAAAAACTCTTCTCTCCAAGAAATAAAGAGCTAAAAAAGGCATGACGATTATCGCAAGAATCCAACCCAATGCGGCTCCTAAAACCCCAAATCCACAATAAAGCAGGAGAATTATCAGTGCTACTTTGAATACGTTCTGGAAGATGTCTTCTACATAAACCTTGTATCGCACATCCTGAAAGCCAACCGTTGCGCGCAGAAAGATCTGTGCTAAACACCAAAAAGGGACTGCGATAGCGAATATTTGCAGGATCTGTTCCAAATTCGTCTCGTCAAAAATATTTACAGAGATCCATTTTGACCCAAAGAATAATAAAGACGCCAAAATCAAGCTTATAGGAAAACTGATCTTTAATGCGGAAGTGATGGTACCTTTTATCCGTCCTCTGTCGTTTCTTCCTTTGTAAAAAGAAACATATCGAGTAATTCCTGACGACAACCCCAGTAGCCCAATAGTTGCAGCAATGCTTAAACAAGCAACGCCTAAGGAGATCAGACCATACTCATCAGGACCAAGAAACCGCGCAATAACAATTCTTGTGAAAAACCCAAACCCCAGCCCGATCGCAGTCCCGACAAACCCGATTCCCGCCCCTTTCGCAATCGTCCTGAGCGATTCATCCAGCCGATCTCTGTCACTCATGCAAACCCCGCCTATCGCAATCAGTGAATCGCACGATACCCCCATCACACACAACCACTGCGACCACGCGGTTCACCGCCGCACACATAGTAAATGCAAAACACATATCTGCGGCTCACAATCTCCTGTAATAAATCCCTCTTCTCTCAGCTTCCTCCCTGTCAAACATCCCCCGCACATCCACCAGCACCGGCGTCTCATCCATTGCCATGAACCGCCCCATATCGGGAAGCCCCATCGCCCTAACCTCATCGTGCGCCACCGTCACGATCACACAGTCCACCGTCCCGTCCTGATCACCCAGAGCCTTCACACCAAACCCCTCGATCATCGCATCACTGAGCAGCGGATCATAGCCATACACGGTCACACCAAACTCCAGAAGCACCCTCACAATCTCCCGCACAGGAGATTCCCTCGTATCAGGTACATTCTCCTTGTACGTCAGACCCATGATCAGAACCTTCGACCCTTTTATCACCTTCCCGACATCATTCAAGCCCTTTATCGCCATCAAAGCAACATACCCGGGCATCGAATCGTTGATCGCACGCCCGGCAAGGATCACCTGCGGATGATACACGAGTTCCTCTGCCTTATGCACCAGATAATACGGATCGACCGGGATGCAGTGTCCGCCCACCAGTCCGGGCGTGTACCGATGAAAGTTCCACTTCGTCCCGGCAGCTTCTAAGACGGCTCTGGTGTCGAGTCCCATCCTGTGAAAGATGAGGGTCAGTTCGTTCATGAGCGCTATATTCAGGTCCCTCTGGACGTTCTCGATCACCTTTGCAGCTTCGGCAGTCTTTATATCCTTCGCCCTGTAAACACTGGTGATCAGACCGTACAGCCAGGCAAGACGATCAGCGGAGTCCACATCCATGCCAGCGATGATCTTTGTTATGCTTTCTGTAGTGTGCTTCTCGTCGCCGGGGTTGATTCGCTCTGGCGAATAACCGATCTTAAAGTCTGTGCCGCATCGCATTCCGGATTCTTCCTCTAAAATAGGTTTAACAACTTCTTCTGTCGCTCCTGGGTACACCGTGGACTCCAGAACAACTATCGCGCCCTTCTTCAGGTTTTGACCGATCGTCCTTGCAGCGGACATTACGTACGACAGGTCAGGGTCCTTAGCTTTCGTTACCGGGGTCGGGACTGCAATTATCACGAAATCCGCTTCTTTGATCTGGGAGGCATCTGTTGTAAACTCTATACCGCCCTCGCCCATGTTCAACTCTGCTACCTTCGCCTTGTCCACGTCGTAGCCTATCACCCGGATGTGTCTGGAAAATGCCTCTGCTAACGGCAGTCCCACATACCCAAGTCCGACGATACAGACGGTGGCATTACTTTCCATGTTCATCCCCTCTCCCTGAACCACCCGATCGTCGCCCTAAGTCCCTCTTCCATCCCGTACCGCGGCACGTACCCGAACCCCGCGTATGCTCTTGAGATATCCCCGAGCGAATCCCGCACGTCTCCTGCTCTCGGCTCCTCGTGCACACAATCCACACGATTCCCAATGACCTCCATAACCATTCCGGCAAGATCATTGACACTGATCCGCTGCCCTGCCGCCACATTAAACACACCTGTCGCGTCCGACTCCATCGCAAGCACATTCGCCTGCACCACATCGCGCACAAACGTGAAGTCCCTGGTCTGCTCCCCGTCCCCGTATATGATCGGCGCCTTGCCAGCCATGACCCGGTTCACGAACTTCGGTATCACAGCAGCATAATCGGACGACGGATCCTGTCTCGGACCGTAGACATTGAAATACCTGAGAGCAACCGTCTTCAATCCGTAAATCTCGTTAAAAACCCTGCAGTAATACTCGCCTGCAAGTTTCGCCACAGCATACGGGGATTTTGGATCCGGCTTCATATCCTCTCTTTTGGGAAGTTCGGGCGTATCGCCATAAACCGATGACGAAGACGCATAAATCACCTTCTTTACATCAGCATCCCTTGCAGCAACGAGCACGTTTAATGTCCCGCATATATTCACCTCGTTTGCCAGAACAGGGTCCTCTATGCTCCGCTGGACACTTGGAAGAGCTGCCTGATGAAAGACATAATCGACACCTCTGAAATACTCTTCAAGCAGGTCCGGAT
>Ga0190303_1001300_pt1 | contig 10123 bp, 7 predicted proteins | sample 48700701_MG_FD_161672 | JGI IMG/M metagenome (GOLD analysis project Ga0190303, IMG submission 161672) | Hydrothermal vent sediment bacterial communities from Southern Trench, Guaymas Basin, Mexico - 4870-07-0-1_MG | ecosystem: Environmental > Aquatic > Marine > Hydrothermal vents > Sediment ...
TCTATAAAAACAAAAAAATCAGTTGCTGTTTTAGACTATTTTAAAATACAAGGTGATATAAAGATTAGATTAGGTTTGAAATCAGATGAATTTTATGGAATTGGAAGAGGAAGAATCAATATTGATAGTGTCCCATTATATGAAGATTCGATTGGTCCTTTTGGCTCAACTACAAGTGATACAGAAAGAACGATGATTACAAATGAAACTAGTAAAATTCTTTTATTCATAATCTCATTTAGCGGAATACAAAATTTAGAAAAAGAATTAGATGAAGCAATCAATTTATATCGTAAATACGGAAATGGATCAAAGTTTTCAAAATATATTTTATAGATGATTATTAAATAATATTTCTTTTCTGAAATATTTGTATATATATTTTTAATAAATAGTATTAAATAATAAAATAATGTTGTTTGCTATCATATAAACAATATTATGATAATATAATTAATATAAACTATGTTTTAATTATATAGTTACATACAATATAAATATATATAAAATTTTAACAGAAATAACAAATTATTTTGTCTTTTAGTGCTAAATAGTATAAAATATATAGTATACGAGGTGGTGCAATGTCGAAAATAGAATTAGTTTTATCAAAACTAAGAAGTATATCAGTATTAGTTTCCATTGGAACTTTTGCTTTTTTTGTTATAACTTTTGCATTTGCTGTTATAAATGGTAAAATCAATTTTACTACTGGTGTTTATGATGTAGGTTATGAGACATTGCTAATATTATTTTTCATTATATTTTTAGGTGCATTAGTAATCGCACGTGCAATAGATTTATTTTTACAACGTGAAGCAAAATTAATGGATGTTAGTGAATATCGAAAAAGTCTAAAACAAAAAGAAGAAGTTTCGTTTTCACAAACTAAAATATATAGTAACATTATAAAAACTAAAAAATCAAAATATCCAGAAGAAGCACCCTCTAAAGGACTAAACAAGACAAAAAAAGATATTTTTGATAATAATAACTTTGTAGAAACAGAAAACTTAAAAGATACAATAACTAATAAAAAAATTAAAGAAACTGATCAATTAGTATTATATAAAAGTGGACTTATTGAAATAGTTGCTAAGGAAACTAACTTAAGTAAAGTAAAAGCAAAATTATTAATTAATTCAACTTTATCGATTATTACTGAACAACTAAAAAATGAAAATGAAGTTAAAATAGGAAAGTTTGGAAGATTTAAAAAGGTTTTTGTTAAAGCTAAGGATGAAACTAATCCTACTAATGGTAAGGTTATAAAAGTTTTAGATGGATATACAGTAAAGTTTTATGCTGACAAAATATTTAAGGATATGATAGCTCTAGATACAATGCAAGTAAGTAATAATGCTTTACAATCAAATCAATCGGAAATAGAAGAAGAGTCGCAAATAAAAGAAAAATCAGTAATTGATAAAAAACTAGAAATAGAAGAAAAATTAGAAACTGAAGAGATTCCGAAAAAAGTAGTATCTAGAAAACCTCCGAAAGTTAAAATAGTAACTAAAACGAAAACTGATTTTATCGAAATAATAGCCTCATCAGGAGAAATAAGCAAGAATAAAAGCAATAAATTCCTAGCTGCTTTTAGTAAGGTTATTACTGAAGAACTAGTTAATGACGGAGAAGTTGAATTAACTGGATTAGGTAAAATGATAACAATCGTTATGCCGGCTAAAGATGCGGTTAATCCCCAAACCCAACAAAAGATTATTGTACCTTCACATAAACAGGTAAGATTCCGGTTTTTAAAAGAATTCAAAAATAAATTTAATTAACCAAAAAAGACAAGAAAATCTTGTCTTTTTTTTTGGTAGTTTTTCTTGGAATTTAACAATAATATGATATGATATGATTATGTTGAGAAAGATGGTGATGAAATGCTTTTCATAGATACAAGAACAAATACAATTAATCACTGTGCGTTTTATTTTGGATTAGAGGAGTATTTAATTAAAGACTATGACTATAAAGGTGATGTTTTTTTATTATGGAATGTTGAGCCTACTGTCATGATAGGTAGACATCAAATTACAGATATGGAAATAGATGCAAACTTTGTTAAAAATAATAATATTCATATAGTTAGAAGAAACAGCGGTGGTGGAGCAGTTTATACTGATCAACATTGTTTACAGTTTTCTATAATCACAAGTAATAAAAGTCATTTTGATATTTTTAAAGGAAAAGTAAACAAAATTGTTGATGCTATAAGAAAACTAGGAATTAACGCGGAATTTACAGGTCGTAACGATATACTAGTAAATGGTAAAAAATTTAGTGGCAATGCTGAGTATATTTATAAAGAAAGAATGGTTATGCATGGAACAATACTATTTAATACTAATTTTAGCAATTTAATTGGTAGTTTAACACCAGATAAAGCAAAATTAGATACACACGCTATTAAAAGTGTTAAATCAAGAGTTATTAATATTGGAGATTTATTAGATATTAATATGAATGAGTTTTATAATTTTCTAGTTGAAGAAATAGCTACAAGTAAAATTGATTATCAAACACTTGATTTAGAAAAAGTAAAAGATTATAGTAAGAAGTTTTATACAGATGAATGGAATTATGGGAAAAGTCCAAAATATGAAATTTCTAACAAATTAAAATTTGATGCAGGTAATATTTCAATTAATGTTAAAGTAAAAAATGAGATTGTTAAAGATCTTAAAATAAATGGTGATTTTTTCACTCTGAAAAAAATCGAAGATTTTGAAAAAAACTTTATAGGGGTTAAATATAATTATGTTAGTTTTCTTGAAGTTTTAAAGAAAAATCGAGTAATGTATTTTATTTACAAACTCCAAACAAGCGAATTTTTAGAATTATTTTTTGGTAAGAAAAAGAAAACAAGATTAAGTAAACCTAGTTATCTTAAGATTGATATGAAAAATCTCAATCATGAAACAAAAAAAATAAGAGATTTACTTAAAGAATACAACCTTTATTCAGTATGTCAAGAAGCAAATTGTCCTAATCAGTTAGAGTGTTTTTCAAACAAAACAGCGACATTTATGATTTTAGGAAATCATTGTACAAGAAATTGTGCTTTTTGCAATATCTCAAATGATAGGCCATTAAAAGTTGATCCTAATGAACCTGCGAATATTCTTAAAGCAGTTAATGTAATGGATTTGTCACATCTTGTAATAACATCTGTAACAAGAGATGATTTAAAAGATTATGGCTCGGATCAATTTGTTAAATGTATTCAATTAGTGAAAAAAGAAAGACCTCAAACGACAATAGAAGTACTAATTCCTGATTTTATGGGAGATTACGATTCATTGAAAAAAGTAGTTGATGCAGCACCGGATGTCATTAATCATAATTTAGAAACAATTGAACGACTATATCCAGGATTTAGAGATCGTGCAAGTTATAAAAGGAGTTTGAATTTATTGAAAACTTCCAAAGAAATTGCACCCAATATATTGACTAAATCAGGGATAATGGTTGGAATTGGTGAAACAGTTGAAGAAGTACTAGCTTTAATGGATGATTTAAGGAGCGTTAACTGCGATATTATAACAATAGGACAGTATTTAAGACCATCTATGAAACATGCTGAGGTAAAAGAATATGTTAGTTTAGAAACATTTGATTTATATAAGAAAAAAGGTATTGAAAAAGGTTTTAAATATACATCAAGCGGGCCTCTAGTAAGAAGTTCATACCAAGCACGAAAACAATTTGAAGGAGATTGATTATGAAAAAAACAGTTCTTTATGATTCACATCTTAAATCAAATGCAAAAATGGTTGATTTCGCAGGATTTATGATGCCAGTTGTTTACACTTCAATTTCAAATGAACACATGTACGTAAGAGAAAAAGCAGGAATTTTTGATGTTTCTCACATGGGGGAATTTTATGTTAAAGGGGTAGAAGCTGAAAAATTTGTAGATTATATTTTTACTAATGATGTTTTAACACAAAAAGAACATCAGGTTTTATACGGAATGATGTGTTATCCAAATGGTGGTGTAGTTGATGATTTATTAGTTTATAAAGTTAATAAAGAATCATTTATTATGATTGTAAATGCTTCAAATATTGATAAAGACTTTGCTTGGGCTACAAAAAATAATACATTTAATTGTACTTTAACAAATGAATCAGAGAAAATTTCAGAAGTTGCTTTACAAGGTCCACTTGCTGAAGAAATTCTTAATCCAATGACAGATTACGATTTATCAACTTTACCATTTTTCACATTTCAATATGTTAAAATAAATGGAAAAGATGTTTTAATATCTAGAACTGGATATACAGGCGAAGATGGGTTCGAAATATATGGAGACCATAATAAAATAGTTGAATTATGGAATGAAATTTTAGAATCAGGAAAAGATAATATAGTTCCTTGTGGTCTTGGTTGTAGAGATACACTTCGATTTGAAGTAGCACTTCCTCTTTATGGAAATGAACTTTCAAAAGATATTACACCGCTAGAAGCTGGACTTAGTTTTGCGGTAAAATTAGAAGCTGGTAATTTTATTGGTAAAGATGTTCTTGTTAAACAAAAACTTGAAAAAACCAAAAGAAGAATAGTTGGATTATCAATGATTGATAAAGGAATTATTAGACATGGTTATAAAGTTTATCATAATGACACGCTTGTTGGTGAAGTAACCACAGGATATAAATCACCTAGTACTGGAGAAACAGTTGCTATGGCAATGATAGATAGACCTTATGATAAATTGAAAACAGAATTATTAGTAGATGTTCGTGGTAAAAAGAAAAAAGTAATAGTAAGAAATAAAAAATTCTATAAAAAAAGTTATAAGAATTAAATACAAATAATAGGAGGAAAATTAATGAGTAAAATAGTAAAAGGGTTATATTATACAAGTACTCACGAATGGGTGAAAGTAGAAGATGAGTTTGCATTTATTGGAATAACTGATTATGCACAAGATAGTTTAGGTGAAATAGTTTTTGTTGAATTACCTGAAGAAGAAGACCAAGTAGAAGCAGGAATAGAATTTTCCGCTATTGAATCGGTTAAAGCAGCATCAGATATTCTTAGTCCAGTAACAGGTATTATTGTTCTTGTTAATGATGAATTAGAAGATAGCCCAGAATTAATAAATGAAGATCCATATGAAAATTGGATTATTAAAGTAGAACTTGAAGATAAAACAGAATTAAATAAATTATTAGATTCCGAAGAATATAAAGAAATCTGCGAATAGGAGGGGTTTATAATGTTTAAATATTTACCTCATACAGAAGAAGATATAAAACAAATGCTCGAGGTAATAGGTGTAAACAGTTTAGATGATTTGTTTAGTGAAATTCCTAGTAAACTACTTGGAAAGGGAATGAATATTCCTGCTTCACATAGTGAATTAGAAATCCATAGAAGATTTGCTGAATTAGCAGCTAAAAATAAAGTATTAATACCTTTTGTTGGTGCTGGAGCATATGATCATTATACTCCTTCAGTAATTAATCATATTATTCAAAGACAAGAATTTCTAACTGCCTATACTCCATACCAACCAGAAATATCACAAGGTACTCTTCAATATATTTTTGAATACCAAAGTATTATTGCTGAATTAACTGGAATGTATGTATCAAACGCATCAATGTACGATGGTGCTACCGCTACGGCTGAAGCAATGCTTATGGCGACACATGTAAAAAAAAGAAATAGTATTTTAATTTCTAAAACTGTAAATCCTAATATTATTAAAGTAGTAGAAACTTATGCTTTATATAAAGGACTTACTGTTGACTATATTGAAGAACAAAATGGAATAACAAATTTTAAAGATTTTAAATCAAAAAATTCTTCTGATTATGCTGGATTAATAGTTCAAAACCCTAATTTCTATGGTATTGTTGAAGATTATTCAATGTATCGTGATATTTTAGATGAAACAAAAGGGTTATTTATTATGAATCATGATTTAAGTGCCTTAAGCATTTTGAAAACGCCAAAAGAATATGGTGTTGATATTGCGGTAGGTGATGGACAAACTTTAGGTATCCCATTATCTTTTGGTGGTCCTTATATTGGTTATATGGCAACAACAAAAAAACTTATGCGTAAGATGCCTGGAAGAATTTGTGGAGTTACACATGATTCTGAGGGTAAAAGAGGTTATGTTTTAACCTTGCAAGCACGTGAGCAACACATTAGAAGAGAAAAAGCTAGTTCTAATATTTGTTCTAATCAAAGTTTATTAGCTTTATTTGTGACAGTTTATACTGCTATAATGGGTAAAGATGGAATTAAAGAAGCTCAAATAAACTCAGTTAATGCAACACATTATTTGTATGAAGAAATTATTAAATTACCTAAATTTAAAGAAGTTTTCAAACACGATTTCTTTAAAGATTGCTTGATTGAAACAACTTTAGATCCAAAAGTTATAAATAATGAACTTTATAAAGAAGGAATTTTAGGTCCTTTATCACTTGGTAAATATGATAAATCAAAAAGACAATTACTTTTATTTTCAGCTACTGAAAAAAGAAGTAAACAAGAAATTGATAAATTAATCAGTATATTGGGGGCATTATAATGTTTTATGATAAATTGATATTTGAAATTTCAAAAGCAGGAAGAAAAGGATTCTCATTACCAAAAAGTGAATTTAAAAATCATTATTTACCAAATAATTTATTAAGAGAAGAAACAGCTATTTTACCAGAAGTTAGCGAACTTGAGGTTGTTAGACATTATACTAACATTTCCTTTAAAAACTTTGGTGTTGAAAAAGGATTTTATCCATTAGGTTCTTGTACAATGAAATATAATCCAAAAATTAATCAAGACATTTCTAATATGCCAGGATTTAATTTACATCCATATCAGCCTCATGAATCACTACAAGGTATTTTAGAAATATATTATGAAACACAAAGAATTTTAAGTGAACTAAGCGGATTAGATACATTTTCATTAAATCCTTATGCTGGTGCACACGGTGAATTAGTTGGATTAATGATTATGAAAAAATATCATCTAGATCGTAATGATTTAAAAAGAAAAATTGTTATTATTCCTGATTCTTCTCATGGAACAAATCCCGCTAGTGCTGTAACGGCTGGATTTATCCCTCTTGAAGTGAAATCAAATAAGGATGGAACAGTTAATCTTGAAAGTTTAAAAGAAATGATGAGTGATGAAATAGCTGGTATAATGATGACTAATCCTAATACTACAGGTATTTTTGAAAAAGATATTTTAGAAATAGCTGAATTAATTCATAATGCTGGAGGATTACTCTATTATGATGGTGCTAACTTAAATCCAATTTTAGGAATTGCTCGTCCAGGTGATATGGGATTTGACATTATGCATATTAATCTTCATAAAACATTTTCAACTCCACATGGTGGAGGAGGGCCAGGAAGTGGACCTGTTGGTGTTGTTAAACACTTGGTTAAATATTTACCAATTCCAGTAATTAAAAAAGTTGACAATAAATTTATTATTGAAGATTCAAACGAAACAACAATAGGACAAATATCTCATTTTTATGGAAATATAGGTGTTGTTATAAAAGCATATACATATTTATTAACTATGGGTAAAGAAAACATTTCAGATGTTGGACGTTTAAGTGTTCTTAATGCAAACTATATTAAAGAATCATTAAAAGATGATTATTTATTACCAATTAAAGGGTTATGTAAACATGAATTTGTTTTTGATGGATTAATTGATAAATCAGCACATGTTACCACATTAGATGTGGCTAAAAGATTACTTGATTATGATGTTCATCCACCAACAATTTATTTTCCATTAATCTTTAAAGAGTCTTTAATGATTGAACCAACTGAAACTGAAAGTAAAGAAACACTAGATAGTTTTATTAATGTTATGAAAACAGTCGCAGAAGAAGCAAGAACTAATCCTGATCTTGTTAAAGGAGCTCCATATAATACAGTTGTTAAGAGACTTGATGAAGCACAAGCTGCTCGTAAACCAATTGTAAAATATCGTGATTTATTAGAATGAAAGATTTAGTAATTATTGGCGCAGGGCCAGGTGGATTTGATACTGCTATTTTTGCTAAGGAACATGGTCTAGATGTAACATTAATTGAAAAGCATAAGGTTGGAGGAACTTGTCTTAACTATGGCTGTATTCCAACTAAGGCGTTATATCATAATGCTTTAAGCATTAAAAATATGAGTGAATTAAATGTTTTTGGAATTAAAGTAGATAATTATGAAATTGATTATGACGTAATTAAAAGTAGAAAAGAATCAATTGTTTCATCACAAGTTAACAATGTTTTAACAACATTAAAAAAATTAAAGATTGATTTAATTGAAGGAGAAGCATCAATTATTTCTAATAATGAAATTGAAGTAAACGGAGAAATAATTAAGACTAAAAATATTATTATTGCGACAGGATCTATTTCAAAGAGGATATCTTTTGAAGGAGATAATCTAGATATAATTCACGATTCAACTGATGTTTTATCGTTAAATGTTTTTCCTCGAAAAATGTTAATTGTCGGCGCTGGAGTAATAGGTTGTGAAATAGCGACAATATTTAATAACTTTGATTCAGAAATTACATTAGTTGAATATGAACCAGAGATTTTACCACCGCTTGATCAAGATATTAAAAAGCGTGCTCGTAATTTATATAAAAGACAAGGTATTAAAATTTATACAAAATCAGCTTTTAAATCAGTTGTTAAAAGAGATGGATTGTATTACGCAACAATTGAGAGTAAAGGTAAATTAGTAGAAATAGAAACTGATTATATATTACTAAGCACTGGACGTGCACCTAGTTTTGGAAATCTAGACTTAGATTCGCTAAATATTGAATATACAAAGATGGGGATTAAAGTAAATGAAAATTTCCAAACATCTGTTAAAAATATTTACGCAATTGGTGATGTTACCGGAATACTTATGTTAGCTCACAAAGCAACGTATGATGGATATAAAGCTGTTAGTAATATAATAAACAAAGATATGGATATTAATTTTAATTTAGTTCCAAGCGTTGTATTTAGTTTCCCTGAAATAGCAAGTGTAGGAGTTACTGAACAAGAATTAAATAATACGACATATCGCACTAATAAATATTTATTTAAAACAAATGCTAAAGCTGAATGCTCAAATGAAACATCTGGCTTTATAAAAATGATTGTCAATGAAGAAGATATTTTAGTAGGTTGTCATATTATTGGGACACATGCATCTGATTTAATTCATGAAGTTACCTCGATAATGTATACAAAGATAAGTATTAATGAATATAAGAATATTATTCATGCCCACCCTACCTTAAGTGAAGTAGTAGGAGAGTGTATAAAAGGGTTTCATTAAAATTTCCCATAAAAAAACACCAACAATTTTGTTGGTGTTTTACTTAATTATTCTGACATAAATTCGCTTGTATCAAATACCCAATTATCAATATCTGAAACTAATGTATTGAAAATAGGAATATAATCGAATTTTGTTTCAAGATCGTTTTTAGTAAGGGATCTAATTCTAAATCTATTTTTATTATCACTGTTATTTGGAACAGCTCTACCATTAGAGGTGATATATCCACGATAACTATTAATTATAAGACCAGAAACTGGGTCATTTGATTCATCGTTCATAAAGATTGGATTATCTGTTTCTCCTAAAGCTCTTGCGAATAATGCACCTTTAATATTCATTTTTCCGTTAACTGCATCAATCCAAATTGATTCTTCAGTATAGAAGAAAGCAGTAAAGAGTTTAGCTCTATTGGCATTTCTATGATTAACGAATAAACTATCAATAATAATGTTATCACCATTAATTAGAGCAAAACCATCATCAGATTTAATACCCTCATTATAATCGAAATCCATATTTGTTTCTTCAAATACGAAGAATGTACCATCTATATCAACAGTATTGCCAGTAAAATATAAATTACCAGTAACTACAAAAGTACCATCAAGAAGCAAATCATTATTTCCCCAACCCCATCCATAATATGAATTATCAATAGTTAAATCACCATTAACAAATAAACTATATCCATCTTTAATATAAACATCATCTGAAATAGTTAAGTCACCATCGTAAAATGCAGAATAACTTTCAAGTTCTACACCGTTTGA
>Ga0190303_1001302_pt1 | contig 10119 bp, 8 predicted proteins | sample 48700701_MG_FD_161672 | JGI IMG/M metagenome (GOLD analysis project Ga0190303, IMG submission 161672) | Hydrothermal vent sediment bacterial communities from Southern Trench, Guaymas Basin, Mexico - 4870-07-0-1_MG | ecosystem: Environmental > Aquatic > Marine > Hydrothermal vents > Sediment ...
TGATTTTACTAATCACTAGTCACAAATCACTAATCACGGTGCCGCAAAGCGGCACATCAGTCTCCGCCGATCATGTTGAATACACCACCCAGCACGGAACCTTCTCCAACCTGTTTTCCGCCGCCTTGCGGCGCTGCGGCGTAGATGCGGTCTGCCAGTCTTGAGAAGGGCAGGGATTGGAGCCAGACGTCTCCCGGGCCGGTCAGTGTGGCGAGGAAGAGGCCTTCTCCGCCGAAGAAGATGGATTTGAGTTTCTTTACCATCTGAATGTCATAGGTTACAGAGGGAGTAAATCCGACAAGGCAGCCGGTGTCTACCCGGAGCGTCTGGCCAGCGGCCAGTTTCCGGTTTACCACGGTTCCGCCCGCGTGGACAAAGGCCTTTCCATCACCTTTCAGCCGCTGCATGATGAAGCCTTCACCACCGAAAAATCCGGCGCCAATTTTCTTGTTGAACGCAATTCCTATTTCAGTTCCCATTGCGGCGCAGAGGAAGGCATCTTTCTGGCAGATGAACTCGCCACCCAGTGCTTTCAAATCCAGCGCGATGATTTTACCCGGATATGGGGCACCAAAGGATACATGGCTTTTTCCGGTTCCCTGGTGGGTAAACCAGGTCATGAACAGAGACTCACCGGTGATTTTCCGCTTGGCACCAGCCATGAGTTTGCCCATAAATCCCTGGTCCGGCTGCGAGCCGTCCCCGAAGCGGGCTTCCATGTCGATGCCGTCTTCCATGAACATCATGGCGCCGGCTTCGGCGATGACGGTTTCTCCGGGGTCCAGTTCGATTTCCACAAACTGCATTTCTTCGCCGAATACCTTGTAGTCGATTTCATGGGACTGGATGGTGCCTCCGGTGGTGGGAACCGGAGGGGCTGCCGCCTGAGTGGGGCTGATGGCTGATGCAAAGTCCGCGATTTGAGCTGTGGCGGTCCAGTTTTGCGTTACTCCGTTGGCAAAGACCAGGGTTTGCCCGTTGATTTCGCCGCTTCTCAGTTTGTTGATTATGTCTTCCCGCCCGAAGGGGCCCTGCTGCTGTCCGGCGACAGCGATATACCACATTGCTGCATCACTCATTCTATCCTCCTCATGTTTCCGATTTTGTGTGCATTTACGCGTAAAGATTATATCGTATTTCGGGATGAAATTCCTGTGATTTCCCTCACCTATTTCCTTATAAAATCCCTTAATGAAACCTTTTCTCAACAGAAGTAGTATAGTTATCTGTGGAAAAGAGGTTGAAAATGATGAATAAAAGTATAGCGCTGATCATTCTGTTGATTCTAATCACAGCTTGCCTGCACAGGCCGGGACGGGTGGTGTATAAGCCCGAGGGGTTTCGCCGGGAAGTGTCAAGCCGGCTGGCCGACCAATTGGGTAGTTTCGGCACAATTTCCGTACCGGGTGGAAAAGGATTGACCCAGCTTATTGCTGTAAATTCCCTGTTGGTTCCACCATTCGAGCTCAGCTCCCGGACAATGAATGATATCCGACATTGCCTGAAACCGGCAACGGCTCAGCGGGAGCGGTTCAATTTTCTGTACCATTGCCTCTTTGGCGATTCCGGGAGATTTACGTATATTGCAGACAGTACCCTCAGTGGAGATGCCTGTTTTCAGAATCGACAGGGAAATTGCTTCTCGATGACAAATCTGTTGGTGGGTGCTGCCCGGTTTGCCCGGATTGACGCGTACTACATGCTGGTTGAGGATATTATCGGGAATCAGACAAAGGGAGGCACGGTGATTCACACAAATCACATTATCACCGCAATCCAGATCGGCCCGGAGCGGAGGCTGGTGGATTTTATTCCCAATTCGAAACGCTATCACTATCTGACATTGTTGTCAGACATTGAGGCTGCCGGCCTCTATTACAATAATCTCGGCGCGAGGCTTCTTCTCAAGAAGCGGAATGCTGATGCGGAAAGGCTTTTCAGGGTGGCTGTGGCCCTGTATCCGGATTCCTATCAGATCCATAACAATCTCGGAGTTCTGGTTCTCAGGAAGGGAAATGTCAAGGAAGCACGGGAGCATTTTGTTAAGGCACTTCAAACGGCCAGATTTCCGGACCTTGTTCTGGGAAATATGATGAAGACGTTTGAAAAGAGCGGGAACATGAAAGCTTTTGATATTTTGAGAAAGGATCTGGACAAAGCAAAGAAGCGGAACCCGTATTTTTATCTGAGTCTGGCACGACGGGATTATTGGAAGGGAGACTATGGAGCGGCATTAAAGCTGACACATACGGCAAAGCGGATTCGGCGGGACATTCCCGAGATTTATCTGCTTCAATTCAGAATTTACAGTAGGTTGGGATTGAAGAAAAAACAGGCGAAAGCGTATAAAACCCTACTTAAATATGAGTATTTTGATAAAGATGCGCCACCGATGCCGGAGCTTGTGGATCCGCCTTTTAAAGGCGTGGGTGTTGTGGGGGAAACCCCATGATTGCGGCTTTCGATGTTGGTGGAACTCGAATCAAAATCGGGGTATTGAATCGTTCAGGGGAATTTATTTCACCGTTTCCGAGGAGTATCCCGACTCCGTCGGAGGGGCTCAAGGAGAAGCTAAATTCGCTCATCCTTGAAATCAGGAAAAATTTTCCATTGGAGGCGGTGGGGATTTCCATTGCGGCCAATGTGACTCGGGAGGGATGTGTCCTCCATGCGACCAATCTACCGATTTCGACTCCGGTTGATCTTGGGCAAATTCTTATGGAGGATCTGGGGATTCCCGTGAGGATTGAGAATGATGGAAACTGCGCTGCGTTGGCTGTTTCCAGGTTTGCCGGCGTTTCTCCTGAGGATACTTTTGTGGTGCTGACACTGGGAACCGGGGTCGGTGGCGGCATCTTTTACAAGGGCAGATTAATGGATTCGTCTACAGGGGCTGTGGCTGAGTTGGGTCACATTGTGGTGGACCCGGCAGGCCCCCTTTGCGGCTGTGGAAAGCATGGGTGCCTTGAGGCATTTATCGGAGAATCCGCCCTTGTGGCGCGCTACAATATTTCCAGTATCCAGCCCCTTGAAACCGCACTGCAGATTTCAGAGCGGCTTGAAGCCGGGGATACGGAAGCACTGGCTGTGGCCCGGTTTGCAGGGGAACAACTGGGAAGGGGAATGGCGATTATTTCTGATATAATAGCGCCACGGTCGTTTTATGTCGCTGGCGGTGTTGCCGGACTGGGTTTGCCATTTCTGACCGCGGCAAGAGAAAGTTTGCACCGGCAGTGTTTTCTTCGGTTGTTGAATCGAGTTCCGTCGGTTGAATTTGTCAGGGAAGCTCATTTACTCGCATTGAAAGGAGCATGGGTACTGGTTTCATGAATCGTAATTTTCATCTTACCAGCGGATTATTCGCGTTACTCCTGGCTTTTCTGAGCCTGTACGACATGGGCCAGGTTCAGATTTATGACGGGATTACGCCTGGACTTACAAAAAACGGTGTTCTGGTTCAGAGTGTTGCCAGTGGTTCTCCTGCCGGGGTCGCAGGAATCCGTAGAGGAGACATTCTGCTCGGTGTTGCTCATACCCTGGTCAAGCAGCCGTTTACAATACCGGAACTTCTGCGTAACGAGAAGGAATCGGGTGTTCCCTATCTGGTTCAGCGGGGTGAAAATACGTTCACTTTTTCTCTCTCACTGGAAAAAATCCGCACGATCAGGCCCTTTCATGTTTTTGCGGGGCTTTTGATGATCCTTTTCTTTCTGATCGGGTTGATCGTTTTACTGAATAATCCGATGGGAAGCGAATCTCGTCTTTTTTACTACCTGACCATGGCGTTGATGTTGTTGTTTACCTGTTTTCTGAGGCCCCATTCTTATACGCTCACCCATCTCATCATCCGGGTTGCCGGCCAACTGTCTTATGTGCTGCTGCCGGCATTTTTTCTGCATTTCTTTTTGATTTATCCGATGAAGAGCCTGGTTAAAAAGAAATATTCCTACCTGATCTGGATTTTGTACGCAATCCCCATGGCGTTGCTTTCTGCCAGTTCCCTTTACACATACATCAGTGGAATCCCGATGAAATATGACTGGCCCTGGATCCTTTATCTGGTTTACAGCGGGGCCACATTGGCGGTCCTCTATGCCAGTGGGAAGCGGGCAGCAGAAGCGTCTGAAAAAAATGGTTTGTTGAAGATATTCAGTCTGGGGATGCTGCCCTTTGTTCTGGTAGGAATTCCAATGGGTATTGTTCACAATGAGGCAAATCTTGCCTCCATTCTTTCTACTCCCATGGTATTGATACCGGTATATCTTTCCTACCGGATTTACCGGTTCGGGTTCTTCAATATCCGGATACTTCTGAAGAAAAGCCTGCTGTATTCCTTTATTCTTTTGATTGCTTCGGTGCTCTACGCCATCCTTCTGTTTCTTATTAATACTACTTTTTCCGACTACAACCTCACTGACCCCTATCTGTATTCCATGGGGCTGGCAGTGGCTATCGTTTTTCTCTTCAATCCACTCCATTCTTTTTTTCAAGCTCAGCTGGAAGATGTTTTTCTGGAAAAGGAAAAACAACGCCGAAAGGATATTTCAGCCCGGGCGGAGCAGATGCTTACACTCACTAAAAAGCAGGAGCTGGATAACTCGGTGTTAAAGCTGCTGGGCGAAATCATCACGGAAGACTTCGCGGTATTGGTTTACAGCGAGAACAACTGTTTTTATGATATTGAATCTGAGCGCCTTGTGACACTGAAGGACCAGCCGGGCAAATTAAAGTTTTTTCTCCTTGAAAATTCTCTGGAAAGTGAATTTTACCCTTTCTATCAGAAAGGCTTCAGAATTGGTTTCCCGTTTCGAAAGGCGGGCCAGATCCGGGCCTTTGTACTGGCCAGGAGTATGCTGTTCGAAGAGGAGCTTGAAATTGTGCACAGAGTTCTTCTTCACTTCGTAACCGCTCACGAAAATGCCCGTCTGCTGTCGCGATTGTCCCGGCAGATAGAGCTGGAGAGAGATATTAAAATTGCCGGTTTTATTCAGAAAAGTCTGATTCCTTCTGCCCATCCGGACAATGACATGTTCAGTGTGTACGGTGTTTCGGTGCCGTCCAGAGTGATTGGCGGAGATTTTTTTGACTATTTCTCTGTTTCAGATTCCAACCGGACCGGGATTCTCATCGGTGATGTGGCGGGGAAATCGATTCCGGCAGCTTTGATGATGGTTGCGGCCAAGGAAACCATCAGTTCCCAGGCAACTGCACTCCGCACACCGGAAGAAATTATGAGTCGGTCAAGTGAGCTTCTGGTGGAAAAAAGCAGTGCCAACATGTTTGTCGCAGCTTGCTACTGCTGTATCAACAAAGAAGAAGGAGATATTTCTGTGGTTAATGCAGGGATGCCGTCTCCCTATCTGGTCCGGGATGGCGAAGTCAGGCAGATTCCCCGGCAAATTCCTCGTTTCCCCCTTGGCCTTGTTAAAGGGGTTCAGTATCAGCAGTACAACATGAAGTTGAAAAAGGGAGACCGGATTATTATGTTTTCCGATGGTTTTACGGAAGCCCTTGATCATGAAATCGATGGATTTCTGGAGCGATGTACTCTGGAATCTCCCCGTGAGTTTACCCGGAACATTCTGCAACAGTTACAGCGGAAATCAGAGGGAGATCTCGCAGATGATGCGACAATCGTCACAATTGAAATAAAAAAAGGCCTATCCATGGAGGGATAATATGGTTAGAAAAATACTGATTGCCCTGTTCATTTGCGGCGTAATTGTCGCCGGCTATTTCACCTTGACCCGTGAGCGTTTTTATAGTGCCCATTCCAGAAAAGCATTGGAATATTATCAGGACGGCGTGGACAATATGATGAAATATTATGTTCCGGAAGGGATGCGGGATATGGAATTAGCTGCTGATGAAGATCCGGATTTCCCTCTGCCCCGTCTTTTTCTCCTGAGAAAAAAGCTCTATTCCATGGATAATAAAGATAAAGTCTGGACAGAATGGTATAAGAAACTGGCAGTTCCTTCACCAGAGTGGACAGATTTTGAGAAGGGCCTCATCGCATTGGCGCTGAAGAAACCGGAGCCGGAAAACAGAGAAAAAATCGCTGCTGAAATCGAGGATTTCCTTAATAAATATCCCTCAAGGATGGAGGCATTTTACCTGTTGATTAACAAATACCAGCAAGTTGTGGAGAATCCGGATAAACTGGTCCGTTTTTATGAGGCGATGCATAAGCGATATCCCAACAATGCCCAGATTCTCAACATGATGGGCTATTTTTATGTACAATTGGGGCAACCGGATAAAGCCAGGGTTATCTTTGAAAAATATGTCTACATCCGGCCGGACGAGGCAAATCCATACGACAGCTTTGGGGATTTCTACTTCAACACCGGGCAGTTCAGTAAGGCAGAGGCATACTATCGGAAAGCATTGGCAAGGAAACCGGATTTTGAAGCGTCCAGGCTCCATCTTGTCAAGACGATGCTTTACATGGGGAAAGTAAGAGACGCTCTCAGTATGCTGGATGGAATGGAGAAAAAGAAGGGCAATGACCCAACGATGAATTCCAAAACCATCCTTCGTTTTTTCTGTTATGTATTTACACGAAATATGCTGGAAATGGAAAAGCTGGTGGATAGATTACCCGGCATGCATCTGATGGACTCTGTCCGTCGGGCCATTTCCCTTCAGTACTGTGTTCAGACGGAAAATCTGGAATGTGTAAAAGAAATACTCGAAAATGAAAAGGCTGCGGGTTCCACATCCCACAATTATCATTTCCTGATGGATCGGGCGAATTTCCTTCGAATTACAGGGCATCCAAAAGAGTCTGCAGCATTGCTGAAAGATAAAATTTCTGCCCATATCCTGAACAGTCATTTTGACATTCGCCATTATGTGTATTATATTCTTATTGAAGATTACATGAAGCTCGGGGAATTTGACAAGGCTGAGACTCTTGCGGATGAGTTACCCCCAGGCTATCGTGCCTATTTTCTGATGAAGATTATGGATGCGGCAGGGAAACCCGGTAAAGCGCGCGAATTTGCCGGAGAAGTGATGAAAGATTTGCCGGAAGCGGATGCGGACTTTTATGTATTGGCAGAAGCGAGGGAATATGCAGAACAGGGAAATCGCAGGTAAAATACTGAAACGGGTACGGCTGTTTGACGGCCTTTCTGAAAGTCAGCTGTCGCAGGTTGTGGCCATGCTGGAGCCGGTTAAGGCAAAAAAGGACAATGCAATTCTAACAGAGGGGGAGGAAGGACTGGATCTTTACATCATCCTTCGAGGGCAGGTACGAATCAGCAAGTATGTTCAGGAGGAAGAAGAGGCCATCGCAATGCTCAAGGCAGGGGCATTGTTTGGAGAGATGGCGCTTTTGGGCCAGACAACCCGTTCTGCATCCGTCATTGCGCACACCGACGTTTTGCTCTACAGACTGGATGGTGTCCGCTTTATAACCTTCCTGGAAGAAGATAAGGATGCCGGTTACAAAATAATGAAGGAAATGTCGGTTATTCTTTCCAGGCGTCTCCATGAATTGAACGAGAGATATCGAAATATGCTTTCCATTGCCTCCAGCTGGTGAGGCCCACGGCGCGTTGCGCCACAACGTGGGCAGTGACTCGTGACCTGTGATTTGTGATTAGTTGGAAAAATCAGGGGAAGGGATGGGGACGGAGCTGAAACTCTCTGATTTTTTACCTCCTTTCCCTTTTCCCATTCCCCGGGAATCGATAAAATCATTTTCCTTTGTCTTTCATTTGTAACTTTCGGACATTTCCATTATCATATGAACGGTTGACTGGACTGTTAACGAAAATGAGACCAACATTCAGGAGGAATATAGAATGGCTGACAACATTGTTTATCTTACAGATGAAACATTCAAGACCGAAGTGCTGGGTGGAACCGGCGTTACTATTGTGGATTTCTGGGCACCCTGGTGCGGCCCGTGCCGCATGATTGGCCCGGTTCTGGAAGAATTGGCAAAGGAATATGACGGAAAACTCAAAGTCGGGAAAGTGAACGTGGATGAGCATCAGGATGCGGCCCGCCAATATGGTATTGCCAGCATTCCTACGCTGCTTCTCTTCAAAGACGGGCAACTTGTGGATCGGGCCATTGGCGCTATGCCAAAGCCGCATCTGGAACAATTCATCAAGGGCGCACTTGAAGACTGAGCTCGATTCCCATCGGGGAGGTTTGCATCATGCCCATTTATGAATACCATTGCAACGACTGCAACGCCGATTTTGAACAGCTGGTATTCAGCAGTTCACAGGCGGACAGGGTTCCCTGTTCAAAATGCGGCAGTACAAACGTGGAGCGGAAAGTATCGTCCGTTGCTTCTGCAGGCGCGTCTTCCGCATCATCGGCCGCTGCGGCCTACAGCAGTTGTGGCTCCAGTGGCTTCAGCTGAGCGTAAACATTGGCAGGCGGTGCCTGCTGAAAATGAACATAAAAGAACCCGCCAATTGGCGGGTTCTTTTATGTTCAGCGCATACTTACAAGTTTAAAATCAAGTTCCCTGTGCGTAATCATTGATATACGCGATCTGGTCCTCAGTCAGGCTGTCAATGGACATGCCCATTGTTTCAAGCTTGAGGCGTGCGATGCCCTGGTCCTGTTCTTCCGGGAGCAGATGGACAATTTTTTCAAGGCCTTTCCCCTCTTCGGTCAGGCGAATCATTGCGAGAAACTGGTTGGCAAAACTCATATCCATTACTTCGGATGGGTGTCCTTCGGCGGCAGCCAGGTTTACCAGACGTCCCTTGGCAAGGAGAAAGATCCGTCGGCCATCAGTTGTCACATATTCCTCATTGTTCATTCTGATTTCCGACTTTGATTTTGAGATCTCTTCCAGGCCCGGAATGTGAATTTCACAGTCGTAATGGCCGGTATTGCAGACAATGGCACCGTCTTTCATAGCTTCAAAGTGGCGTTTAACCAGAATATCCTTCATTCCGGTTGCCGTTACAAAAATATCTCCAAGGGGTGCGGCTTCATCCATGGTCATGACCCGCATCCCCTCCAGTGTGGCCTTAAGGGCAGCGGTGGGTTTGACTTCTGTCACGATGACATTTGCGCCAAGGCCCTTGGCCCGCATGGCAACACCCTTACCGCAATGACCGTACCCGGCGACAACAACTGTTTTGCCGGCAATCAAGACGCTGGTTGCCCGTAGAATCCCATCCAGTGTGGACTGTCCTGTCCCGTAAACATTATCAAAATCCCACTTGGTTTCCGCATCGTTTACTGCAAAAACCGGATACAGCAACTTGCCCGCCTTGCCCATGGCGCGGAGACGGTGGACACCTGTGGTGGTCTCTTCTGTTCCGCCAATTACAGACTCAGCCTTTTCCGGGTGCTTATTGTGAATCGTAAAAATCAAATCCGCACCGTCATCCAGCGTCAGGTTCGGATTGGTCTCCAGTGTTTTGTCAATGCACCAGTAAAAATCTTCTGTATTCATTCCGTGCCAGGCGTAAATAGAAGTACCGTTGGCAGCAAGTGCCGCTGCCACATCGTCCTGTGTGGACAAGGGATTGCAGCCGGACCAGGACAAGTCCGCACCGGCGGCGCGGAGGGTCTCAACCAGTACCGCCGTTTCTTTGGTCACATGGAGGCAACCGGCAATTCGATAGCCCTTCAACGGCTGTGTCTTGCTGTACTTTTCCCTGAGTGCCATCATTACAGGCATCCGGGACTCTGCCCAGTGAATTTTTAGGCGGCCCTGTTCACTGAGGTTCAAATCTGCAACTTTGTAGGTCATATATCCTCCAATTCAGTTAACTATCAATTGCTTGAAGTATCCAGGTGAAAACCGAACACCGAAAAAGCGCCTTATTATATCAGATTTGCCATGGAAACGGGAAAAGACGGTTCAAAAAGGGGTGACCCTATTCCCCCCGAGAAGAGAGGGGGTTCGACCGCAGAGGCCACCGAGCACGCAGAGGGGGAGGAGCGGAGGGGGAGAGGGAGAAGAATTTAACACAAGGGTACAACGTTCAGAAAAGATAGAACTAAGGTTCAGAAGCGGGGAATGGCGAAATCCCCTTCTTTCGCGCACTCGCACTTTCACTTGCACTCGACCGCAGGGAGGAGCGGAAGGGAATTCAACACAAAGACACAAGGGCACAAAGGGTACAAAGT
>Ga0190303_1001304_pt1 | contig 10102 bp, 23 predicted proteins | sample 48700701_MG_FD_161672 | JGI IMG/M metagenome (GOLD analysis project Ga0190303, IMG submission 161672) | Hydrothermal vent sediment bacterial communities from Southern Trench, Guaymas Basin, Mexico - 4870-07-0-1_MG | ecosystem: Environmental > Aquatic > Marine > Hydrothermal vents > Sediment ...
CGCCCCTAATATCTCAGGCATCGCCTCCACTAATAACTGCGGACCCTTTAAAGGATGAATCCTATTCACAAACAGAATTATCTTCTTCACAACTAACCCATACTTCCTTCTAAAATCTATCTCGGGCTCCAAATTGAAGTAATATTTCGGTATTCCGTCAGGAATTACAACAACATTACGCTTTATTTTCCTCACCAACTCAAAATCTATATCATTCTTCACCTGAACGAAATCGGAAATCGCAGTGGAAATGAGGGACATGAGCTCTATAAACGCCATAAAAGGTCTCAAAACCCTCCTTGGATGCCTTAAAAGTGCGAGTGGCGTGAATACCGTCGCAACAACAGGCTTTTTTGATATCTTTGCAGCGATTGTGAATAAGAAGGTGAATATATCATCCGTTGAAATCACATGAACAATGTCAAATTGCGAGAGTTCCGGAATTTTCAGGGGAATCTCAACTCTGAATGCAACAAATGCAGACTTTATTCGCTCAACTTCAAATCCCTCCCCCTTTTTTATATGATTTATTCGCTCACCGCTCGGCGTTCTGTCCGTTGTGAAAACCTTAACGAAATGACCTCGCTCCGCTAAACCCCTCGCCAACTCGTAAACTGTCCGCTCCCTCCCGCCTCGCACACCAAAATAAGGTGCGACGATTGCAATCTTCATTATTCTACTCGCTATTATGCAACTACTGCCACTGCTTCAAACCTTTTGAACCTGCTTCTCAAATATTTCACCGTAAGACCCAGCGATTTCACAATGAAACCCCGCTCAAACAGCTCTTTATCGCTCACAACCCTCTGCTTTTGTATCTCCCCCCTCTTCTTCATAAGATTCCCCATATTTTTCAGAACCCATACCAGTGCCTTAACATCGCTCAAAGCGAGGGAAGGATTCCTGAACAGTAAGAAAAAGATGGATGCGAATTCAAAAAGTATTCTCAGGGGCAAATATAAAATCAGATTCCTGAATTCATAGCACTTTATCATTGAAGCGATTGTGTTTTTCTGTCTGTGGAAGAGCAATTTACCATCTTTAAATGTGCCACTTCCCTTGTGAAGCACGACGGAGCGAGGCGAGAAATAGACCTCATAGCCCAAAAGACGAGCACGCCAGCACAAATCCGTCTCTTCAAAATAGAAAAAGTAGTCCTCGTCAAAGCCGTTAAGGCGTTCAAATAAATCTCTTCTTACAAACGAAGCCGCTAATTTACCACCAAAAATGGGAATCGGCTCTTTTGGTTCTTCCATAAAAAACCAGTTCTCTATTGGTAATCCTATCGTGCTGATGCAATGTCCTATGCTTTCAGGGATGTTCCTGTCTTTAAGAGATCTAAGGTTTGATTGCACTATACCAATATTCTGTTTTTCAAAAAGTTTTGCTGGTTCATCAAGCCAGTCCTGATCTACTATCGTATCATTATCAATAAAGGCTATAATATCTCCGTCACAAAGATTCTCTTTGACGATAACATTTCTTCCTATCCCTCCAAGATTTTCCTGATTCCTATAAAATCTGAAATTTTTAAATTTCGATTGCGCATATTCATAACTCCCATCTGTGGATGCGTTATCCACAAAAATAACCTCAAAGTCTTCGTATCTCGTATTCGCCACGGATTTCAAGCATTTATCAAATAAATCACCAAGCTTCTCCTTTCCATTCCAGTTTATTATCACGATTGAAAACCCGATTTTATTATTCTTACTCATTGACTATATTACTCCACCAGCCCCTTTCTTCTCAACTCTTCATGTGCCCTCTCAAACATATCCTCAGCCTCAACGCTTTCTCCCCATGCTACAAGTTCCCTCATTCCATCTTCAAGTAGAATCTTTGGCTTAAATCCGAGTTTGTTCCTTATCTTTGTTATATCTGCAAAACAATGCCTTATGTCCCCGGCTCGATACCTGTTCGTGATTTCTGGCTTTTGTTCCCCTTTATACATGCGCAGTAATAATTCAGCTATCCCTAAAATAGACACTGACTTTCCTGTTCCCACATTCAACGCTTCATAATTCGCATTCGCGCTATCCATTGCCCGCAAGTTCGCCTGAACGATGTCATGGACACTCACAAAGTCCCTCGTCTGTAACCCATCCTCAAATATTAACGGCGGCTTCCCATTCTTTATCCTCGCTGAGAATATCGCACAGACGCCCGTGTAAGGGTTGTTTAACGATTGTCGTGGTCCATAGACGTTAAAATACCGAAGTGCAACAGTAGGAATTCCATAAGCTCTCCCTACCGTGAGACACATCTCCTCCTGGTCTCGCTTCGTTATTGCGTAAATCGAAGTTGGATGCAGTGCTTTATCTTCACTTGTCGCGACAGGTTTAACAACTTTACCGCATACCGGGCACCTCAGTTCCCATTCCCTCCTCTTCAATTGCTCCTCTGTCCTCAGTTCTGGATAAACAACACCGCAGTCCTCGCATTCATAAGCGCCTTCACCGTATATGCTCATTGATGACGCAACAATTAATTTCTTCACATCATTCTCCTCGTTCACCAGAATGTCAAGCATTCTCGCTGTCGCCGTCGTGTTCACCTCAACATATCTCTCTATCTCATACATGCTCTGTCCAACTCCTACCGCTGCCGCTTCGTGGAAGATGACTTCAACGCCTTCTATTGCCTTCTTTAAAACTCCCCTGTCTCTGATGTCGCCGAAGACATATTCAGCCTCTTCGTTCAGGTAGTTCGGCTTCTTTGGATGCACTTGCGGCTCTAAATTGTCCAGAACCACTACTTCATGCTTCTTCACTAACACATCCACCAAATGCGAGCCGATAAAGCCCGCACCTCCTGTGACGAGTACTCTCAATTTTTCTCACCCCTTCTGTATTCTGTATAGTCTAATAAGAGCAAGAGCATAATATATACTTATCATTCTTTCACCGAATTAACCAGTTTAAACCATTTCTTTGCTATTTCTACCCATCTAAGCTCATCAGGCGCCTTGAACTCACCCCGTTGTTCATTGAATACATACCTCAAAGCCTTTGTTATATCCTCTACACTTCCAGGGTGAACAAGAACCGTTCCTTCGTATTTCCCCAGACTCTCTTTCAGCCCACCGACCTCAGATGCAATTATCGGCATTCCAAAAGCCATTCCTATATGCGCCACCCCACTTTGAGATGCACGTGTGTAAGGAATTACTAACACATCCGAAGCCGAGAAATACAAAGACACTTCATCATCACTCACATATCTATCAACCACCTCGATTTTATTACTGAACTTTGATTCTTTCACAAGCTCCTTCACTTCTCTATCCCCCCACGTCTCACCCACAATAAGAAGCCTTGACTTTTCGATAAAATCTTCAGGCAAGTTTTCAAATGCTTTTATTAGATATTTAACCCCTTTATAAGGTCTTAATAGACCAAAAAACAGGATTACAAAATCCTCTTCTATTCCAGCGGTAGTTTTAGCTTCTTTTCGCTCTATCTTTTTATAATGGTCGTAAATGCCATGTGGAATGACCTCTATCTTACCCTTTTCTATCCCATAATTTTTACTTATGAGTGCACTATCAGCATTCGAGTGCACTACATAACGTGTGGCGAGTCTCATTATTAATTTACCTATTACCTTTGAATAAATCCGTATTGGTAAAACCGAACCTTCAAGCGGGTCTACAACCTCGTGGAATTCTATTATTATTGGTGGTCTTCTTCTAAGTCCAAAATTTAAGACCTCGAGCGCTAAATACATGTGTGCAACGCTCGAAGTCCACCATTGAAATACTATTACATCTGCTTTTTGGGCTATTCTAAAGGCTCTTAGCCATGTGATAGGGTTATACCAGTCAAGCATCTCATAAACTTTCACTCGCTCATTGAATTTCTGTCTCGTGAGTTCTTTACCAACTCTCCGCCAGCCAGGGAACAATCTCTTGGGTAACATCCTTCTAAACAGTATCGCTTTAACCTCCACCAACTCAGAAAGAGCATTTGAAAGTCTTATTGTATAATAGCTAATGCCCGAGAGAAATTTTTTTGATGGTCCAATAATCACAACCTTTGTTTTATGCATTCGCTTTCATCCACTTTTTTATTGTAACTCTGCGTCTTAAATCGCTACTCCTCATCTTTTTGTTCAAACTTTTTCCAAAAGTTTGTAAATAAGCTCTTTACAAATCTATACTCCTTGTTCGTCGAATACCCCATCTCGCTTCTTGAACCCGCCAGCGCTTTCAGCACATCCGCTTTAAAACTTAAATTTGAGCCGAAGGTGTTTGAAAAACTCATTTTCATTCTTTTTGTATATCCTCAAGGTCATAGCAAAGGTATCCCTCCTCCTTTAATTTTTCTTTCCCCTCTAATCTCTTTGCAATCAGCCCAAAATGCTCCTGCCGCTCTCTTTTATTCCAATCAACAAATTTGGATTTCTCTTCCAATTCCTTCAAGTGTTTAAATAGTTCATCCTCATGCTTCCGTATCGCATACATCGGGTGCGATTTTTTAGAGATGTTCCAGTGGATAATATTCATTTTTCGTTAGCCAACTCCAAGGTATGGTCATAAAGTTCTCTGCGTATCCTAATTCCCTTTTCTATTAGCTCGTCCAACAAAGGCTTCAATTCCTTTATAATTTCTTTCTCTTTTGCATCTAACAGAACACCTATCGTTCCAATAACGTTTAATCCTCTAAGTTTTGCTATTTTTCTTGCTTTTAAGCCATCAATTAACAACATCTTTTCTCAATATATCCAGCTTCCTAATTTTTGCAAGTGCGATTAAAGGAGAGGAATTAGATACTATTTTCATTTAATCCCTTTTATTCCCTTCAAAAATTTTATCTCCCCATTTAGTTCCTCTTTTGAATACCTTACCACCTCTATTCCATGCTCTGATAACGCTTCCATAAATTCTTCTTTATTTTTCCCCGCCAATTCCGCCGCCTTTCCCAAAGATAAGGCGTTCATTTCGTACAGTTTCATCGCCGTGAAAAGTTTCATCTCTTCCACAAATTTACCTTTTTCTATTCCTATTAACAACTCCCTCGGAACTTTTATTTCCAGCGTCTCAAACTCCATCTTATCATCACCTCTTAACAATATGAATATATGGATATTTATAATTTATATCTTTCCTTTTCCTCTTCTTAAAATAGATCGGAAACATAGGCATCCCCCTTCAAGCACGTAAACAGGATAATCGGGATACCCCTTCGCTCTTTTGAATGCTTCTACAAATCTCCTGAAAACTTTTAGTTTTCGGGTAAGCAAGCTCAAAAATCTGTTTCTGTCGCTTCCGCGAAGCATCTTCCCCCAAGGGCTTTACGACCCGAAGGGGAGTATAAAGGGCTTCTGCAAACATCCTGTGCGATTCATGCATGTTTGGGGAGTGTATGAAAAGGACTTTAGCCATTTTTACCTCCAAACTTTTTCCTTTTCTACTGTCTCGAAAAATCATATCGCTACCTCAATGGATACTGCCTTAGTAGAAGGCTCAGGAATAGCTACTCCTTCTTCTTTTACTCCTTCAATGTGGAATTCCATCGCCTCTTTCATTCTCTGTATTGTTTCATCTACTGTGGAACCAGTAGCGATGCAACCTGGTAGGTCAGGGCAGTAAGCTGAGTAATTGCCTTCCGCTTTCTCAATAATAATGGTATATTTAGGCATCTTCCTTCTCCTGCTTTAATCCTGCTTGCTTTAAAATGCTATTTAACGTCCCTTTCCCGATATCGTCATTTAAGTGCCCTGAAATCGTAACCAACCCCTTCTTAGAGGAATGTTTGTATTGTCTATGACTTCCTTTAGCCCTCACTAAATACCACCCATCCTTTTCTATCATCTTTATCACTTCTCTTATTTTCATTATGACGTTCCATATATAAAGTCTCATCTGTTAAAACATATCATAAACTTGTCAAAAATGTCTTCCTGCCCCAATATATTGAAGCCTATCCCTAATCGATGTGAGAAACCGATTTTGGCTGTGAATATCGAAAACTACCCATTCTTCACCCCTCCTTAGTTCTACTGGAACAATTGGTAAATACCTCCCCATATAATTTATATATGGAAATCTCATAGGAGTGGCACAACCTCCTCCTCTGTTGGAATGTAAAATATTGCAATCTTTTCCTTCGGATATTCCCTCCTCGCCTCTTCATAAGCCTTAACTCTATCATCACCAATAGCCACTATCTTCCCTTTGACTATCGCTATGCATTTGCCAGAATATCTAACTATCTCTTCACTATGTTTTAACAAATACTCTGTCTCCATTTTCCCCACTCTAATACTCTCTATCGTAATGCTTATATAAATCTTTTCTTTAGTGTGAGCAGGCTCAAAATCTGTTTCTATAGCTTCCGCGAAGCATCTTTACCATGAGCTTTACGACCCGAAGGGGAGTATAAAGGGCTTCTGCAAACATCCTGTGCGCTTCATGCATGTTTGGGGAGTGTATAAATAAAACTTATACTAAATAAAAAGACGAAATGGTGAAGTGAGGTTTAGGTACAAAATAACCTCCGCTTCTTCATAATCTACATCATCATAAGTCAAAATTGTAATACATTGTCCTTTTTTATTCTTTTGTATATCTCATACATATATACCTCTGCACCACCGATTGTCTTCGGGTAAAATTGTTTTGAAATGAGACAGATTTTCATTCTTTTATCTTTCTCCTCCAGACGAAACAGTGCAAATACCCGATGCCTATCACCGTCGTGCAGAATAGCATAAATATTAATTTCTTTAATTCGCCCTTTTTTTTCAGCCGTTCGGGAATGCTCTTAAACATTAAATTTCTCAGAAAATCACTTTCTTCACTCATCGAATACCCCATCTCCTTCATCACCCTTTTAGAGTAACCCTGCCAGAACGCTCTTCTCACAACCTTTCTTTGGAAAAGAAAGCTTGACCAAAGAAACTGCGAAGCGTTTTTGATAAACGACCGCATCAGGATTATAAACAACACCACGTCCAAACTTCTCCCTCATTCGCTCGCACAATTCCGTCTCCTCGCCTTGCAATATAGCCCCTTACTCCCATCTCGCTTCTTGAACCCACCATCGCTTTCAGCACATCCGCTTTAAAACTTAAATTTGAGCCGAAGGTGTTTGAAAAACTCATTTTCATTCTTTTTGTATATCCTCAAGGTCATAGCAAAGATATCCCTCCTCCTTTAATTTTTCTTTCCTCACAAATCCTATATCCTCCAGCACGGACAGATATGAAGAGACATCTTTTGCTTGAAGGTAACTGTAATTTGCTATCTCAACGACCTTTGTATATCCCAAAGAAATCGCCTCAAGAATCTGGAAATAATTTTGATAGGTTATACTGCCATCTCCTTTCCTCACAGAGCAGGAATATATTCTCCTTATCCTTTACAAATTCCTTTAGTAATCTGCTCTTCCCCGTCCTTCTCCTGCCAGAAACGATGATAAACTCAAACCCTTTCTCTTTGTATTTCTTATCCAAAAATTCCAGTTCCTTTCTTCTATCAATGAACTCTTTTCGGAACATAATTATATAATTTAGCTTCGATATTTAAATTAAATGTATTACGCACTATTAAAATGCTACCTTTACCTTACCCTTGACTTTATCCGCATCTACAATCCCACTTTCTACAATCCTGTCATACAGCTCCCTGTTACCATCAACAACCACGATAATCTCCAAATTATTGTAACTCTGCGCATCCAAGCTATTTATTGCCTCTAAAAAGCTTCATACCTATCGCTTCGGTGCATGCATAATATGATGGATACGGAATGCGAGCATGTTAATCATCCCTTATTTTCATTGCATGATTTCACTGCTTAACAAAGCTTTTATTCTTTCTCTCTCTTTCTCCAGATCAAACGCATTTATTCCCATGCTTCTGGCAACTTCTACTAATATGCCTAAAACTTCCCCTATATTCCAGATAGAAAAAAATAGCTTTATGTGACCATCTTCTGCGTATCCAAACGCCAAATCCATTATCTCAGTACCAGCTTCCTTTATATACCGCTTAACGATTGCACTGCTATCAAGATAGACCAGCACGTTCATCCTTCATCTCTCTAAGAACCTCAGCAGCCGAAATTTTCGATTCCGGTCTATCTTCTTTCACTTTCCCTGATGCTCTAAAACCATAATTTTCTGAAAGATTATTTAAGCTCTTTATCAATGCATCCCTCACCGAATAAGACTCTATAAGGCTTTCTACCTCTTTGCTTACCCCCTGGTTGTCCCATACTTTCTCAATACTTCTTCTTTAAAGCTCTTCCACACCGCTTCATCTATATATATCGCTACTTTTCCCATTTGCCCACTTCTTAAGTATTTGTATTAATATAAATTTGTATCGGTGATGTAAAAGGGTTTGTCAAACATCCCCATACGCCCTTTTCACCCCTTTCTCTCTTTATGTCTTTACCCCGTTATATTTTTTAAAGAAGTTTTTGCACTTCCCGATTTCAACAATTTCTCGAAGATCAACGCCACCAGATAGTTCTTCCTGTCCCTCTTTGCTCATATCTCTTCTCTCTTCATCCCGTAAAATATTGCATGTAATTCCGCCCCCAGTTGGGAAGCAAATCGTTCAATATCCGATGCGTCCACCCAGAAATAAAGCCCTGGCCCGTATCCTCCATAAAAGCAACTCACTTGGTTAGGAAAGTCAATCCACACATCTACATCAAATATAAGGGAGCTTTTGCTCAGACGGCGAATGACCAGCCCGAAGTCTGGCTCAATAGGATCAAATGCCACTTCATCCTTACTGCCATCCGCTAATTGCTGAAGCTCTTCGATCAGTCGCTTTATGTCCTCAAGAACGAGCGTGGTCTCTTTCGCACTTTTATAAAGAATACCGTCTTCTACTCGCAACTCCATGCGATATTTAACCCATAAGGTATATGCCTCTCCCAGGGGCACGGTCTTTATATCGGTATCCTCATCATGGCTATATCGCTCCCAATCCAGGAGCTTTAATTCAAATGCACATGCGTATTCGCCACCATGCGTCAAGGTTGCCATTTTCTCATCTATCGATTGGTTCTCCAAACTATTTATTGCCTCAACCAACCCACTATCCTTTAATTTGTTGTAAATCGTGTACATTATCTGATAAACTTCGCTTGCTCCTTTAAATCTTCTATATACCTTTCTTTATTCTTCCAAACAATGTAATCCTCCCATGCAGGATGACTCGCTATTACTTATCCTCGCGGCTGAAACCATAATCTCACCTTTCTATCTCTATTTCCTTTATATACGAAACAGTAGTGCAATTATATTTAAAGAAGTTATAATAACATTATAGTAGGAGGCTAAGAATGTCATCTACAATATCTATTGAAATACCGCGTGAAGTTGTCCATGCCGCGCGAATGACGCCGCGGGATCTGAAGCGCGAATTGGCAATTTATCTGTATCAGCAGGGCAGGCTCTCCTTCGGGAAGGCACGAGAGATGGCTGGCATGACTGTGTGGGCATTCCAGCAGCTGTTGGCGAGCAGGGAAATTCCCGTTCATTATGACGTGGAAGATTATGAGGAAGATCTGACAACACTGAAGGAACTCGGTCGGCTATGAGCGTTGTAAGCAATGCTTCTCCACTCATCAGCCTGGCGCAGATCGGGAGATTGGACTTGCTACGCCAGCTATATGGTGAACTGTTAATTCCAGAGGCGGTATGGCATGAAGTGGTCATCGAAGGTGTAGGACAACCAGGAGCAGATGAAGTAAAGGCTGCCACATGGATCAAGACACAATCGGTCACCAACACACCACTGGTACATGCTTTGCGGCAAGAACTGGGTCCAGGAGAAGCTGAGGCGATTGCTCTCACGTTGGAGACACAGGCTGAATTGCTCCTGATGGATGAGCGCGTGGGACGTGAAGTCGCCCGGCATTTAGGTTTGCACTGTACAGGGCTGATCGGGGTCCTTGTCGAAGCTAAGCATAAAAGTGTGCTGAATGCGGTCAAACCTCATTTGGATGCACTACGCAACATGGCGGGCTTCCGTATCAGTGATGCACTCTATGCACGCGTGCTGCAGGATGAGGGAGAAGAATCGTGAGTGTGCCGAGCAAAATTGAATGTATTCTTGCCGGTTTTTATTGCATTTAAG
>Ga0190303_1001306_pt1 | contig 10087 bp, 5 predicted proteins | sample 48700701_MG_FD_161672 | JGI IMG/M metagenome (GOLD analysis project Ga0190303, IMG submission 161672) | Hydrothermal vent sediment bacterial communities from Southern Trench, Guaymas Basin, Mexico - 4870-07-0-1_MG | ecosystem: Environmental > Aquatic > Marine > Hydrothermal vents > Sediment ...
TAATATTCTAATACTTTAGGAAGTACAAACTGTAATTTTTTACTAGCCTTAATACTGTCATGAAATACAATAATACTTCCATTTTCAGTGTTTTTAATAATATTATCTAAACATTTTTGTTTTGAAATTGAAGTATCAAAATCAGCACTTAAAACATCCCACATCACAATTTTATACCCTTTTGATCTTATTTTTTTTGATTGTTTTAACGTTAGCTTTCCATAAGGTGGTCTAAAAAGTTTTGAGTTTTTGCTAAAATGTTTAGAACAAGTTTCAATATTTTCTAGATATACTGAAATTTCTGTTTTCAGTCCGTTTAAATGATTGTTAGTATGATTGCCAATAGCATGTTTGTTCTCAATTATTTTAGCATATATTTCTGAGTTTTCAGTTATATTTTTTCCAATACAAAAAAAAGTAGCTTTTGCGTTGTGTTTATTTAGTTGGGTTAAAGTCCACTCTGTTATTTCAGGAGTTGGGCCATCATCAAAAGTTAAGTAAATCACTTTTTCTTTTTTAGAAAAACTCCAAACCCAATTTCTAAAAAGAAATTTTATAAAGCTTGGAGTTTTTACTAAATACGATTTCATGTGTTTCTAGGTGCTATTTTTTAATTGTTAGATACAATATCTACTCTTCCTCACTCATTAAAAAATCAAAAAGCTTTAGATATTCAACATACTCATCTTTAATTGACGTAGCGTAAGTTTCATCATCAAATCTAATAGCAGTTTTCACTATTTGATCGTACATTAATAAACTACGTTCTACTTCAGTGAAAACACTTTCAATTTCATACTCGTCATATTGACTATAATAAATTAAGTTTTCTTGTAAGACTGTTTTTAATTCTGAAGCTAGTTTTCTTGCCTTTTCATTTTTATCTAAGCGGTAGTATAAATCTAAGTATGAAATTAACATGCTATAATGTCCAAATTTATGAACAGGCATTTTTTCTATAGAAATATCTAAAATTTCCTCAGCCTTTTCTAATTGATTTTCTTCAATTAAAGTTCTTGCCAAACGTTCCATATTATTACGGTATGAAACAGAATTTTTTCTAGTTTCAGGGTCTAAATAAATGTTATCATCGGTTATATTTCTCCAATCCCAATTTTTCACATTTTCATACATGATATCTGTATTTATTCTCCCCATTTCAAAGAAATTACTATCATCGGGTGTTTTAATAGGTACCAATCTGTATGCCATACCATCTAACTGTAAATAATCTTTTAGCCAAATATATTCTTCAGCAGCTTGTGCGCCGCCAGTAAAGTAAATTGGCTTTCCCCAATTGTTATTTGCTAAAATATCTAACATTAAAATTCTGTTTTTAGAAAGCGTACTTGAAATTTCAACATCTATATAAGAAACAATTAAATGAGCATCTTTCTCTGCTACAGTACCATTTTTTAGAACAAGGTCCTTATCAACAGGGATTCTAATTTTATTGGTTGGTAGTACTTTTTCAGGAATGCCATCTTCATCTAAATCATAAAAAGTAATTTCTCTATCACTTTCAATCCACCTCATAAAATAATTAATATCTACAATTGAATCTTTTAATTGAGGGAAAATTTCTTCAAAATAATAGGCAACATCAAGAGAGCCTAATTTATATTTATCATGGGTTAATTGTGAAGGAATAGGGTCTGCTTCATATGTTTTTCGTTTCATTTGATCTATATACCAATCTGTTTGAAAAAGGCTGGTGTTAATCAATTTCATATCTGTTCTATAGTTCTCAACTTCTTGTAAATACCACAGTGGGAATGTATCATTATCACCTATAGTAAATAAAATGGCATCATTAGCACAAGAATCTAAATAAGCTTTTGCGTTTAAGTGAGATGTATATCTGTTAGATCTATCGTGGTCATCCCAATTTTGAAATGCCATTAATGTTGGTACAGCTAACAAGGAAATTACAGTAACGGTTATTGCAATAGTATTTTTATTGGCGTAATTTTTTAATTTTTCAAAAATTGCGAGTACGCCAAAACCAATCCAAATAGCAAAAATATAGAATGAACCTACCACAGCATAATCTCGTTCTCTAGGTTCAAAAGGTTTAGGGTTTGTATAAAATATAATAGCCAAACCTGTAAAAGCAAAGAATAGGAGTAGTGTATAAAAGTCGTTTTTATTATTTTTTAGTTGAAAAACAAATCCAATAATTCCTAAAATTAGAGGGAAGAAATAATACGTATTTCGACCTTTGTTGTTTTTCACTTCAGAAGGTAGGTTTGATTGCGGACCTAAATGCAATTCATCAATAAATTTAATACCACTAAGCCAATTTCCATTTTTAAAATCTAGTTGCCCTTGTTCATCATTTTGTCTGCCAACAAAATTCCACATAAAATAGCGCCCATACATATAACCAAATTGAAAATCTACCATAAATTTGATGTTTTCAATAAAAGTTGGTCTTCGTTTACTATTTTGAGGTATGCCCGCAATAGATTTATAGTTTCTAATTACACCAGCATCAGTACTTACCATTCTTGGAATAAACCCTTTGTGTTTACTGCTCCAATTAGGTAAAGCATCTTTGTAATTATTTACAATTACATATTTATTGGTTTTTTCATCTTTTTCATACTTGGGCTTATCGTCTCTTGTAGGATTTTCACTATCAGTATCTCTATTATATATAAGTGAATAATAGGTGTCATAAAAAACATTGGCATCACCATATTGTTCCCTATCGTAGTATGCTAATAATTCTCTAGCACTTGACGGATTATTTTCATTTATAGTTGTGTTTGCATTTGCTCTAATTGGGAGCATCAACCAAGAAGAAAAACCAATCATAATAAATAATACAGAAAGAATTAGAGTATTTGTTCCAACCTTATTTTTTTTGTGTGTATAATTTAATCCGAAATAAAAAGCAGCAATTAAAACTATTACAGCAATAATACTTCCTGAATTAAAAGGTAATCCTATTGAGTTTACGAAAAATAACTCTAAAGCACTAAAGTATTTTAAAGTGAAAGGAAATAACATTTTAAAAACAAATACTAAAACAAATACCGAAACTATATTGGCAATAATAAATTGTTTGGTGTTTAAAATTGTGTACTTTTTATAGATGTATAGAAATACTATTGATGGAATGACTAATAATGATAATATGTGAACTCCAAACGATAAACCAACCACAAAACTAATTAGTAATAGCCATTTATTCCCTTGTGGTTTATTCATTTCGGCTTCCCAACGTAAGGCTAACCAAAATAATAGTGCCATTAAAAATGAAGACATTGCATATACTTCGGCTTCTACAGCACTAAACCAAAAACTATCTGAAAATGTATATGCTAAAGCACCTACAACACCACTTCCTAAAATAGCTATTGAACTACTTTTAGTTAATTCAGATGAGTTTTTTATGATTCGTTTTGCTAAAGTAGTAATAGTCCAAAACATAAATAATATGGTAAAAGCACTTGCCAATGCAGACATAAAGTTTACCATTTTAGCAATTTCGATATCCTCACTAGTAAACATTGCAAAAAATGCACCTAGCATTTGAAACAAAGGGGCTCCCGGTGGGTGGCCAACTTCTAGTTTTACTGCGGTGGAAATATATTCACCACAATCCCAATAACTAACAGTAGGTTCTAAAGTTAATGTATATGTTAGCAGTGCAATAGCAAAAGTGGTCCACCCAAGAATGGTGTTCCATTTATTAAAATTGAATGAATTCATAAATAATTATTTATTGAGGCGAATTTAGTGAAATTAAACTTAAATATTAGTTGTGATAACGGTATATAGGTTTGATAAAGTATTAAGGTGTTGTTAAAAGTGATTTTATAAAAAAAATGCAAAAATTATTTGCCGAATTAAAACTTTGCATTAAATTTGCACCCTCAAAATGACCTATGGTGTAATGGTAGCACTCCGGTTTTTGGTATCGTCAGTCAAGGTTCGAGTCCTTGTAGGTCAACAAGAGAAATTAACAATCCCTTTAAACTTAAGTGTTTAGAGGGATTTGTTTTTAAAAATTTAAGCAATTTCCATAATTTGATATTGACAATAAGTTACTAAACCTACATATGGTGTATGTATTTATTTACAAGTTTTTTAATTTCTTCATTTTTATTAAATAAACGTTCACTCATATCTTTATCGTTATACTTTTTTAATTTCTTAATAAAGCCATTAATTGTGCCTTTTGGGAAAACACCATCTTTTTGATAGAAATCACTATCTTTTTCTAGATATTTTGCAGATTCATAACACGATGTAGGTAAACTTTTTAGCGAATTGTATAAATCTTTATTTTCTTCAGAAAAAATATTTACATTAACGTACATTTTATTTGCGCTTTCTAAGGAGTTTTTTGCTAAGATACCTTCTTTGGCTGCTAATATTATGGCTGCCATTAAATGGTATAAATCGGCAGAACCATCAGGAGATCTTAGTTCTACTGTTTGTTTTCCTGGAATATAAGGCACATCTCCTCTTTCTTGTGGATTAGCATCTTTTATCATGTTGGTTCTAGCAATCCACCCCAGAGGAACTCTAATTAATACCGAACGGTTGCTATCACCCCAGCAAACCATGGTAGGAGCTTCTTGATGAGGTACTAATCGTAAATAGGAAGTAGGTATTGTATTCCCAAATGCAGTTATTGATTGTGCTCTATCTAAAATACCAGCCATCATTTTTTTAGCAATATCAGTCAAGCCAATGTCGTTTGCTATATAGTTTCCCCCATCTTTTTCTAGCATCATGTGAATATGTAAGCCACTACCAGCTTTACCGACAGTGATTTTAGGAGCAAAACTAATAGTAACCCCATATTTTTGTCCAAGCATTCGTAGTATCCATTTTGCAATAATAAGTTGTTCAACGGCTTGTTCGGCATCAACGGGAATGAATTCTATTTCGTGCTGTTCATACATATATTCTTTTGTAGAAAAATTACCTACTTCAGAATGCCCATATTTAATTTTGCCACCAGATTGTGCGATTATTAAAAGGGCTTCAGTTCTTAAATTTTCCCAATTAGTAAAAGGTTGTGCCGTATGATACCCTTTTTGATTTTTCGCGGGGTACAAATCACTATGTTCACTAATAATATAATACTCTAATTCTCCCATAGCTTTAAAGGTAAAACCTGTATCGGCTGTGAACTTGGTGGTAGCTTTTCTAAGAATATATTCTGGAGCACTTTCTAATGGTTCCCCATCTTTTGTGTAAAAGGAACATAGTATGTCTAATGTTGGGTGTTCTGTAAACGGATTTACAAAAGCAGTTCTAAATCTAGGAATTACGTATAAATCACTAGAATTAGCATCTATATAAGAAAACAAACTAGAGCCATCTACACGCTCACCTGTTGATAGAATAGATTCTAAATAATCTTTACTTGTGATAACAAAATTTAATGTTTTTAACTTTCCATCTTCACCTATATATCTAAAATTTAACATCTCGATATGATGATCATCAATAAATTTTATAATATCATATTTAGTAAATTCATAAGCTGGTTTTTTAAGATATTTAACCAATTTATTAGGGTTCATTAATATTTCTAAATCTCTCATTTTAACTAAGTTTTATAGCACTAGAATATAGTTGTCTTTTTTAAAGAAAAAAGCATTAGCAAATATACAGTGTTTAATATAGACTTAAAGAGTAATAATGAACTATTAACAGCCTCTTATGTTCAATAAGAGGCTGTATTTATCTTAGCAAAATAATTTTATTTTTCAATCAATAGGGCATAAAAATTTAGATATTGAATCTTAAAACTATTTTTATAAAGGTTAAAAGTAAATAGTTAAAATTATAGTGCTAATTTGGAAATAAACAATTTATATTTTAAATGTAATAACAGGTAATTTAGCATGCTTTGCTAAGTCTTCTCCTACACTACCAGTGAATAAGTGAGCTAAACCACGTCTTCCGCTTGTATTTAATAAAATTACATCAGCATCAATAACATTGGCAAAATTAAGAATACCAATCTCAACTGAAACATCATTATAAATATTTAAAGTATAATCTCCTAAATCAAATTCATTAATAAAGTTTCTAATGGCATCACTAGAATCTTTTGTAGTTTCAAAATTATGAATAGTATTAATTTTTAATAAATGTAATTTTGCATTAAAAAGAGAAGCAAAATCTAATATTTTTCGAAAAGTTACTATGCTTTTTTGTTCAAAATTGGAAGCAAATACAATATTTTCAATTTTAAAATCCTCTGTTTCACGTTTAATTACTAATACTGGTACATCTGAATTTCTAACAACTTTTTCAGTATTTGATCCAACCAACATCTCTTCAAGTCCTGAAACACCTTTAGATCCCATTACTATTAAATCTATATGTTGCTTTTTGCTTTCATCAATTATACCGTCGTAAGCTTTATGAAATTGAACAGAATCTTCAATTTCTACACCTTCAAAAAAAGGTAATTTTTTAAAATCCTCAAATTTTTCATGAGCTCGTTTTAAAAACAATAAAGCAGTAGGAGCATTGTTAGTATTTCCAAAACTAGAAGGGTCAACAACTCCAGTTGGTAACTCAAGCATATGTAATAAAAATATTTTTGAATTGGTAAGTCTAGCTATGTCTGCTGCAACTTTTGCGGCATATTTTGCTTGAACAGAAAAATCAACAGGGACTAATATATTTTTCATAAAATTTATTATAAAATAATGTTAAGTTATAAGGTAAAGTTAGGAATTTTAAATTAAAAAGAAGAATGATTATTTATCAATTAAAAAATTGTTAGTATATTTGCACCGAATTAGGACAATTTAGAAGGATAGGAGGGGACGATAAGTCCCCTCTTTTTATACAAAGATGGATAAAGGAATAGTCAAAAATTTATTAAAGAATGCTCTTGAACAAAACCCAGAGTTATTTTTAATTGAATTAAAATTTTTAGCAGAGAATAAAATCTTTGTAGAGGTTGATGGGGATAGTGGAGTAACATTAAAAGAATGTATTAGAATTAGCCGAGAAATTGAGCATAATCTAGATAGAGAAGAAGAAGATTTTTCTTTAGAAGTTACCTCTCCAGATGTTGCTAACCCTTTAAAAGTCAAAAGGCAATACATAAAAAACATCAACCGTGTTCTTGATGTGAAATTAAAAGATAATACGGCTGTTCAAGGTGAACTTAAAAGTGTAACTGATGATGAAATTGAGTTAGAGTGGAAAGCAAGAGAGCCAAAACCAATAGGTAAAGGAAAAATAACTGTAGTTAAAAATGCAATAATACAGTTTGAAGACATACTAGAAGCAAAAGTGAAAATAATATTTTAATAAAGACGATGCATGGAAAATTTAGCATTAATTGAATCATTTTCAGAATTTAAGGGAGACAAAAATATAGATAGAGTAACGCTAATGGCAATACTTGAAGAAGTTTTTAGAGCTGCTTTAAAAAGAAAATTCGGTTCTGATGATAACTTTGATATAATTATTAATCCAGATAAAGGAGATTTAGAAATTTGGAGAAACAGAATTGTTGTAGCAGATGGAGAAGTTGAAGATCCAAATGAAGAAATTGAACTTTCTGAAGCTCAAAAAATTGAAGTAGATTTTGAAATAGGAGAAGATGTATCAGAAGAAGTGAAATTAGTTGATCTTGGGAGAAGAGCAATTTTAGCTTTACGCCAAAACTTAATTTCAAAAATTTACGAACACGATAGTACTAATATCTTTAAGCATTTTAAAGAATTAGAAGGTGATATTTATAGTGCGGAGGTTCATCACATTCGTCATAATGCAATTATATTGTTAGATGATGATGGAAATGAAATTATCTTACCAAAAAGTGAGCAAATTCGTTCAGATTATTTTAGAAAAGGTGATTCAGTTAGAGGTATTATTAAAACAGTAGAACTTAGAGGGAATAAGCCTGTAATTATTTTATCAAGAACATCACCAGAATTTTTAGTTAAATTATTTGAGCAAGAAATTCCTGAAGTTTTTGATGGCTTAATTACAATTGAAAAAGTTGCTAGAATACCAGGTGAAAAAGCAAAAGTAGCTGTAGATTCTTACGATGATAGAATTGACCCAGTAGGAGCTTGTGTTGGTATGAAAGGATCTCGTATTCATGGAATAGTTCGTGAATTAGGAAACGAAAATATAGATGTACTTAATTACACTAAAAATACACAACTTTTTATTGCAAGAGCATTGAGCCCTGCAAAAGTAGTGTCTATGAAAATTCATGAAGAAGAAGGTAGAGAAGATGGTAAAAAAGGACGTGTAGATGTATTTTTATTACCTGAAGAAGTTTCAAAAGCAATTGGTAAAAATGGTGTAAATATTCGTTTAGCATCACAATTAACAGGGTTCGAATTAGATGTTCAACGCGAAGGTGTTGAGGCTGAAGATGATGTTGAATTAACAGAATTTTCTGATGAAATTGAAGCTTGGGTAATCCAAGAATTCAATAAAATAGGTTTAGATACAGCACGAAGCGTATTAGAAAAAGACGTAAAAGAACTGTTAAAAAGAACCGATTTAGAAGAGGAAACTATTTTAGAAGTTCAAAAAATATTAAGAGAAGAGTTTGAAGATTAAATTCTAATAATTCAACAATAATTGGCTAAAAGACATAATTATATGGCTGAAAATAAAACATTAAGACTAAACAAAGTATTACGAGAATTAAACATTTCGTTAGATAGAGCTGTTGAGCATTTAGCAGTTAAAGGTTTTGAGATTGAAGCAAGACCTACAACAAAAATATCTAATGAAGAGTACGAAATATTATTGGATGGTTTTCAAACTGATAGAAGTAAAAGAGTAGCTTCAGAAGAGGTAAGTGAGGAGAAGCGAAAAGAGAAAGAGGCTATAAAAATTGAGCTGGAAGAAAAGCTTGAACAAAAACGCCTTGAAGAAGAAGCCAAAAGAGTTGTAGTTAAAGCCAAAGCTGAAAAATTAGAAGTTAAAACGATTGGTAAAATTGAAATTGAACCAAAAGAAGTAACGCCAAAAAAGGTTGAAGTTGAAGTAGAAGATAAAACTAGTGTTGAGGTAACACCTAAAAAAGAGGTGGAACAACCAAAACAGGTTGAAAAAGTTGAGATAACTAAACTAAAGAAAAAGAAAGAGGTTAAAACTGAAATTCCTAAAGCTGAAGAAAAACCAATTGAAAAGAAAATTGAGCAGCCTAAAGTAATTAAAGAAGTTGTAAAAGAGCCAATTAAAGATATTGTTAAAAAGGATGTAAAAGAAGACAAGGAAGTTGAAGTTGAAACACCCCAAACAATAGAAACTAAATATAAGAAGTTAGATGGCCCAAGGATTACAGGTAAAAAAATAGATTTAAAGCAATTTGAAAAACCTAAAAAGAAAAAACCAGAAGCTACTGTTAAAAAAGAAGCTACTGCAGATGCAAATAAAAAGAAACGAAGAAGAATAGTAAAAAAAGCTGCACCATTTAATGCTAGAAAACCTGGAGGACCAGGGCAAAATAGACAAGGAAATAAAGGCTCACAATACAAAGGAGGCAAAGGAGGCCAAAGAAGGCAAATAGTTAAAGTTGAGCCAACTGAAGCTGAAGTGCAAAAGCAAGTTAGAGAAACCTTAGAAAAATTACAAGGGAAATCTAAAAAAGGTAAAGGAGCTAAATATAGAAAAGATAAAAGAGATCAGCATCGTGAGCAAACAGAAATAGATCAAGAGTTACAAGCATTTGAAAATAAAGTGCTTAAAGTAACAGAATTTGTTACAGTTAGTGAAATTGCAACAATGATGAATATCCCTGTTACCAATATTATATCAGCGTGTATGTCTTTAGGCATGATGGTGACCATGAATCAGCGTTTAGATGCTGAAACATTGACTATAGTTGCTGAAGAATTTGATTATACAGTAAACTTTGTTGGAGCTGAAGTAGAAGAAGCAATAGAAGAACATATTGATACTGAAGAAGAATTAGAACCAAGAGCACCAATTATTACAGTAATGGGGCATGTTGATCACGGTAAAACATCTTTACTAGATTTTATTAGAGAAGAAAATGTAATTGCAGGTGAATCAGGAGGTATAACACAACATATTGGAGCTTATGGAGTTAAGCTGAAAACAG
>Ga0190303_1001307_pt1 | contig 10086 bp, 11 predicted proteins | sample 48700701_MG_FD_161672 | JGI IMG/M metagenome (GOLD analysis project Ga0190303, IMG submission 161672) | Hydrothermal vent sediment bacterial communities from Southern Trench, Guaymas Basin, Mexico - 4870-07-0-1_MG | ecosystem: Environmental > Aquatic > Marine > Hydrothermal vents > Sediment ...
CGATGTGCTGGTCTAGGTAGTTGTAGAACCATTCAAAGGGTTAATAAAATTTAGAATGAATACTTCAATCGATATGGTAAAGCTAATACCCGCAGATCAGGTGGAAGCCTGTGAGGCCTGGGAGATACCGGTGCTGGAATCTGCAGATGATATTGTTGTGGTTTCGGGCAGGAGCCGAGGCCGTAAAGGTCGAGGAGAGGAGTTAAGTGTTGCTCCCCTGACGGCTTCCAGCATTGAGGCGCTGCGTCAGAAGGCCTATCAGGAAGGGCTTGATCAGGGGCAGAAAGAGGGTTATCAGGCAGGTATGCAAAAGGCGCAGGTAGAGACCAACGAAACTCTGACCCATCTTAATCGAATGATCAGCCAGTTGATGCATCCCTTCAGCGAACAGCGTGATGAGCTGGAACAGGCGCTGGTGCATCTGGCGTGCGGTATTGCCAAGTCGGTGGTTAAAATGGAAGTGGAGTTTGACGTTGAAATTCTACTGGACCTGGTCGGACAGGCGGTATCCCGGCTGCCTGAAGGGAGTGATAACATACAGATTATGGTTCACCCACGCGATGCAGAACTTATCAAAAGGGCCACCACAGAAAGAACCAGCGACTGGAAAATTATCGCCGATGCCAGCCTTGCCAGCGGCGGTTGTATCGTCAAAACTAATTTTAGCTACATTGATTATACGCTTGACCAGCAGTTTCAGTTAACAACGGAGCAGATGCTGGCGGAACGGCTGGAGGAGAGGAATAAAAAAGCTCACCCCGAGCAGCACCCTGGCAGGAGAGGGCGCTAGTGGTCGAAGATCTTGTACAACGCATTGAGGGTTACGTTACCCGCTTGCCAGAAAGATCGAATCCGATTGTTGAGGGGCGGCTGACGCGTATTGTCGGCCTGACCATTGAAGCTGTGGGTTGTAATGTGGCTATGGGCGGGCACTGCCTGATTGAAACCGATGATGGCCCCCCCGTGGAAGCGGAGGTGGTCGGTTTTTCAGATAACAGAATTTTTCTGATGCCGGTCTCAAGAGTTGAGGGATTAAGGCCGGGAGCCCGAATACGCTCATTGGAAAAAATCAAACAGGTAGCGGTAGGTTTTGGACTGCTTGGACGCGTTTTAAACGGCTTGGGTGAACCCATTGATGGCAAAGGGCCTTTAACAACCGAGGCATCGGTGGAGCTGTCAGGAAAGCCGATTAACCCCCTGAGTCGGCACCCTATATCTGAGCCTCTGGATGTGGGTGTGCGAGCCATTAATTCACTGCTGAGCGTTGGTCGTGGTCAAAGACTGGGGCTTTTTGCGGGTAGTGGTGTAGGGAAAAGTGTACTGCTGGGGATGATGACCCGTTACACCGAGGCTGACATCACCGTGGTTGGTTTGGTGGGTGAGCGGGGTCGTGAGGTCAAGGAGTTTATTGAACAGATACTGGGTGCTGAAGGTTTATCACGTTCCGTTGTAGTGGCATCTCCAGCCGACGAATCGCCCCTGATGCGATTACGCTGTGCCATGTTAACCACCAGTATTGCTGAGTATTTCAGAGATCAGGGCAAGAATGTGCTACTGCTGATGGATTCTTTGACTCGTTATGCTCAGGCGCAGCGAGAACTTGCATTGGCGGTTGGCGAGCCACCCGTTACCAAGGGTTATCCCCCCTCTGTTTTTGCCAAACTGCCTCAGCTGGTAGAGCGGGCGGGTAATGCCGATCAGGGACAGGGCTCCATCACAGGTTTTTACACCGTGCTGACTGAAGGTGATGACCAGCAAGACCCCATTGCTGACGCCGCGCGGGCTATTCTGGATGGCCATATTGTCCTTTCCCGCTCGCTTGCAGAGGAGGGGCATTACCCAGCTATTGATATCGAAGCATCGATCAGTCGTGTGATGCCGCAAATTATTTCCGAGCAGCAGTTGCAACATGCCAGACGTTTTAAACAGCTCTACTCGAGTTACCAGCAAAACAGAGATCTGATCAGTGTTGGCGCTTATGTGCGCGGCAGCAATTCGGAAACTGACCTTGCCATTGATCGCATGCCCTATATGAAACGTTTCCTGCAACAGGGCGTGAATGAACCCGTACCCATTGGGCAGAGTTTTGGTGAACTTCTGAATGTAATCAATCCTCCTCAGGAGGTTGAGAACAATACTGCTCAGGTTTCCAACCAGGTAATTAGATCATGAAAAACAGATCAGAACGGTTAAGCCCGGTTTTAAAGTTGGAAAAAATGAAGGAGGAGCAGGCGGTTAAAGTCTATGCCCAGTCTAACTCCAAACTACAGCTGGAACTGCAAAAATTGGAGCAGCTGCTCAGCTATAGTCGTGAATATGAATTGATGATAGCGCAGGCAGGGCGTGCGGGCCTTTATGCTACCAAACTACACTCCTATCATCATTTTCTGGCACGGCTCAACCATGCCATCGGCCAGCAGCGGGAGCAGATTGTTCTGGTAAAGCAAAGGACAAAACAGCATCAAGAGAGTTGGCTGCATCAGCGAGGTGCTACTCAGAATATGGGTAAGCTCATTTCACGTTGCGCCAGCCAGGAGCGGCTGGAGCAGGACAAAAAAGAGCAGCGAGCCATGGACGAATATGCGCAGCAATCAAGACCTGCGCATCACTAATCTGGCCGGATAGTATCATTTGCGATCTTTGGCACGTCAATTGCTACTTCTTGATGTAGTGATGGCTTGCCCTTTCCTGTAAACGGCAGCTTGGCGTCTAGTGTTGGAGAAAAGCATGATTATATCAAGACAACCTGTAGATAATTTGCTGGATACTCAGGTTATCCGGCCGCCCGGTGACGGGGGGCAAAAAACCGACTTAACTGGTTCTTCTGAAAAAGAAAATTCGTTTGATCAGCTGCTTTCTGAAAATTGTAGTGGGTGTGGTGTCGGCAACTCTATCGATTCAGAAAAGGTTGAGTCAGCTGTTACAACTCCGCCGGAGACGTTGGATCAACCACCATCGGTGGAGGCTGCGCAGAGCGGAGGTGAGACGCAGCAAAACGGCAAGTTATTGCCGCAGCGAAGCGCTGTTCCGCAGGGTAGTGAAATTGGGGCAGCTGTTTTCGATACCCCATTGATTGGAACAGCCAAGGGTAACCCGGTGGTTATTGGTTCTGGCGAGTCTGCCAATCAACAGGTCTTTATTGATGCCCCCTGGCCGCCTGGTTCTGAGGAGGTTGTTATTGATCTGCCTGAAAATGCTGGTCAAGCCACCGGTGGAGAAGACCGCTCTGTCACCGATCAAATCAGCGAATTAATCGGTCAGTCTCGCCAGGCGATGAGTTCTCTAGCGAATGGGTCTGATGCTGATGCAGAGCTTTCTACCAGGGCCGTAGCTGGCCGAGTTCAGTTAGAGGCTGAAGAAGTATCCATTGAAATAGAGGCGGGTCAGGTTCAATTAGAGGCTGAAAAAACACCCATTGAGATGGTAGAGAGTCTTCAGGTAACAGTAGGGCATGCTGAGAGGGATCATCCGGACTCAATCCAGCCAAAAGTAGGTGGAGCAGAGCCGATTATTGCTAAGGCTAAAGCGGAACAGCTAACCACGGGTATAGTTACAGAGGAGCAGACTAAGCAGCCAGAAGTGGTGGGGGCAGCTGTTAAACAGCAACAAAGTCCGACCACCAATCAACATGAACCTGCGCTTAAGAATAGTGGTGGACAACAGCCATCATCGGCACTTTTTCCTGCCACACAAATGATGCCAGAAGAGCAAGTTGCAGCTACCAGATCCGTGGAAAGTAACCCGGATGCTAAAACCCAGGCCATTGAGGCTGCGGGTCAAACAGTGATTGCTGATCTTGATAAATCAGATCGAAAAACGGCAATCGATAAAGGGCTTTCAGCCCAGAGCCCTCTTTTGCCTAGTGATGATGGGGAGCCAGCAGTGCTAGCCAATCAATTCAAGTCCCGCTCGGAAATCGCCCCAGATCTGGGGTTGAATATGGCCAGGAGTGGGACCTCTGGGGAGGTTTCGTCAAGTTCGATTCCTCTTGCCGATGGGCTTAAAGTGTTGATGCAAAAGATTGAACTTGCCACAAATACTTCTGGCCCCAATCTGGCTGTGGACCAAGCAACTGCCAACAATAATTCTGAGCAGTCGCTGGCTAGTTTCGCCAAATTGGCCATGGATGCGCCACAATCGCAGAGTTTAAGTGCGGTGCGAGGCACCCCTTTTGTGGCTACACTGCAGGTTCCGTTAGGTTCGCCAGATTGGAGCGAGGTTGCAGCAAAACGTATTGCCTGGATGGTGACCAACGGTATGAAAACCGCGCAACTGCAACTTAATCCACGGGATCTTGGGCCTATTGATATACAGATCAACCTGAGCAAAGATCAGGCTAGCATCAATTTTAGCAGCCAGCATATGGTCGTTCGTGAAGCACTCGAGGCAAGCTTGCCGCGTCTTCGAGAGATGTTCGAAGGTACGGGTGTTAACCTGGAGGATGTCAATGTGTCTGACCAGTCATTTGCCGAGCAGCATGAGGCAGATGCCGAAGAGGGTGGGGCAATGGTTCAAGATGATGAGATGGTTGAGGCTGGTTCATCTTCGCGTGAGCTACTCGCGGTTACTAATCTGGTAGATTTTTATGCGTGAACCTGAACTTATCAATTGATCGCTATGAGAGATGAGCAAGCAGATAAGCTGCATGAGTACAGAGCTAGGCTATACTTTGCTCAGCTGAAACTTTAAGCTGAATATTCAATGAGAGATTTCGCACGATAGCCATCCTGCTCACCTGCTGTGTATACAATGTATTTAATCGGTTGTCTGTTCCGGAAAATGCTCTTTTTGCACCTCATCTTGCTTCGCCTGAAAACAATATCAGCTCCCGTGTATAGCTTTCAATATTTCTGAAATGGTTGTAGTTGCTATAGTTCAGGATATGAGTATTATCGGATTCTTTTAACGGACAGGTTAGGGCCTACAGTGACAGGCTCGGAGCGGTGAGCAAAAGATTATGGCGGAAGATGCACAGGTGGAGAAAAAGCCCATCACGGGGACAAGAAAAAAGATTATTATCATTGCGGTTTCGGCACTTTTAGTTGTAGGTGCTGGTGCATTTGTGATGTTTTTTCTGATGGGTGATTCTCAGACGGATGCAGGGCAGGCCGTTGAAGCAGAGAAACAAACTTCAGAGCGGGTACAATCAATTTATTACCGGTTTGCTAAGCCTTTTGTCGTCAGTGTTAAGGGACGTAATCGCCAGCACCACCTGATGGTGGGTGTCGCAATTAGCTCTAAAAAGCAGGAGGATCTGGATATTCTTGATAAGCATTTACCGGTGATCAGAAGTGGTCTTAATCTTGTGTTTGATGACAATGATCTTTATGTGTTGCAGACGGATGAGGGGCGACGGAACTTAAACGAACAAGCGACCACTGTGATACGATCCTTTATTGAAAAAGAAACCGGCTCGACGAGTGATGCAGATCTTCTATTCACCAGTTTTGTAATGCAGTAAAGCTCAGGCAACCAGAGACTATGTCTACAGAAGAACTATTATCAAAAGATGAAATTGATGTGCTCCTCAATGGTGTGGATGAGGGGCAGGTTGAAATCAATACGGCACCAGTAGATAACCAGGCATATACCTACGATCTGACCGACCAGGACCATATTGTGCGGGGTCAATTGCCAACACTGGAGATGGTTAATGAGCGGTTTTGCCGTTATACCCGCACCAGTATGTTTAATTTTTTGCGCCAAACAGTAGAGATCGAGACAGAAGCGATTAGAAATGCCAAGTATTCAGAATACCTGCAGAGCCTGCATCTGCCCACCAGTCTTAATATGGTCAAAATTCATCCCCTGAGGGGAACTTCACTTTTTGTGCTTGATGCAGCGTTGGTTATCCGTTTGGTGGACAAGTTTTTTGGTGGTGAAGCTGCAGAGGAGATAGAGCTGGAGGAGCGGGAGTTTACCGCTACTGAACAGAGAATTGTACGTAAAGTACTTGACCAGATGTTTATTGACCTCAAAGAAGCCTGGAAAAGTGTCATGGCAGTGCAGTTTGAGTACAGTGGTTTTGAGCCAAATCCATCGATGGCCCATCTGATCAATCCCAGTGAAGTGGTGGTAATCAATACCTTTAATATACAGATCGGTGGTGGTACGGGAAAACTGGAAATTGTGATCCCCTATTCCATGCTGGAACCAGTGCGTGAAACCCTGGATGCGGGGGTTCAGGCTGATATAGATGATACCGATGAGCGTTGGTTGAGATCTCTGCGTGAGGACATCATGTATGCCAGCGTACCCTTGAACTGTGTGGTGACAGAGCGCAAAATTACCCTGCGGGAGATTTTGCGCTTCAAAGAGGGTGATGTTATACCCATTAATATGCCTGAGACTAATACCCTAATGGCCAATGGCGTACCGGTTTTTGATGCGCAGTTGGGCCGAACCAATGAAAATTTGGCATTAAAAATTATTAAGCGGATCGGCAGGCCAGCAAAGGGCCTATAACTTAACAAAGGAGGGCCAAATGGCGGAAGGTGAGATTGAAGCGGCAGTGGAGAAAGATCCAGTAACCGAAGAGTGGCAGGAGCAGCAAAAGGCAGCTCCGGAGGTTCAAAAGCCTCAACGGGCAGCTTTTGATGAATTAAAGGATGAGGGCGGTGCGCTCAATCTCTCGCCAGAGCTGGATGTGATACTGGATATTCCTGTCAGTATTTCCATGGAAGTTGGCAACACCGATATTACTATTCGTAACTTGTTACAGCTTAATCAGGGTTCGGTGGTCGAGTTGGATCGTTTGGCAGGGGAACCTCTGGATGTGAAGGCCAATGGTACTCTCATTGCCCATGGTGAAGTGGTAGTGGTCAATGGTAAGTTTGGGATTCGCCTGACAGATGTGGTGAGTCCATCGGAGCGAATCAGTAAGTTACGTTAATTCATTCAACCCGATAAATGCTCTGGATGCCACCCCTATGAAAAAACGTCAAAATACTGGCGCAGCATGTACCCTGCTGGCAGTGGCTTTTAGCATGCTGTTTTTGTTGCTGGCCGGTGGTTCAGCTGAGGTGTTAGCGGCTGAAGGTGAGGCTCGTTCTGGCGTGGGTGTCACCGATATCATGACGGTTATGATGGGGCTTGGGTTGGTATTGCTGATTATTCTTGGCTGTGCCTGGCTGGTACGGCGTATTGGTATGGTTCCCTCCTCAAACACAGGCCATATAAAGGTTCTGACAGTACTGTCGGTTGGGTCCAAGGAGAGGATCACCCTGATAGAAGTGGGCGGAAAACAGCTGCTTGTGGGTGTGACTGCCAATCAGATAAACACCCTCCACTGTTTCAACGAACCGGTCGTTGATTCGACTAATATTAAAAATAATTCAGAATTTGCACAAAAATTGCATCAGCTTATGTCACGTAGTTCATAGAACTGAAAAGTGACAATTTTTTGTTGGTGCATATGGAATCTAGAACCCCCAGTTTTTACCTGTTAACGGCTGCCATTCTGTTTTTGATGGCTCCTCTCGCTCAAGCGGCGGATCCTGTTGGTATCCCTGCTATGACCCTGACAACCAACCCCGATGGTTCTCAGGAATATACAGTAACCATCCAGATACTATTCCTGATGACAGCACTGACTCTGCTGCCATCCATGTTAATGATGATGACCTCCTTTACCCGCATCATTATAGTATTTGCTATTTTACGGCAGGCACTGGGGTTACAGCAGACACCCTCTAATCAGATATTACTGGGTTTAACGCTGTTTTTAACAATATTTATTATGGCTCCGGTGTTTGAACGGGTTAATGAGGCGGCATTGCAACCCTATCTGAATGCTGAAATGGCTCCATTGGAGGCTGTCAAACAGGCAGCGGATCCTTTCAGAGAGTTTATGCTGGCCCAAACCCGTGAAGATGATCTAGGCCTTTTTATCCGTATCGCTAAGCTTGGCCCGTTTGATAGCCCTGAACAGGTTCCCTTTGCTGTACTCATGCCAGCCTTTGTAACCAGCGAATTGAAAACAGCCTTCCAGATCGGCTTCATGATCTTTATCCCCTTTCTGGTCATCGACCTGGTGGTAGCCAGTGTTCTGATGGCGATGGGTATGATGATGATGTCGCCGGTAATCATCTCACTACCCTTTAAAATTATGCTGTTCGTACTGGTGGATGGTTGGGCAACGGTTATAGGGTCGCTAGCGGCGAGTTTTGGCGTTTAAAGCCAGCATCCTCAGTCAACATATGAGATGCACACTATACCCTGCTCAACTGAGCAGTTTAGGTTAAATGGAGTAGATTTATGACCCCCGAAGTGGTTGCAGGTTTGTTTGGAGAGGCCCTGTTTCTGACAGTGATTTTGGTGGCGGTTATTGTTGTTCCTAGCCTTATGGTGGGCCTTGTGGTCAGTACCTTTCAGGCCGCGACTCAAATTAATGAACAAACCTTGAGTTTTCTGCCACGATTACTAGTGACCCTTTCTACCATCATGGTAGCGGGCCCCTGGATTCTTGGCCGTCTTATTGATTTTGCTACCCGTATGTTCAGTGATTTGCCAATCCTGATCGGGTGATCCATTGCGTGTGCTACAGGAGAGATAGGTAGGTGGAACTGAGCGCTGCAGAGATAACAGCCTGGATCAGCCGCTATTTTTGGCCGTTTTGCCGGGTGGGCGCTTTTTTTATGGTGGTACCCATTTTAGGTTCTCAGCTAGTGCCAGCGCGTATCCGCCTGGGTTTGAGCCTGTTGGTAACCATCATTATTGCCCCCCTGCTACCGGAAATGCCGACTTTTAATGGGTTGGATCTGCAATCCTGGCTGCTGATTGGTCAGCAGATTTTGACCGGAGTGGCGATGGCATTTGTGATACAGCTGCTGTTTCATGTTGTTGTGCTGGCTGGACAGATGATGGCGATGCAGATGGGGTTAGGCTTTGCATCGATGGTAGATCCGACCAATGGGGTATCGGTGGCGGTGGTTAGTCAATTTTATCTGATGCTGGTCATGCTGGTTTTTTTTGCGGTGAATGGTCACCTGGTGCTTTTTGAAGTTCTGGCAGAGAGTTTCAATGTGTTACCGGTGGGAACTAGCGGCCTGGATATCGGGATGTTCTGGCAGTTAGCCTCCTGGGGAGTCTGGATGTTTTCTAGCGCGCTGGTCATTGCATTGCCGGCAGTAACGGCCATCCTGATCGTTAACTTCTCCTTCGGAATTATGACCAGGGCTTCACCCCAGATGAACATTTTTGCACTGGGTTTCCCCTTTACCATGTTGTTGGGTTTGCTGATTATCTATATCAGCTTGGCAGGGTTTCTACCTCAGTTCCAGGGCTTGACTGAAGAAGCATTATTGATGCTACGTCAGCTTATTGGTGCTTGAGGATCGTTGGAGCCCAGCAATAAAGAGATAGAGTTATGGCAGAGAGTGATAGTGGTCAGGAACGCAGTGAAGAACCCACCCAGAAACGGATGCTGGACGCTCGGGAAAAGGGTGATATCGCCCGTTCCAAGGAGTTAAATACAGCGGCCATATTATTAATGGGGTCTGGTGCGCTTATTTTTTTTGGTCAACAAGCTGCATCAGGTCTGGCGGCTATGATGCACCATAACTTTGAAATATCCCGCCAGGAAATCTACGCCACTGGTAGCATGATGGCTAACTTGAACGGCTCAATATTTGATGGATTGATGGCACTGATGCCGGTGTTTGCCACTTTGTTAATCGCAGCTGTTGTTGGGCCGATCGCCTTGGGGGGCTGGGTGATGAGTGGTAAGGCTTTAGCTCCAAAATGGAGCCGGTTGAGCCCTCTTGCTGGAATTAAAAGGATGTTTTCCGGACAAGCTTTGATGGAATTGGCCAAGGCGATAGGGAAGCTTTTGCTGGTGGTTTCTCTGGCGATATTTATATTGGATTTTATCACCCCAGACCTATTTGATATTGGTAAACGAGACGCTCTTTCGGCGATGAGTGCAGCTCTGTACCTTGTTAGTTGGTCAGTACTGGCCATAAGCTCCTCGATGATTCTGATTGTCATCATTGATGTGCCATTTCAGATAGTCTCTTATCAGCGCAAATTAAAGATGACACGTCAGGAAATAAAAGACGAGATGAAAAATTCCGACGGTAAACCAGA
>Ga0190303_1001308_pt1 | contig 10086 bp, 10 predicted proteins | sample 48700701_MG_FD_161672 | JGI IMG/M metagenome (GOLD analysis project Ga0190303, IMG submission 161672) | Hydrothermal vent sediment bacterial communities from Southern Trench, Guaymas Basin, Mexico - 4870-07-0-1_MG | ecosystem: Environmental > Aquatic > Marine > Hydrothermal vents > Sediment ...
TTTGTGGGACTAAAGTCTCCACTTCCGAGAATTTTGGTATTCTGTTAAATCTATATTTAACTGTTTCATCAAGTATTTCAATAATAGAAAAGAAGTTTGAAGTTTCTATGAGGTAAACACCATCTTCTTTCGTCTCAAAATACTCTACAGAGAGCTTTTTCCCTAATTCCATATATTCCTCTTCCCCTGTATAAACATTGGAAGGAAGGGCTAAATGTGTGAATGGATCTAGAGCTTTTTCATCATCATAATAAAACTGTCCTTCATGGATACGATGTAGGCTTGAAAGTGTACCATCAACTTCTAGTTTATCTGCCATGAGTGAACCAAGACTGCGAATGTAGGTACCTTCACTTACCTTGGCTTCAAAGTGTACAAAAGGGTGGTTATAGTTGATGAGCTTTATATCGTATATGGTTGAGGTGATAGTTTTAAGTTCTACCTCTTCACCTGCGCGTGCAAGTTCATAAGCACGTTTACCGTTTATCTTTTTAGCACAGAATTTAGGGGGATAGTAGGTAAGTTCACCCTTTAAAGAGCGTAAAACTTCTTCTATCTTCTCCTTGGGAAATGGTACTAGTTCTTTAATGCTGTCTACTTGCTCGATATCTAAACTAGGAGAGTTTGCCCCTAGCCATAATGTTGCTTTATAGCTTTTAGGTGTTTTGTTGAGGTACTGAAAGAGTTTTGTGTATTGACCTGTAGCTACAATGAGACATCCTGTAGCAAAGGGGTCAAGTGTACCGGAGAAACCTACTTTTTTAGTGTTGTATTTACGTTTCACGTAACCCATGTAGCCGTTAGATGTTCTGAAGATGGGTTTGTTTACGACAAAAAGTCTGTTCAAGATATCATTTCCTTGTAGGTCGGGGTGTCCTCTCCCCGACATAAATTTGCATAAGATTTAAAATTGTTTGGTTAATTAATTTGAATTGTCGGGGAGAGGACACCCCGACCTACATCATATGGACTGGACAAAAGAGCTCAAAATCTCTTTTTTATTCCCACCAAAGTTAATAAGCAGTTTATACTCTTTACCGGACTTATTGGCTGCCTGTACACGCCCGATGCCAAAGATCTTGTGTTTGACAAGATCACCTTTTTTATAGGCAGAAGATTTAGTGATCTTAAGGCTTGTGTCCTGAATGAGTCCTGCTTCACCCAGGAAACGACTTTTATCTATCATCTTACGACGACCTTTATAGAAACGGCTGTCAACATAACAAAGGGTAAGGTCTGACTTGGCTCTGGTGATGGCTACATACCCTAAGCGACGTTCCTCTTCCATGTTACAACCCTCGCCAAGAAGGGGGAAGAACTCTTCTTCAAGACCGATGACAAAGAGATGCTCAAACTCTAAACCCTTTGCCGCATGGATACTCATAATAGTGATAGCATTTTCTTCTATCTGGTCTTGATCACTTTGAAGGGAAATGTCATTGAGAAACTCGTCAAGTGTAAGGTCTGGGTTTTTGATGACAGCATCCCTGAAATAACCGTAGAATTCATCAATGTTCATAATACGCTCAAAACCATCTACCATACTTGTGTAGTGGTCTTTTAGGTTAATTCTTTCTTCAAAAAGTGTAATGAAATTTCCAAGCGTATTTTGTCCCTCTTCTTGCAAAACCTTTATATCTTCAACAAGTTTAGTAAGTGAAGCAGCTACTTTTTTACTGATGACTAAAGGAAGTTTGCCACTTACACTTTGCTCTATGTAGCCATAAAGTGAAAGTTGTGTATCAAAAGCTGCCTTTTGAAGTTTTTCTATAGATGCTTTACCGATGCCTCGTTTTGGTTTATTGATAATACGTAGTAGTGAAAAATCATCATGTGGATTGGCAAGCACTCTAAAGTAGGAGATGATATCTTTGATCTCTGCACGTTCATAAAAACGCATTCCACCGATAAGTTTGAAACTCAAACTCTCTTTGGTGAAGCCTTCTTCAAGTGAACGTGAAAGTGCATTGATGCGGTAAAGGACAGCTATTTCATCAGGGTCGACACCTTTGTCTATGAGTTTGTGTATTTGATGTGCGATGGCTTTAGCTTCCATAGACTCATCGAGTGAGTGAAGCAGTTTGACATCTTCACCTGCGCCTTTATATGAAGTAAGTTTTTTACCCAAGCGTGTCGAGTTGTGTTCTATGAGCGTATTTGCTGCTTTTAAGATAGGGTTTGTAGAACGGTAGTTGGTTTCAAGTTTCACAGTTTTTGTATCTTTAAAGTTGTCTGCAAACTCCAATATATTACGGATATTGGCACCTCTCCATCCATAAATACTTTGATCATCATCACCTACAACACAAAGGTTTCCATGCTCGCTGCAAAGATGCTCAAGAAGGCGGAACTGTAATTCGTTGGTATCCTGATACTCATCAACCATGATGTATTTGTATCTGTTGCTGGTCTCTTTTCGCAGCTCCTCATTTTCATCAAGTATTTTATATGTCAGCATCAGAAGATCATCAAAGTCAACAAGATTATTTTCTTCGATATTTGCTTGATAAAGTGCATAAATTTTTGCTACTTTTTTGTAGTCTGGAAGTTCAGCTTTTTGGATGACTGTCTCCGGAGAAAGCAGTGAGTTTTTGTATTTTGAGATTTCAGAGGCAATAAATGAGATGTTAAGGTCTATTTTTAACTCTTTGGCAATAGAGCGCAGGAGACGCTTCTTATCATCACTGTCGATAATAACAAAAGAGTTACTTCGCCCCAGTTTTTCAATATGAAATTTTAAGAAAAGTAAGCCAAACTTATGAAAAGTACATAAAAGGGGAGGGTAAGAGACTTTTGTTGGCATCAGTTTAAGTGCACGTTCTCTCATTTGAGAAGCAGCTTTGTTGGTAAAAGTAAGTGTTAACGTGTTAGCAGGGTCTATGCCAACTTCACCTACGAGGTATGCTAGTCTTGCTGTAAGGGTTTTAGTCTTTCCACTTCCTGCACCTGCAAGTATAAGCATCGCACCATCAATATGTTCAACCGCTTCACGTTGTGATGGGTTAAGTTCATTTAATATATGTTCCATAAGTACATTACTCTCCTATATAGTATTTATTATATCGTTAAATTGTTTAAGTTTAAATTCTATTTTATTGACATCATGTATAAGAAAAATGAATTATTATATTTTAATAAGGATACCTTATGTATCATTAAGTATAATTTGATACAATAACAATAGTTAAATTTTTATATAAAATTAAATAAGGAAAAATAATGTTAAAAGATTTTGTAAAATTGGAAACTTTTTTGACCGTAGCACGTGAAAGAAGTTTTTCTAAAGCATCAGCAAAATTAGGTATTTCTCAACCTGCGGTAACACAACAGATCAAGTTTATCGAAAAATATCTGGGAGTAAAGATCATTGAACGTAAAAAGAATGGTATTAAGCTTACAGGTGAAGGGGAAGAGCTTTATAAGATAGCAACCCGACTGGAAAAAGAGATCAACTCTTCAGAAAAAGATATACTAAAGATCATGAATAAGCAGATGACATTCAGACTGGGTGCATCTTATACTATAGGAACATATGTCATTCCCGGTGAGTGCCTCAATGACATGGGAGAAGCGATCCATAATGATGTGAATCTAAGTATCGATCTCAGTGATGCCATTGTTCAAAAACTTAAAGACAGAAAGTTAGATGTAGGGCTTATAGAATCACCGGTTATGGATAATGATCTGATCTACAGAGAGTGGTTGGAAGATGAGCTTGTCCTTGTGAGTAATGTGCCTATCCCTAAAATAGTGAAGACTGAAGAGCTTTATGATTACAGATGGATCTGCCGTGAAGAGGCATCTCATACAAGACGAGTAGTTTCAGAAGTATTTGAAGAGCTTGGTGTGTCATGTAAAAGTTTTGATGTCATAAGTGAAGTGAGTAATACAACAACTGTATTGCAAACGATCAAAAGAGCTAAAAAAGATACAGAGAAACCGGTAGTTTCCATTATTTCAAAATATGCGATTGCAGATGAAGTAGCAAAAGGTGAACTTTTTGAAGCAAGACTTAGAGGCTATACAATGACACGTAAATTCTTCATTGTGTATTCAAAAGAAAACAAACACAATGCCTATGTAGATAATGTAGTAGATTATATCTTAGCAGGACAATGCTAAAAAAGCTCAAGGGCACCTCTAGGGTTTCTTTTTCTTAAGAAGCTTTTTGTTCTCAGGATTGTTGAGTAGGGCTTCCATAGAACTCTTTTTAGCAATCTTCTCTTTCTCCACAGGGTGAGCAAGATTAAAGATAATAGGATGATCCCCAACAAACAGTTGTTTGATTGCAAGCAGAGGGACTGTCACTGTTGAGCCGAAATTCTCAGACCCAAACCCTGCTTCAAAAGAAAAATATCCTGCTTCAAGCTTTGCAGTTTCATAGGTATAACCACTTAAAACAAACAGAACAGTATCATTAAAAGCTTCTTTAATGCTAGAGGGGAGCTCAGGGTTAAAATTGATATGTTTTATTTCACAAGCAAGAGAAAACTCCTGATTTTTATTAAACAGATAACCAATAGTTTTTTCTATATGTTCTTCCATAAGTGTTCTGTATTCTGGAGTTTGAAAAAGGTTAATGATCATAACTTCCCTTTTATATTTTAATTGTGAAATTGTTTAGAATTTTAAATCCTATCATAGCATTCATTAAAGCTACTTGTGGATAGTTTTTTAAATCCTCTTTTTTTATCTTTCTGGTATGCAAAAATCCTTCATCGAGTAACTTTGCTCTCATCGTACCCTTTAACAGAGGTTTTTCAGGAGTGAACCATTGTCCCCCATCATAAAAGGCAATATTTGCAATGGTGGTATCGGTTAAATACCCTTCTTTTTCTATGATGATTTCATCTGCATCAGTATGCATTTGAAGCAGGTTGTTCAGGGCATCACGATTTGCGTATTTATGAGCGTATTCAAGATCTGAAGAGATGATCTTAAGAGTATGTATCTCTTTGGGACTATAGGGGATGTACTCGATAGAGTATATCTTTTCATTATAAAGAATACGACAGCGATAAAGTCCTTTGGGTGGTGCCTGGATAAGAGAAGATAGATCCAGCCTGTCTGTTAAATGAAACAGAGCTTTTCTGCTTTCATCACAACGTGCCTGATGGTAAGAAAGGTCAGATACTTCTCCATCTTCTATTTTAATGGTTTCTAAAAGAAGTGTTGAAGTAGCATACATACCAAAGGCTTAGGTATTAAAAAGTTCTGTAGAGAGATAACGTTCTGCGGTATCACAAAGGATGGTAACGATCGTTTTTCCTTTGTTCTCCGGACGTGAAGCAGCTATGTACGCTGCATGAAGGTTTGCACCTGCTGAGATACCTACAAGCAAACCTTCCTCTTTTGCCACTTTTTGTGCCATAGTAAAAGCATCATTATCACTCACGGAAATCGTTTCATCGTAGATAGTCGTATTGAGAATATCTGGTATAAAACCTGCACCGATGCCTTGTATCTTATGTGGACCGGGAGATTTACCGGCTAATACAGAAGAGTTTGCCGGTTCTACAGCGATAGATAGCAGAGAAGGAAGTTGCTCTTTAAGTACTTCAGAAGTACCGGTCAGTGTACCTCCTGTACCTACGGCTGCAACAAAGATATCTACGTTGTTACGGGTATCTTTAAGTATTTCGACTGCAGTGGTTTTTCTATGGATATCCGGATTGTCCGGATTTTGAAACTGTTGTAATACAATAGCATTATCAAGTTCATTTACTAGAGTATTTGCTTTTTCTATGGCACCATTCATCCCTTTGACTGCAGGGGTAAGTACAAGCTCTGCCCCCAAATAGGTAAGCAGTTTTTGTCTCTCTATACTCATTGAGTCTGGCATGGTAAGAATGAGTTTAAGTCCTCTTGAGGCACAGATTGCAGCAAGACCTATACCGGTATTTCCACTTGTAGGTTCTATAATTGTAGTATCTTTGGTAATCTTCCCTGCATTCATTGCTTCGTTGATCATATTAAACGCAATCCTGTCTTTGACAGATGATGTGGGGTTCATAAATTCACATTTACCCAAGATGGTAGTACCTGTTTCATTTGAAAGAGAATTGATTTTGACTAAAGGAGTATTACCGATGAGTTCTTCAATGCTGTTAGCAATCATGTATTATCCTATTAAACATTATTTTATATTATACTATTTAATTACTTTTGGCTAAGTGGTTTAAATTCATAATTTTCATCATCGTAATATTCTATATCACCATGTTCCATATCGTAGTGCCAGCCATGAAGAAAAAGTGTTCCCTCTTCAACTCTTCTTTTAACACCGGGATAGGTCAATAGATTATCAAGTTGATAGACTACGGAAATTTTCTCTGTATAGCGAAGCATTCGTTCTTTATCATCATTTTTATACGCAAGCATAGCTACTTTTTTTGCTTCTTTACCTAACTCCAGCCATTTAATGGTATGGGTATTTTCAGGGGTCTCTTTAATATCTTTATAGAGTGCTTCTATCGCACCACAGTGTGAGTGTCCACAAACAATAATGTCTGAAACTTTCAAGATACTTGTTGCATACTCTATGGCAGAAGCAGTAGCATGGAAATCTGCATCCGGCTTGTATGGTGCTACAAAATTACCAATGTTTCTGATAATGAAAAGATCTCCTGCTTTACTTCCTGTGATCATTGCAGGCATTACACGTGAATCACTGCAACCGATGAAAAGGGCTTTTGGACTTTGACCTTCATCAACAAGTTTTTTAAAACGTTCTTTACTTTTGTTAAATTTTACTTTTTGAAAGTTTTCATGACCCTTTTCAAACTCTTGAAGACGATTATCCATTCTTTATATCCTTGATACTATATGCTATCTCTTCAGCGGCATACATAGATACAACACCGTTATAGTCAGCAGGTACTTTAAAACTTTTTTTCTCTAAAGTCACCTTTTTAGTTATAGGTGTTACCCCGTAAATATTTTGTGCATTTCCAGATATGAAAGATTGGAGCTTTTCTAAGGCATTATGTTTTTCAAAAAGTTCAGTTAAAACTTGCAATGCTATAGGTGCAGTAAAGACGCCGGCAGCACACCCACAGGCTTCTTTTGCATGTTTAGGGTGTGGTGCCGAGTCTGAACCGAACATGACTTTAGGGTGTGCTGCAAGGGCTACTTTAAGTAGAGCTTCTCTATCTTCAGGACGTTTGGCAATAGGTTTACAAAAGAGATGTGGCTGAAGCATACCGCCGGCAACATCATCAAGTGTGATGAGCAAATGATGTACAGTGATCGTTGCATAAAGATTTTCAAATTTATCAAGAGCTGCTACACTCTCTTTTGTAGTAATGTGCTCCATAATGATCTTAAGCTTAGGAAATGCGCTTGCAAGCTTTTCATAGATAGAGACAAATTCTGCTTCTCTATCCATAACAAATCCGTTGGTCTCTCCATGCACACAAAGAGGGATGTTAAGTTCAGACATGGCTGAGAGTGCAGGGCGTAACTCTTCTACATCAAAACCGCTTACTCCACCTTCAGAGTTTGTGGTAATGCCTGCAGGGTAAAGTTTGATCGCCGTGATCTCATCACGTATAGACTCCAGAAAAGCCTTGTCGTAGCTTGGTTTGAAAAAGAGTGTCATGTAGGGTGTAAACTTTTCATCACCTATAGCTTGCATGATACGCTCTTTGTAGGCAACAACCTCTTCTTTACTGCTCACGGGAGGAACAAGGTTAGGCATGATAATAGCGCCTGCAAAAGTTTCAGCAGAACCTTTTGCAATGTTTTCCAACATCTCTCCATCTCTGAGGTGAAGGTGCATATCGAGTGGAGCGTCAAGAACCACTGGAGTTGTTAATGGCATCAAAATCCTTTAAAATATAATATTGTGATTGATTTGCATCTTTAGGCACGAACCAATAGATAATTTTGATTTTGCCACAAAGTCTATTAAAATCAAGCAACTTCAGCAGCTTTGGCGGAACATAGGTGACTACAGGGTAATCTATCCCCCCATCAAAAAGCTGATTACAGCGCAAGATGCGTAAAGAGCTTGCAAGCAATGCCTTATGCGGAGCATTAAATTCAAACTGCCATTTGGCATACTCCGAACAGGTAGGGTAGTATCGACAGTTGGCAGGGAGCATTTTTGAAATGTATTGGTAGCCTTTGATAGGTGCAATATAGAAGTTTTTAATATTCATAAGTTTTGGACTCTGTTTTTATTTGCTTTCAGATTGTACCTTAAAAAGATGGCAATTTGACATCTTTTTTATGAAAGTCATTTTTTTATGTTACGGTGTTCAAACAGCTATGTATATAAAGATAGATATTTATTACACACCGTGTGTAATAATGACTTAAAGTTATCTATGTTATAGTAAATTAACCTAAGGGAGGCGTGATGAACGCTAAAGAGGTATTGAAAATTTTGTATGGACATGGTTTTAGTCAAGTTTCACAAAAAGGCTCTCATCTGAAATTAGCAAAAGATGAGAAAAAGGTTATTGTTCCTGTTCATGGAACAAAAGATATACCTATAGGTACACTTAAGAGTATAGAAAAACAAAGTGGTGTTAAACTACGATAAAAGGATTTTAAATGGAATATATTGCTTTCATACATAAAGAAGATGATAGTTATGTAGCTATAGTGCCTGACTTGGGATATACATCAAGTTTTGGTAGTACTTTTACAGAAGCTGTACATAACATAATCGAAGCTTGTGAACTTTATGCTGAAGATGAAGAGGTTTTACCTATAGCTCGTTCTTTAGAGCAACTAACAAAAGAGGAAGAGTTAGACGCAAAGGCTACGCCTCAACTTATGAATGTAAAAGTAGAAAAAAATGTACGCATCAATGTTATGCTTCCTGCCGGTTTGCTAAGAGCTGTCAATACCAAGGCTGAAGAAGTATATCATGGAAATAGAAGTGCCTACATACAAGATTTGATGCAACGTGATATTTCGATACAAGTATAGGAAACTATTAAAGTGAAAACAAAGATTAGGCAAGCTAACTGGAAATCGAAGGGTATATTTGGCGATAAAAAGTATATGGATATTGTTACAGCAGTTTATTGGCAAGGTGATGACGCTCTTATAGATACAGATAGTAAGTTCTTCCTTGTGCCATCTCTCCAGAGATGGCACACCTATACCAATTGGAGTAATAAAAAACTCATATAATGCAGTAATATTATGTATGTATTGCTTTTACTAAAGAACCAATCTCTACCATCGTAAAGGTGTAGGGTGCGTAACCACGCACCTTCAAAATATGTAAACAAGACAACCACAACACACGCAAGAAAATTTGATATATCAATGGTGCGTGGTTACGCACCCTACGCGTTGTGTGTATATCATGTATGCAAACAACTAAAAATCCAATATGTTTACTTGTTCTATCTCTTTCGAGATGGACACCTATATCAATCTAAACAACAGCATACCAATACAGTGTATATGCAGTACCTCTGGAGTGTATTTTCCTACTTGCATAAAAAATCTTTTTGTACAGTATATTGACAATTGTAGTATAGACGTTAAATTGTGAAATTTTAATAATTATAATCAATAAGATTTCCCCGATGCTTGCATCGGTTGGAGTCCGTCAATAGTAATTTATCGAGGGTTCCGTCCCGATGATAAATTTATATCAAGTTAATACTCCGTTGCTTGCAGCGGGGTAGTTTATTTAAACTTACTTTAATTTTAAATATATTATGATGATTCAACTGCAATAAAGCCAAACTATCTGTGAGGATAGTACGGAAAGTTATGGGTCTCGCGCAGATCGCCTAATTACTCAGAAATCATAGTTATTACATTCTATAAAACGGGGGAAATCCATAATGAGAAAAATATTCATAATACTGTCACTGCTATTCAGCCTAATGCTAACGTCAGCTAACGCAGTAGAAGTATCACAAGAGGCAAAGATCACAGGTTTGTATGTAGCCTTCTTCAATAGAGCGGCTGACCAGGAAGGTTTGGACTACTGGACAGATAAAGCAGTAGAAGTAGCAAAACAAGGCGGTGATGTCTCTGCGGTATTTAAAACACTTTCCGCAGGCTTTGCAACACATCCTACATTTACATCAACCTATGCACATTTAGAAGATA
>Ga0190303_1001309_pt1 | contig 10081 bp, 10 predicted proteins | sample 48700701_MG_FD_161672 | JGI IMG/M metagenome (GOLD analysis project Ga0190303, IMG submission 161672) | Hydrothermal vent sediment bacterial communities from Southern Trench, Guaymas Basin, Mexico - 4870-07-0-1_MG | ecosystem: Environmental > Aquatic > Marine > Hydrothermal vents > Sediment ...
TGCATCTGGACTATTAAGTTTTGTATTAACAATATTTTGGGGCTTTATTTGGTTTGGAAACTTCAAAGGGTATTGGGGTGGATTTATGGACACGTCAGTGCTTGCTATTGTTTTTCTTTATGGATCCTTTATAATTGTTTATCTTGATATTATAAAGAATTATACTGAACTCAATTTCTTTAAAAGATATATCGTTCCATCAATAGCTACTATTGGTGCCTTATATCTAATTTATGGAGCGTTCACTTCAAATCCAAAAATGTTTTTATATTTTGGAATAATTGTATTAATATTTATAAGTATTGGTTTAGTTACTTATAATAGTAAACCTTTAAAAAGATAGAAGCTAAAATAACAAAATCTAATCTAGATTTTGTTATTTTGGATAAGTAAATAAATATTCTTCATCTTCACCACTTGTATTTTCTATGTAAGTACTAACTCCATAATCATATAGCTTACTTTCATCTAAATCTGAATTATCTCTAACATCAAAAGATGAAATATTTTTTATATTATCGCTATATACTCCACCTATTATATCTGTATAGGACCAAAAATATGATTTAGCACCTCTAATCTTTTTAGCTAATAAATATGCGTATCCTGAAGTACGTTTTTTTAAAACAATATTTTCCTCAGAAAAAATAAAAGTTGGCCTTTCACTATTTCCAAAATACATTTTATAACTTCCATCAAATTTACCTGACATATAAATTGTAGCTTTCACTGTTTCATATTTTCTTCTATCTCCATTTATAGTTACATCGCCATTTACTACAACAGCTCCTTTTAGTATCGCTCTTTTTCCAAGAGTAAGATTTCCATCAATAAATAAGATATAACCTTCAGGTATTGTAAGATTAATATTATTACCTAATTTAACATTGCCATTTATATACCAATGTCCACTTACAGTTGGATTACTGGATTTTGTTAGTACTTTAGCGTCAACTTCTGTAAATCCTTCATCTCTACTAGCTAAATCTTTTATATATTTAACAATTTCATCTATATCCTGAAAGTTTCCCACAAAGGAAACATCATCGAAGTTATTAGAAAAGTATTCTTTTAAATAATTGCTTAAAATAGATGCTGGAGTGATTAAGGGGTTTAATTCAAAATCGTCTTCAAATCCATCATTCACCAAATATTCATCAACTAAAGAAATAGATTCCGTTGATTTTGAAAGATAAGATTTAACTAAACTTCCATTTTTAAGATTAGAAGAAATTATAACAGTTGATGAATCATATTGTGTAATTTCAACATCTAAAAAATCTGATAAATCATTTAAAAAATCATTTGATAAATCGTCATTTCTAATAATAGCTTTAATAGTTGCGTTTATCTTTGATTGTGTTAAAGAGTATTCCTGTTGGTAATTGAAATCAGCTTCACGAGCTTTAGCTTGATATAAAACTACTGTAGTTAGGATAAATACTGAAATTATGAAAAAAGAGGAGATAGCTAAAATAATAGGTAAACTCATACCTTTTTTATTTTTTATTATGTTAAGCATTAGGTATCGCCTCCTCTTTAAATGAATAGCTCATTAAAAATTCAAAGTTATTATTTTTTTCTGATACAATTATGAAATTTATATTTACATATATATAATTTGATTCTTCAGTTATACTGAATGTTGAATCAGGACTTAAAATGAATCCATCAAATTCATATAATTCATCATTGATATAAAGAGAATTATTTTTTATTTCTAATTTATACTTAACAGGTTCATCATACACAACTAATTCTATTTTTTCTGTAGATTCATTATATTCGTATGAAAATTCTCTTTCAAAAATATAACATTCTCCAGAACATGATTCATAGGTTGTAGGTTTAAGAGTTATCAAATCTTCTTGTATTCTTCTAACGATTTTATTTCCTTGTTCATTAGCTAAAGAGCTAATTGATATTCTCTCATTAGCTCTAATAAAGAAGGATACAAGAAATGTTAAAAGTGTAACTAAAATTCCAAGAATAACTAATGTCCCTATAGTCTCAACTAAGGTAAATCCTTTTTTATTCATAGATTATACCTTCTAACTCTATTTCTCTATTAGAAAAATAATTAATGGTTATTTTATAATCAATAACACCAAAACGGTGGTGGTCACTAGTCATTTTATAGAATGTTATGGTTATTAAATCTTTATAATCTTTATTATTTAAGGTGTGATTAAAAACTTCACTTGGAAAATTATCAATAACATCATAATTATCATAAGTTATTACTAAATCTTCATCTAACAAGGAAGTTAAATCATTATAATCTAGATTATTTTGTAATTCGTCTCTTATAAGAGAGGCAACTTCAATAGCATTGATCTCTTCATTAGCCGCAAAGGTTTGTGTACGAATATTAATAATTATAGTAAAAATAGTTACAACAACAAAAGAGATGATTACAATTGAAGCTACTGTTTCTAAAAGAGTAAATCCTTTATTATTAACCTTTAACATAATAATCTCTCCTTTCCCTGTTATAATATCATTATAATATATATTATGAAAAAATGTGATTCAATTAATAATTTTCTTTTAAATAACTTTTCTTGATATCTATTGTTAAGAAAGATTATTTTGATATAATAATATTATAGAGAGGTGATTCTTTTGCGTGAGTTATTTCTATCAATAAAAAAAAGAGCTTTACTTATAGTATCTATTATACTATTATTTTTATCTGTGTTCTTTTCTTATACTATGTTCAATTCTCTTGGATACTTTAATTTAAATAAACAAACTATTGTAGGAACTATATATTTAGAAAATATAGAAGAGTTTCAGTATGCTAGTTTTATTTCAAACAAAGTCAATGAATGGGAAAATAAATCTACTTATAAGGTTGTTTACCAAGAATACAGTTTAAATATAGATCTTTCGTATTTTGATTTAGATATAGATAGAACAATTAATGATATTCAAGAAGGCAAAACTAATAAAGTTAGATTCAACATCAGTGATGAATCAAAGACTATTTTATTAAATGAATTTATTGATACTTTTTCTGTGGATATCGTAAATTCATTTAATTACGATTTGTTTTTAGATAATCTAATAAGTCATTTAGAAGATATGAATATTTTTAAAATATATAATTTAGAGAATTTTCTCAATCCTTCACTCAGTGAAACGATTATTGATAGTGTTACTATAAATAATATTGAAACTGGTGATGTAAATAATATAACTAATTTACTGGATGAACTGATAATTACTAATAATGATAGATTTTCTATTTTAGAAAAATGTAATGATTTACCTCTTAACAATAATCAATTGAGTATTTTAGCTTCAGGTATTGAAAAAGTAACCGAAAAAACTCCTTTCAGTGGCTATATCTTCAATCAAAACCATGATAATCTTGGATGGAATGAAGATGGGTTAAATGTTTTGATATTAAAAACTAATAATTATGATTTTAGTTTTTATAATCCATTAGATTTTGATTATACAGTGAAGATAATAAAAAATAGCGATTCTTCTATCACTTTGGAACTTATCGGTTATCCTTTTGCGAATAAATATACAGTTACTAAAGTAGAGGAATCTATCTTGAATTATCCAATTATATACCGTGATAATGAATTATTAGACTCTGATACTGAAAATGTAATAATTACAGATACTGATACTGAAACAATTTATCATTTAATTGAACAAACTGGCATTGATGGAAAAGTTGTTGCTTTTACAAGGGCTACTACAACCCCGGATTCAACTGTAATGACTGATATTATTTACAGAGAAATATATTTTCCTACTCCAGAAATTATTCAAGAAAATATAATCCCGAAAGATGGTAATTGATATGGCTTTAAAACGTATAGGTGATATTTTAATAAAAGAAAATATAATAACTGAAAAACAATTAAATGAAGCCCTTAAAAAGAAAAAACCTGGAGAAAAGATAGGAGAAACTTTAATTAGATTAAAAATAGTAAATGAATTACAGATTTTAAAAGCTTTAGAAGAATCTACAGGAATAAAAAGAGTTTCTCTTCAAAATCAAAAAATTGATAAGAAGATTATATCTTATTTAACTGAAGATTTTTGCAGAAGAAATGTAATAATGCCTTTCAAAATCGAAGGTTATAAACTTTTTTACGCAACAAATGATCCATTACAGTTCGCTGTTGGTGAAGAGATTAGAATGCTTACCGGATTTCAACCAAAAGCGTTTTCAGCTCCTAAAAATGAAATTTTATCACAAATAGAAAAACATTACGCATTTACTAGAACTCTTAAAGATTTAGGAGTTACAGAAGAAAAAAAAGAATACATTATTGAAATTTCTGAAGAAACTCCAATGATTAAACTTGTTAATCAAATACTCACAACTGCGATATTCCAAAGAGCTAGTGATATTCATATAGACCCATTAGATGAATCTACTCATATAAGATATAGAATAGATGGTGTATTGGATACTGTTAGAAAATTACCTATTAAAATTCATAAACAAATGGTTAATAGAATTAAAGTTATGGGAAAAATGGATATCACAGAGACAAGAACTCCTCAAGATGGTAGAATTCAAACAACTATTCAAGGTAAAAAAATAGATTTAAGAATATCTACTTTACCTACTGTAAGAGGTGAAAAAGTAGTTATGCGTATCTTGAATATTGATGGATCTAATAATAAGATTAGCAATTTAGGTTTTACTAAAAAGGAAGAGAAAATCATAAGAAATATGATATCTAAACCTAATGGTATTATTTTAGTAAGTGGACCTACTGGTTCAGGTAAAACCACTACTCTTTATGCTTTTATTAATGAATTAAATGACCCCGGAGTTAATATAGTTACCGTTGAAGATCCAGTTGAAATTAAAATGGAAGGTATCAACCAAGTTCAAGTTCATTCCGAAATTAATTTAACTTTCGCCAATGCTTTAAGATCTATTCTAAGACAGGATCCTAATATTATAATGATAGGTGAGATTAGAGATAAAGAAACTGCTGATATATCTATTAGAGCTAGTCTTACAGGGCATTTAGTTTTATCTACTATTCATACTAATAGTTCTATTAAAACGATAAGTAGATTATTAGATATGGGCATTGAGCCTTTTTTAATCGCTTCTTCTTTAACTGGAGTTATTTCTCAAAGACTTGTGAGAAGACTTTGTCCTGAATGTAGTTATTGGGATGATTTAAAGGAAAATGAAAAAGAAATTTTTGAGAAAAACGGTATTAAAATTGATAAAATAAAAAGAGCTAAAGGCTGTCCTTCTTGTAATTTTAAAGGTTATAGTGGAAGACTTGGTATATTTGAGATGCTTTCTGTATCAAAAGATATGGAAATATTAATTTCTCAAAATAAATCTATATCAGAAATCAAAAAACTTGCAGTAAAAGAAGGATTAACTGAATTATTAATTTCTGGATTAAACAGTGTTAAAAAAGGTGAAACAACTTTAGAAGAGGTATTAAAGGTAGCTAACGATTAGGAGGCGATTATGAAACTTCATAAATTCAAATACGAAGCGATTAACGCTGACGGCAAGATCGTTAAAGGTAGTTTTGAAACTATTAATAAATATACTTGTTTAAAGTATTTAGAATCTAAAAATTATAAAGTTAAAAATATTGAGGATGTTTCTAATATATTTACAAAATTAAATCAAATTGTTTTAAATAATGTTTTGCCTAAGAAACAATTGATTTTGTTTCTTAAGCAATTGGGCGCTTTACTAAAAGCTGATATCGATATTATTGATGCTTTAGAGCTTCTTGCCTTACAACAAAAAAACAAACATCAAAGAAGGCTTTTCTTTGATTTAAATCAAAGCATTAATAATGGTTTAACATTTTCAGAATCTCTTGAATCTTATCCAAAAGAATTTCCTAAAATACTAGTTCAAATGATTAAGATGGGAGAATTATCTGGTAAACTGCCTGAAACAATTATTAAAATGGCTATTTATTACGAAAATCAATTGAAGCTTTCTAATAGTATTAAGAGCACTATAAGAATGCCTTTAATTTATCTAACAGCGACTATCTTAGTAGCTGTTGGAATGATTATGTTTGTATTCCCGAGTATCACATCTTTATTTCAATCATTAGATAACGCTAAATTACCTGGTATCACTGCGTTTTTTCTAAATACAAGTGATTTTATAGGGAAACATGGATTAATAGTTTTATTGTTTATAATATTATTTATATTAAGTATATATATACTTAATAAATATATACCTAAAATACATAAGGCTTTTACCTCTTTTCTTTTAAAACTACCAGCTTTTGGACAATTGATTCAAATATCTAATCAAATAATGATTGCGAACTCATTGTCACAAATGTTATCTAGTGGAGTAAATTCATTATTAGCAGTTGAAACCGTTAGAGAACTTCTTAAAAATGTTATATATAAGGATATTTTAGATAAGACAGTTAATTACATAAAAGATGGTCAATCTTTTTCAAAATCTTTTCAAGAGAGTGAATATATTGACCCAATAATGGCCAAAATGATTACAACAGGTGAATTAGTTGGAGATATACCTAATTTCATGGTAAATCTTGCGGAATATTATAATGATGTTTCTGAAATTAGAATTGAAAAAATTAAAAATGCTTTACAACCAATTTTATTAATCTTTGTTTATGCAATTGTAGCAGTTTTATTATTGGCTATTATGATGCCGATGTTGTCTTTAGGTGAACAAATATAGATATTTTCTAAATAAATATTGTAATTATTTGTTTATTATATTATAATTTTAATAACTAGAATAACTAAAATTGAAAGGGGTAATAAAAATGTTAACAACGCTTAAAAACAGAAAAGGATTAACTTTGATTGAACTTATTGCAGTGTTAGTAATACTTGGAATTATTGCAGCTATAGCTGTCCCAACAATTGGTAATACTATTAATAATCAAAAACAAAGAGCAGCTGAAGCTGAATGGTCGGCTATACAATCTGCAGCTGAATTATATTCATTCCAAAATTCTGATGATACTGCGATATCAATGGATGATTTATTTGACAACGATTATATCTCTGAAAATGTAGCTTTAACAGAAGATGAAGAAGGATCAACAGCTATAGATTCAAGTGATACTCTATTTACAGTTAGTGGATCTGATATTTCAGTAGATTCAGGATATACATCTATTTATATTGATGGATTTCAAGTATATCCAGAAAGCTAATAAAACAAATATTAAATTAGGTTCTCAAATGAGAACCTTTTTTAATAATTGTTATGGGGTATTGCTCTAACGGACAATAACTAGTATAATTTTAGTAAGGATAAACGTTATTGCTAATACAGGAGGATGTATGTATATTTTATACCTATTAATATTTTTCTTAGGCGCAACCTTATCATCATTCTTTTTTCTTGTTGGTGAAAGAATTCCGCAGCACAAGCATATTACAGGGAGATCTTTTTGTAATCATTGTAAACATAAACTTAGGTTTGTTGATGAATTGCCTATAATAGGATATATAATAAATCTAGGCAAATGTCATTTTTGTAAAAAACCAATTAGTATATATTATCTATTATATGAATTACTAGGCGGTTTACTTTTTGTATTTTCTTATGTTGTTCTAGGTTTTAGTTTGGAATTGATTATTGCAATAACTCTTATATCTGTATTCTTAATTGAAATAGCAAGTGATATTTTATATCAAATAGTTCTAGACAGAATATGGATAATTGGTGCTATTATCATTATCGTAATTAGAATAATACAAGGAGAATTTTTAACTTATATTTTTTCAGCATTATTTTTATTTAGTTTTATGTTTTTGATTGCTTATTTAGGCAAAAAAATAACTAATAAAGAAGCTTTAGGTGGTGGCGATATAAAACTATTCTTCTTTATTGGTTTAACTATAACTGTGTGGAATGGTTTATTAGCTTTATTTTTTGCCAGCCTTATAGCTTTAATATTCGCTATTGTGTTTAAAAAATCAAAAAAAGATTATTTACCTTTAGTACCATTTATATTTATAGGAACCTTTATAACTTACTTTTATGGTGATATAATAATTAGTTGGTATTTAAATTTATTTGGGATGTGATTTAATTGAGAAGAAGAAAATTCATAACTAGTATTTTTGTAACAGATAATATTATAGGTATATATTGTTATAATAAATCAGATAATTCTAATAGCATCTCTAAAAATATTATCTTAGAAGATGGTATTATTGAAAATGGTTATATTAAAAAACCTTTTATTCTTTTGAATAATTTTAAAAAAGCCTTTAAAGAAATAAGATTTATACCAAAAAACATTAATTTCGTTTTTTGGGGTGATAATATTCTTATTAGAGAGTTAATTATCAAAAAAGAAGATCTTGATAAAGATAATATAAATGATTATATTAAAGGTCAAATTGGTAAAACCTTAATTTTTCCTTTTAATGAAGCTACTTTTACTTATAGTATTAAAGAAGAAACACAGGAAGAGATTTCAGTTGTTATTTTCATTACTGATAAAGATATAATTGAAGACTATTTTGATGTTTTTGAAAAAATAGGTATTATTAATATTAATATGAGTTTATTATCAGAAAATATTAATTACTTGTTTAATAAATCTTTAGATGAAATAAATAAAACTATCGCTATTGTTTCTGTTCTAGATAATGATATTTCTGTTCATATAGCTGAAAATAATATGTTAGTTTTTGGGGTTAATCATGAATGTGAAGTATTTAAAGATGGTATATGCAGTATGGTTTCTGAATTTATTGAACGTATTGCAAATTACTATCAATTCAACCTAAGAAAAGGTAAACGAAAGGTTGATAATGTTGTTGTAGTTAATTTTACCGAAGCTATGTCAAATAATAGTATTATAAACATAGATGATTTTGACTACAATTCTGTACAATTAGATATTACTAATATTAATAGTAATGTATCTTGGGAAGATAAACATTCAAATGTAGCTTCAATTGCTTCTTTAGCAAAAGCCAAGCATTTTGACAAGAATTTAGATTTTAAAATTAAAAGATTTAAACCATATAATATGGTTGCTAATTATATATTTATTTTAGCTTTATTTATCTTCTCAACTATATCACTAATATATATGCCTTTAGTAAATTATAATAAAGATATTCAAGAACTTATTAATATTAACGATAATTTATTAATCCACCAACAAATGTTAGAGGATAATATATTAAATAATAGTTCTTCAAGTACTTTTGAAAAAAATTATAATTATGCTTTTGAAAAAATAACCGAATTATCTACTTCTACAACTGATTATATCATCGATATTTTAAGTTTATCTAATCCAAATATAGAAATATTAGATATAGAGTTAAATGATTACGATAAAAAAATCACTATCACTTTAACTTCTGTAGATGAAGCGTACTTATATGATTTTTCTATTTCTCTTTATGAAGAATTTGGAATCAGTGGTTCAGAAACAACAGGTAAATGGATTGTTAATCCTCCTATTATTGATGTTTCAGATAACACGATGGAGGTGACTTTGTATTATGCGTAAATATAATGTTTTTGGTAAAAAGAATAAACAAAATAAGCCTCTTATTATTCTAGCAATTCTCTTCATAATTGTTATTATCAGTTATGTAATTATATTAGTATATTCAACTACTACTATATCAAGGTTACAAACAGAAAACAGTCAAATCCAACAAAACATTAATGTATTATTGTTAAATGAACAAAGTGCGACTTATAGAACTGTAGAAGAGCTTATACCGTATTTGCCAAACGAATTTAAACAAGCTACTGTTTATAATGAAATCATTCTAACAAGGGATTTATCAGGCCTTTTAGATGCAGACAATTTTAATGTTGATTTTAATTTAGATAGTGATAATCCATTTGATGAGACAATTAATGATAATTTAAAATTTGTAAAAATAACTATATCTTTTTCTACCAGCGATCCTACATTAGCTTTGGATTTTATTGATAATATGATTTCCTTAGATAGATTATATTATTTGCAATCTTATAATATAAATATATTATCCAATGATAATACTATGGTTAATTTAGATTTTTATACTTTTTATATCCCTGAAAATAGTTAATAATTATTATTTTGAA
>Ga0190303_1001310_pt1 | contig 10076 bp, 6 predicted proteins | sample 48700701_MG_FD_161672 | JGI IMG/M metagenome (GOLD analysis project Ga0190303, IMG submission 161672) | Hydrothermal vent sediment bacterial communities from Southern Trench, Guaymas Basin, Mexico - 4870-07-0-1_MG | ecosystem: Environmental > Aquatic > Marine > Hydrothermal vents > Sediment ...
GGAACGCTTGGAAACTCCCTCTTGGGAATGGAAAGTAACTTGAAGAATTCTTCAAAATGCGCAATCGTCAAAGGCTGCCTCTTTGTTATGTTGAGGTCGGATAAGTCGTAATACCATATCTCCTCTGTTGCTTCTCCTTTGGTAAAGAATAAAAGATTGGTTTTACTGGCTGCTCCGGCATTTACGAATACTTTTGGTGGCAGGCTTACGATACACCACAGGTTACATTCACTCAGGAGTTTGCGTTTTGTCTGGACTTTCATGTGCTGATAGCTTTGTGCTAAAAATCCACCGGTTCCACCAGTACTTCCGAATGGGTGTAGTTCTGAAGGGGAAACATCACACGAAAAACAAATAAAAATGGCTGTTTTAGACAATCAAGCAAAAATACAGCAAGTTCAACCAAAATATCGAGAGGTTAACAGGAAAAAGTCATTTGGAGTTTTCTGAAGCTTCGGTTTATTCGGAAGTAGGGGTGTTCGGAAGTACTATATGCATCCGTAAGTTTTAAATGTTGTTTAGTATTAATACTAACGGGGTGCACTCCAGTCCATTGGATAGGTTGTTTGAGAAAGAGAATGGAGGAGACGTAAAAGGAAGAAAGGAAGGAAAATCGAGGCGATGGGAGATTCATTCAGAGGATGTATATGCGCAATATTGCGGATATAATACCAAAATAGAAGGATATACGCATTGCGGATATACTAGAGTTATCTGCCATTGCGCCCTTAAGATGTAAAATAGGAGGAGGATAGAAATGAGTCTGGTAATGGAAATTCAAAAAGTACACGACTTCTTATATAAGGAAATAGGAGATACGAAAATTTTGTTGCCTTTAATGCTAACGATACTAGATAAATACAAAGAAAAGAAAAAATCAGGAAGTGCTAACCCCATAAATGAACTAAAAAATGAATTGCAAAGATTAGACAGGAGAATGATGGAACAAACACTGCAAAAAATTAGCCGAGAACATTCTAATTTAAATCCATTGCTCAAACGCTTAATAAACGACTCTTTAAATGCAATAAGTCCTGACAAGCTTCCAGATGCCAAAATAGATAGAGCTAAACAGAGAATACTGAGGAACGATAATTTCTTAAGGGGTTTGGAAAGAGAAGAAGATTTCATTGGCATTCTTTTTGAAACTTTAGCCGCTCATAGCGGAGTGTTTGATAAAAGGGAAGGGCGATTCTTCACTCCCAAAAATATCATTCTTACCGTAGTAGAAATAGTTGGTTCTCTTTTTGAGAAAAATTCTATTAAGTTTTCTGGATCGTCGGTCTGTGATCCTTGCTGTGGTTCTGCCAGATACTTAGTTTACTGGGTAAATAGACTGAAAAGGGAATATAAATTGTCTGACGAAGAAATCCAACAAATTTACTCAAATAAACTTTTTGGAATAGATATAAGCCCGGATGTAGCAAGCTGGGCAGCATGGAACATGATTTTCCACGGAGATGGAGCAGCAAACATAGAAAATGCAGATTCTTTGAACTGGTATGGTTTTCTGGTTTATTGGGACTTGATTCAGAAGTTATTGGAAGAACTTCCGAAGAAGATAAACGAACTGAAAAGGAGATACCGACAGAGAGATATTTTAGAAATAATTAACCAGATAGAAGAAATTTCTTCGCAGGTTCTTCAACTGAAAGGGAAGAATGAAGTGGATCTGGAATCTGAGGAAATAAAAGGCCTGTTTATAATGCTTGATAAATTAATAAGTCTTCACCACAGGCTAAATTTAAGCTGGGATGCTCTTGATGAACTTAGCCAGAGACGAGATTTTAAGAGCATAGCAGAGATAATGAAATTGAATTGGTCAAAAGCACATCCAGAAATCAAGAATGGCTTTGAATTAGTAATAACGAATCCTCCTTTTGGTAGAGGAAGCCAAGACTTAATGGTTACAAATCCTTTAATCCTCTGCCAATACAAACTGGCAACTGAGCTTTGGTTGGGTGATATGAGCAAAGAAATTACCGAAAAACTTTTGGAGAAGCAATTTGAGATGGATATTGCAGATTTTTATAAGCAATGTTTAAGGGAGTTAGGAATTAGTGAAATAAAGGAAGAATATGAAACAAAATTCAAAGACTTGCCAAGCAATTTGTTAAAAGCATTGGCAGCCAAATATGGTGTTTCAACACGAGGAAAAACTAAAAATCAAATTGTAGAGGAGTTAAAAAACAAACTTGACCGTGAATTTTTAACGGATGGCGAGTTATCTTTAAATTTAAACTCATTACCCGATTCGTTCATCAAAAAGTTTGCATCCAAAATTCTTTATGAAAAAGAAGGTGGGAAATCTAAGGTTAGTGAATTCCTGTATGAAAAGATCAAAGAAAAGTTGGGAAGGGAATGGGTAACGATTGAAGGTGTTTATGATTATGCCAAGAAACTTGTTATAGGGGACAGTACTACTGGGGATAGCATACAAATATATTATTGTATTGGAGCAATATTAGAGTTCTCCGATAAATCATTAAAAAAGGAGCTTAAAAAGCTTGCAAAAGACGATATAATTGACGGAAATATTCTATTTGAATATGAGTTTGGAAAGGAGGAAAAAGGAAAAACAAAGACTTTTGGCATGATAATAAATTTCTCGGATACAAGCAAATTAAATATATTCCATGAACAAATACTCTCAAACAAATTAAATGTAAATATAATTACTCAAGGCTATATACCGCTCTTATTCAAGTATGCATTGCCCAAACAGGTTGTCTTTCTTGAAGAATTCTTAAGATTCGTTAAGGAAGGCGGATATGTTTTTACAGTAGTAGATACTGGTGTCTTATCCAACAGTGAAGACGAATATGTAAGAAGATTTCTTTATAGAAATTCAAGAATCCATGCTATTGTAGAGTTTCCGCACAATGCCTTCAAAGCCGCTGGAACAGGCGTTAAAACTGCAGTGATTCTCTATCAGAAAATGAAAAATCCGCCGGAAGATTACGAAATCTTTGGCTCATTACCCCAGCATCTCGGCTACATACTCAATAAACAGGACACTCCACCAGATCCAGACCACAACGATTTGGGTAAAGTTCTTTGTGACTGGAGAAATTACATAGGCCTGGGTAGGATGTGCGAAGCTTGTAGAGAAGAAGATGCCGATCTGGAAGAATGCTGCGATTGGTATAAGAAAGAATATTGCCCTGTCTGGAGGAAGGAAATGGAAAAAGCGGATTTATGAGGGTGTGGAAAGATGAAAGTAATATCTGAAATCTCCGTAGTTTCAACGCTTCAGGACTATCAAAGGTTTTACCGAGCAGACCCTTATTCAGTCCATCCGAGAAAAGTGAGGAGTATTGAAAGTATTTATAACATTGCAAATAACAATAGATGGGAGGTGAAAGAACTAAACTGTCTTGTAACAGAGCCATTGTTTAAATCATCTGGAATAGAAAGAAATGTGGATGGAGAGGTAATTGCTGTCAAGCCAGGAGCTTTATCTGATGATTTTTTGATTGATTTTTCAAAGTGTGCGAAAGAGACAGAGGAAGAATATATGAAAGCTGGTCTAAGACAGCTTCAAGATGGGGATATAATATTATTGGCTGACGCTCATGCAGAGGGATATATAGGTTACAAGACTTCCATTATTAGATTACAAAAAAATCAAAAAGCCATGTTATTGGGGCATCTTATAAAAGTAAGACCAAATAAAAAGGAAATAAATCCTTATTACCTGCTTGCCTACCTAAATTCAGAACCAGCGAGACATTTTTTAAATTACTCTGTTAGAGGACAAACAGTAGGTCTTCATGCCAGCGATGCTGGAAAACTTCCTGTCTTACTACCCTCACGAAAAATTCAAGATTCTATAGGTGACAAACTAAAACAAGCCATAAAGGCAAAAATTGAGGCGGAGAGGAAGAGAAAGGAGATTGAGGAGATATTTGAAAAAGTTTTTGATATTAGGGAAATCCGAAATCTATTAGATAAAAGAGCATTTTTAACTTTTAATTATGGTATTGGCGAATGCATGAGAGAAAATAGATTGGATCCTCGTTATTTCTGGCTCTCTTACAAAAAAGCAATAGAAATCATAAAGTCAAAGTCGAAATATTATTATCTAAAAGACATTAAAAAAGAATACATCCGTGGCATCACTCCATCAAGTTCGGAGTTCTCAACAAGTGGGGAAATTCTAATAAAAGTAGGGTCTATTACTGATGATGGTTTCATAAATTGGAATAACGTATCCATAGTCCCATCCGACAAATATGTAAAAGACCATAAGAAACATGAGTTAAGAAAAGATGATATATTAATAACAAATTGTGGAGTTTCAGCAGGCAAAGTATCTATTATGTATAAACAAGTTAAAGCTGCAATTACAGGAGAAGTTACAGCAATCAGACTTATAGATTCGTTTCAATACCCTTACTATGTAGTAGCATTTTTGAGATCTATTTTAGGTCAATTGCAAATACAAAGACAATTAAATGTTGCAAGTGGACCAAGTCATCTATATTTCTTTCAATTAGATAAGATCGTGATCCCAGATCTCCCAGAGTCTCTAAAAACAAAGATTGATAACATGATGCGGGAGTATTATACTTTCTCTGAAAAATCAAAGCAACTTCATTTTCAAGCCATGGAAGAACTTAACAAGCTTCTTGGCTTAAACGCTGAAGGTGATAAATAATGAAAAAAGAAGAACTCCTAAAAATTGTGGAAGAATTTAAGCAAAAATACCTCAACACAGAGCAAGGAAAAAGGCATTTAGAAGCATATAATAGAGAAAGAGAAGAGGTAAAAAGAATTTTTAATGAGATTAAAGAGAAGAAAGAGCGTGGAGAAGACATAACAGAACTTGTTTTAGATTACCTGCTTCCAATAAAAAGAGAATCTGTAACTCCTGCAGGTGTTAAGACAATAGAAGCATATTACAAAAGAGCCGGAGAAACTCTGAGCGAGGAAGATTTGCCTAAACTGGCAGATACCATTTTTACACTTATAAATGATCTTATAAATAATCCAGACGATACAGATAGACAAAAAGAAATTATTAACTCCTTTATAGCAAGTCAATATTCTAAAGGCTTACAATCAGGCATCATTTCCCCAGTTCTCTATTATATCGAGCCAAAATATCTTCTTATAAACAGTAAAGTGGTTGATACTGTGAAATTTATCTCAAGAGAATTTATGCCTCAAGAAATTCGGATATCTACCTTACTTGAGGAATACGTTGATAATAATGCTAAGCTGAAAGGCTTTCTTGAAGAGTTATCTAAAGAAGTTCCGGAATTCAAAAATTTTGATGTGTTTGATATGTTCTGTCCCTGGATGTGTGACAAAAATTTAGGTGGCTATGCAAGAAAGGTTGTTTATGTTCCCCATGAGGAGAGGGAAGCAATTGAATTTGCTCAAACCACAGATGACCCAAAGGTATTGGAAGAGCTTTATAAACAACACAAGGAGAAGCCAAGAGTTGTAAAAGTTATTGTTAACAATCCATATTGCCCGTCTAATATTAAAAGGGATTATCTGGATTACGTCCTAAATAATTATCTTAGAGCATATAGAGCAAGATTGAGAACATACATTACTGACTGGGATGATCTCCTTGACGCAATGGAAATATGTCTTGAAGTGTGGAATCCTCCTCGTGAGGTTGCACCCATCCCAGAAATTGACTTAGAAGATCCGAGAATGAAAGAAATTTTTGAGTCTATACAGAATTACAAACAAGTTATTCTCTATGGTCCTCCTGGGACAAGTAAAACATACTACGCTAAGGGCTTAGCATTTGCTATAGCCAATGACCCAAACAACATTGAATTTGTTCAATTCCATCCGTCCTATTCTTACGAAGATTTTGTAGAAGGTATTTTCCCAGAGGTAAGTGAAGACACAGGTCAAATAACTTTTAAAATCGAAGACAAGATTTTCAAGAAATTGTGCAAAGAAGCAGAAAATAACCCAGATAAAAATTATGTTCTTATAATTGATGAGATTAACAGAGCAGATCTATCAAAAGTTTTTGGAGAAATATTTTCTGCTCTTGAATACAGGAAAGAGGTTGTTAAGTTGTTGTATTCAAGAGAAAGTTTCACAATTCCTACAAACCTATATATCATAGGCACTATGAATACCTTGGACAAGTCCACAGTAGATATAGACTTTGCCTTAATGAGACGGTTTAAATTTTTTGAAGTTAGTCCAGATACGGAAGTCCTAAGAAAGATACTGAGAGAGAACGGGGTAGATAGCGATTTAATAGAAAAAATTGTAGATATTTTTAAGAAAATACAGGAATTTTATCCATTGGGACATGCCTACTTCAAAGATATAAAATCTAAGCAAGATCTAAAGTTATTATGGGAACATCAACTCTCTTTTCTCTTGAAGGAATACTTCACTGATTTGAAGAAAGATGTTTACGAGAAAATCAGAGAGATATACTGGGAGGGACTTGAACTTGAGGATTGATCTTAGGGAGTGGCAGGATATAGGAGAACTACCAGAGTTTAGGGACAGCCCTTTTCTGCCACTGAAGAGTATTCCTTCAAGTATTAGACCATTTGTTGATATAACGGATGTCTCTCCATCTGGAGTAAGAATTAAAGCAAAGAACTATGTTGGTATTTTACCCGTAAGTGAGGATATCCTAATAACAATTAATCCAAAAGCTCCGATAGAAGACTTTCTCTATATACTTTACAAAGCTCAAGGAAGAAGAGTATCAATAAAGGATTTAAAAGAAATTGTGCAAGCTGGGAGAGAATATGCAAAAGAACATCCCAACATTTTTCATTTCCTGATATATGTTCTTTTGGTCGAGTTAGAGAAGATAAGAAGCTTTGGCTTTCTGAAGACATCACAATTTTACATCCAAGATAGAGTTGTAAAAGGTAAATTGCTGGTTAAAGAAACAGTGAATAGTTGGCTAAAAGGAGACATATCAAAAGCGGTTTGTGGAAATTTTGAATTATCTAAAGATAATTTCCAAAATAAAGCAGTAAAATTTACTTTGTGGATGCTTTTATCTTTATATTCCCATTCATTAAGAGGTGAAATAAGAAACAATTTCTTTGAAAAATACAGATGGTTTGAAGGTGTTCCTTTAGCACAAGGTATTGACTTTGTGAATGACGTTGAGGAAACAATTGCTTATCAAACCCTTCCTAATAGCAGAAGTTATTACTACGATATATTGAATTTGTGTATGTTCTTTATTACATATTCGACATTAGACTATAAATCAGCAAAAGAAGTTAAAGTAAAATCATTTGTAGTTGATATGAATAAGGTTTTTGAAGAGTACATTTATAATGTACTCCGAGAAAAGCTAAGCGAACCGTACAAAGCAAAGAGATATCAAAAACGACCGCTGTTTGATGATACATTAAAATACGAGGTTGAACCAGATTATCTAATTCTAAAAAATGATGAGGCGGTTATAATAGCTGATGCAAAATATAAAAGCGAACCAACAACTGATGATTTTTATCAAATTTTGGTATATGCTGATAGGTATGATGTAGATAATACTTTGCTCATTTATCCGTCATGGTCAGGAGAAACTCACGCAGAATCTTTTATATTTAAGAGGAAAAAGGTAAACGTACTTTACTACAACCTGTTGGATGTAGAGAAATCGGAATCAGATTTAATTACAGCCATCAGGGAGGTATAATGTGGGCGCAACGGCAGATAATAGCGGGCATACGGCTACGCTTCGCTACGCCAAAATTTGGCAAAGCCGAACTTCGTATGTCCGCAAAATGTTATATAAAATGGCGGTTTTGACAAGTTCGATAACATGGGGTCAAGAAAATGCTAAGACAAAAAAAATTAATAGACAATCCTCAACAAATGTTATTTATGGAAGAAACTGTAGCGGTAGAAAACTTATATCCCTCTGGTTCAAAAAGGGAAGAAATAGAGGAAAAATTCAAGAATACCATACATGAAGAGTTAAAGTTAGGTTCTCTTGTATCGTATGTAGGAAATAAAAACATTCCCTTTTTGAGAATTTACAGGTACAAGGAAGCTTTTGCCTTTAGTTTTGTAAAAGATTTCTTGAGAAGATTTGAAGCAAGTCCCGATGATTATGTGTTTGACCCTTTTTCAGGATTGGGAACAACAATGTTCACGTCTATGCTTAGTGGTATGCCTTCTGTTGGAATTGACAAATTACCCGTTGCCTATTTTATTTCAAAAACTTTGCCATTACTCCTTTTATTAAATGAAAATGAATTAAAAGAGATGTGGATGTCCCTCATTCCCATGATAGAGAAAAGTCAACCTGCAGATGTAGCGATGGATGTTCCCATCATGAAAGTTGCATTTAATGAAGAAACGCTTTTAACACTGAGAAAACTCAAGTCCACTATTGATGTTTTGCCTGATCCTTATCGTGATATTTTCCTTTTGCTTTTCTTCTCTATTCTGGAAGAATGCAGCTTTACATCTAAAGATGGACAATTTCTTAGACTGAAACGGAATAAAAGACTCTCCAATCCTGTTGAAGCGATGAGTAGAAAAGTAGCGCAGGTAGAGGAGGATGTGCGTCGTATAAAAATGTTTTTTTCTCATTCATCTATCGACGAGAAAATCATGCCTGATGTGTATCTTGGAGATACAAGAGATCTATCAGATATAAAATTTAGGAAAAAACCAACAATCATCATTACATCACCCCCATATGCCAATAGATACGATTATACAAGGACTTATTCTCTTGAATTATGCTTTCATTTCGTTAAAAACTTTGAAGAACTTAAAGCGATTCGTTTTGGGATATTGAGGTCTCATATAGAATCAAAAATAAAGAGGGGCGAAATCCCCCCTCATCCTGTGATAAAAGAGGTTGTTGAATCCCTTGGTAGAAAAAAACTTAACAATCCTAAAATACCAGGCATGATTGTAACTTATTTCATAGATATGCAAAAGGTTATAAAAGAATGGTTTAAAGTCTTAGCTCCAGGAGCAAAAGTTGCAATGGTTGTTGATAATGTTAGATTTGAAGGAGAACTTATACCTGTTGATTTAGTTCTTTCTGAGATGGCGGAAGAAGCTGGATTTGAAGTTAAAGAAATTATTGTAGCACGTTATAAAGGTAATAGCTCACAACAGATGAAAAAATACGGGAAAGTGCCCGTAAGGGAAAGCATTGTTATTTGGGAACGGTGAAAATGCCATCAGATAAAGAAAAAGAGAGTTGGACGATTGATCAGATTACAAAAAGTGAGTTTTTTCATCAGAAACTTCATGAGTGGGGATTGTTAGAGATTGCCTATGAACTTGAAGGAATAAAAGGAGAAGAACTTGAATGGCATTTAGAAAATTTAAATATCACTACTAAAGCTTGGAATAGAGTGATCCATAGAGGTATCAAGCCAATAAGAGTTTTTGCTCATCCTGAAGTTCTGAAGCAAAATCCTAAACGAGTCGGCTATTATAGAATGCTTGCCATGGTATCTCAAAAGTCGATGGCAAGAGTTGGATTAAGCATAAACAGATATGAAGAAGGGCGAAGCTATCTCGATGATGATGCGGCTTTAGAAATATCAAAGCATCTGAATAAGATTATCAGCATCTTGATTGAACATGATGAAACGGTAGATGATAGAGAGTTTGATTTATGGAGAGGAATGGCAGCCGGTTCGCAGGCTCAAGGCTCATGGCAAAATACGAAAGGAGATAGGGCTGAAGTGGTCATTAAAGAGTTAATTGAAAGAAGGGTGCGAGAAAAAGGATTGATATTTGAGGAGAAGGCTCATGGAAAAGGTGAAACTTTAAAATTGAAGGATGAAAGGCTCTTAATATTAGGAAGTGAGCCGGACATTGGAATCTATGAAGATGATATAATTCAAATAGCTGTAGAAATAAAAGGTGGTATTGACCCTGCTGGAGTTCTCGAAAGGTTTGGAGCAGCTTTAAAAAGCTTAAGAAGAGCTAAACAGGAAAGTCCAAATTCAATAACAATACTGATAATGCAAGGAGTTTCATTAACATCTAAAGCTATGGAAGAAATTGACAGGAGTAAAAGCATTATTGATTATTTCTTCACGATTGAGGATGTGATAGGCAATGAGGATGCAAGAAAACAC
>Ga0190303_1001314_pt1 | contig 10043 bp, 7 predicted proteins | sample 48700701_MG_FD_161672 | JGI IMG/M metagenome (GOLD analysis project Ga0190303, IMG submission 161672) | Hydrothermal vent sediment bacterial communities from Southern Trench, Guaymas Basin, Mexico - 4870-07-0-1_MG | ecosystem: Environmental > Aquatic > Marine > Hydrothermal vents > Sediment ...
AAGGGGATACTGCGGCAGGAAATTCTAAACCGGTCACTGTGGAAACCGGTTATCAGCTCCTTGCCCCCCCCTTTGTTGAAGAAGGAGAAAAGATAAGGATTGATACACGTACCGGCGATTATGTCACCCGTGTCAAAAATTAAAGACAGAGATTCTGCGCGGAATAAAGATAACCTTCTCACTCGCGCTTTGATAATCCGTGGTATCCGTCAATTTTTTATTGATAGAGATTATCTTGAAGTCGAAACTCCAATAAGAATTCCTGCCCCTGCGCCGGAAACCTACATCGATGCCGTGCCATCAGATGGCTGGTTTCTTCATACCTCGCCGGAGCTTTGTATGAAGCGTTTGCTTGCGGCGGGATATTCAAAAATATTTCAAATCACAAAATGTTTTCGTGATAAAGAAAGAGGGAAACATCATCTTCCCGAATTTACCATTCTGGAGTGGTATAAAACCGGCATTGATTATTGGGAAATAATGAATGAATGTGAAGACCTGTTTCTCTTTATATCTCATTATCTCGGCATGGGCGAAATCATCCGCTATCGTGACATGAAGATCGATCTGAGAAAACCATGGATCAAAATATCCGTCAGGGATGCTTTTGAATGTTATTCTCCTTTATCTCTTGAGAAGGCCATGGAAGATAATCGTTTCGATGAGATGGTGGCTTGTCATATTGAGCCACATCTTGTGTGCGAAAAGCCTGTGTTCCTGTATGATTATCCAGTATCGTTGGGGGCCCTGGCCAGGTCTAAAAAAGATGATCCAACAGTGGCTGAACGGTTTGAAATTTATATGGGAGGTCTTGAGCTGGCCAATGCTTTTTCTGAACTAACGGATGTTGATGAACAAAGAGCACGTTTTACGGAAGAAAGAGCACACAGACATGAACTAGGTCAAACAACATACCCAATGCCTCAAATCTTTTTAGATGCCCTTCATGATATGCCCGATTCAGCAGGTATCGCACTGGGAATAGACCGGATGATAATGATTTTTACTGGTACGGATACCATTGATGATGTGGTGACATTTACGCCGGAAAAATTATAAAAATGGGAATGTGGAAAGTTGATGAACTCGTAAAAAAGTCTGAAAAACACTCTTTTGTCATTCTGAGCGATAGCGAAGAATCTGATATCATTGAGATTCTTTGTCGCTCCGCTCCTCAGAATGACACGGCGTGGACTTTTTACGAGTGCATCAAAGTTGATATTGACGAATTTACATGATAAAGGATGTCAGCTTATACATTGAAATGACACTTAAGTTCTTCGATTATACTTCCTTACTCCAATAATACGAAAATTATGAATATATCCCATAATAAAAACGAAACTATTCTTTTTGCCAAGATGTCCGGTCATGGCAACGATTTTATCGTTATTGATAACAGGAGAGAAAACCTTTCGATAGATTGGAGCGAAAAGGCACGTTCCTGGTGCAGGCGACGGGGTGCAGTCGGCGCTGATGGCATTCTGCTGGTTGAAAAGAGTAATATTGCCGCTTTTAAAATGAGGATATTCAACGCAGATGGCAGCGAAGCCGAGATGTGTGGAAATGGCGCCCGGTGTATTGCCGCTTTTGCAGTGCATCAGAAAATTGCACGGCGCCGCATGACATTTGAGACGCTGGCGGGGATTATTGAAGCTGATGTGAAGGATGATGATGTTTTTATTAAGCTGACGGACCCGGTGGAGATAAAAGATGGGATAACATTAAATACAGGCGATTTGGAACTGCCTGCCTTTTTTGTTAATTCAGGAGTTCCCCACACTGTAATGTTTAAAAATGGTGTGAAGGAACTATCAGCAGACGAAATTCGAGAAACAGGCCGCATGATTCGGTTTCACCCCCTGTTTCAGCCGGAAGGGACTAATGTTGATTTTGTTGAGATTCTCGGTCCGGGCAGAATACGTGTGCGCACTTATGAACGTGGCGTTGAGGAAGAAACACCGGCATGTGGAACAGGCGCTGTCGCTGCGGCAATAATAACCAATAAATTTAAAAATATGGGAAATTCTCCTGTTCGTGTTGAAATGCCCGGCGGAACTCTTTCGGTTACCTTTAAAAACAAGGAAGACAATTTTGAAGACGTATGGCTGTCGGGTAAGGTTGACTGGATTTTTAATGGTGAAATCGTTAGTCACTGAGATATTAGAGTCTTTATTCACTACAACTGTGTCTTTTGCGCAGATGTTGGTGCCAGCAGTGAAAAGGCACAAGGACAAAGGTTCAAGGAAAAACCGTAACCGTTCACAGGTTCATGGTTCAGCGTTCAGGGTTAAGGACAAAGGCAGCATTAAAGACCTGAAGTCCTCGTCAAAAATACTCATTTTCGCAAATAATTGCCAATTTGGCTTCAGATTTTGTTTCAGACCTGACGAAGCTGACGCTTTTCTCGTAAATACGCATCCCAAATGCAGTCCGGGGACAAGAGTGGAACCTTGAACCCGTGAACGGTTACGAAAAACCTTTAGCCCTCAGCCCTCATTGCTCATTGCTTGACCCTTGCGGATTTGCCACATTAGTATAGTAGATATTTACCATAAAATACGGGTTAAAGGAGATTTCATTGTCTCATAATCTTTTTGATCGTCCTCGAGACTTTTGTGGTGTTTTTGGAATTTTCGGTGATGACAGGGCCGCCGAGAAAACATATCTGGGTCTGTATGCTCTGCAGCACAGGGGCCAGGAGAGTGCGGGAATTGCAGCCTCGAATGGTGATAAAATATCTCTTCATAAGGGGATGGGTCTGGTGTGGTCCGTTTTTTCAGATCCCCGTGTAATGCCCCAACTAGCCGGTGCATCCGCAATAGGTCACAACAGATATTCAACTACCGGTTCATCCAAATTAGAGAACGCACAGCCCATGCTTATACAGTTTAAGAATGGACAAATTGCCGCCGCACATAACGGGAACCTGGTCAATGCCTCCGAACTTCGCAATTTGATGGAAGAGAAGGGATCGATTTTTCAGACCACATCAGATACCGAGATCGTGCTCCATTTAATGGCGAGATCAAAAAAAAGATCAATAGAAGATATAATTACAGAATCCTTACTCCAGCTTGATGGGGCATACTCTTTCGTTTTTCTTACGCCTTCAAAACTGATTGGGGCTCGTGATCCGTACGGGTTCAGGCCGCTGTGTCTCGGCAAGTTGGGGGATGCCGCGATTTTGGCATCTGAATCATGCGCGCTTGATATTATAGGCGCTGAATATCTTCGCAGCATTGATCCGGGAGAAGTTGTGATTATTGATGGAGAAGGCATAAAATCCACAAGTCTGCCGGCTGGACGGAGAAAGGCCTCCTGTATATTTGAATACATTTATTTTTCCAGACCGGATAGTATTATTTTTGGTGAAAAGGTTGACAAGGTCAGAAGACAACTTGGGAAAAAGCTTGCAGAAGAAGCGCCGTGCGATGCTGATATCATTATTGCCGTTCCTGATTCTGCCAATACTGCCGCGTTGGGATATGCACAGGCATCGAACCTGCGTTTTGAGATAGGTCTTATACGAAACCATTATGTGGGAAGGACCTTTATCGCCCCCCATCAGGATAAAAGAGACCTGGATGTCAGGGTGAAGTTTAACCCCGTTTCCGGTATATTGCAGGGGAAAAAAGTAGTTGTAATGGAAGATTCCATAGTGCGCGGCACAACAATGAGGCAGTTGATCCATCTTATACGGAGCGCCGGGGCGACTGAGGTTCATGTGCGAGTGAGTTCTCCCCCTGTTCGATTTCCCTGTTTCTACGGGATTGACATAGCAACGGATAAGGAACTCATTGCTTCATCCCATTCTGTAGAGGAAATTCGCAAGTATATTGAAGCTGATTCACTGGAATATTTGTCTGTAGAAGGAATGCTCAATGCCGTAAATGACGGTAATTCATGCTGCACTGCATGTTTTACGGGGGATTACCCTACGGCAATTCCTGCGAATTTCGATAAGGAGCAGTTTTCTATTGATTGGGAAAATGGTGAGAAATAAATGACTCTGTTGATTTATGAGGATTTTCGTTCAAGATCAAGCCTGCCTGTGCGTCGCCTGCCTGTGCCGCCTGCACGTCAGACAGACGAAAGCCGGAATCCATAAATAGCTAAGCATTTAAAAAACTGGATTCCCGCTTCCGCGGGAATGACAAAAAGGGTAGAAATGCGAGTTTTTACGAGACTGTCAAGAAATATAGACGTTGAGAATAAAGGGTTATAACGAATGAGAGAAATAGCGGTAGTTTTTGATTTTGGATCACAGACTTCTCAGCTTATTGCCAGGAGAATACGCGAGCTTGGAGTTTATTGTGAGATAGTAATGCCTGATATTTCACGTGATGAGTTGCTGAGGATTGGACCTGCGGCGGTGGTGCTGTCGGGTAGTCCTGCTTCTGTTCTCGAACCGGGGCATCCGGAGATGGATCCAGCATTATTGGATATTAATGTTCCGGTACTGGGCATTTGCTACGGGATGCAGCTATTATCAAAGATGCTGGGTGGAACGGTCGAAAAAGGGAAAAACGGTGAGTATGGACCTGCCGAGATTGAAGTGGTCAACCACACCGGCATTTTCAGTGATATGGAATATAATCTTGATGTCTGGATGAGCCACGGGGATCATGTGGTAAAAATGCCGGAAGGATTTAAAGTTTTAGCAGGCACACCTGCATGTTCCATATCGGCAATGGGTAACGATAATAAAAAAATATATGGGATCCAGTTTCATCCTGAGGTGGTTCACACACCGAGGGGCAAAGATATACTGCGAAATTTTCTGTTCCGTATTGCAGGCTGCAAAGGCGGCTGGACAATGAGCAAATTCATAGATGAATCCGTAGGTAAAATCAGAAATCTTGTTGGCGATTCCAGGGTGGTCTGCGGTCTTTCAGGTGGTATCGATTCTGCGGTCACGGCGGCGCTTATAAACCGTGCTATCGGTGATCAGATGAAGTCCATTTTTGTGGACAATGGTCTCCTGCGAAAAGGGGAGGCAGATGAGATACGATCCATATTTACCGGCGACTATCCCCTTAATTTTCTCGTCGTTGATGCAAAGCATGAGTTTCTGGATGCACTAAAGGGAGTTGTTGATCCGGAGAGAAAAAGGAAGATAATCGGAGAAAAATTTATTCGTGTATTTCGTAAAGAGGCAGAAAAAACAGGCGGCGCCGGATTCCTTGCGCAGGGCACTCTCTATCCGGATGTTATAGAAAGCCGTTCAGCATTTGGAGGGGCTTCGGCCACGATAAAAAGCCACCATAATGTTGGAGGACTCCCTGAAGATATCGGCTTCGAGTTGCTAGAGCCCTTAAAAGAGCTTTTCAAGGATGAAGTAAGGGTTCTTGGCAGGGAACTTGGACTGCCGGAAAGGCTTCTTTCGCGCCAGCCCTTTCCCGGTCCGGGTTTGGCAGTACGTATTGTTGGAGAAATTACGGAAGAGAGCCTTTCCGTACTTCGTAAGGCAGATATGATAATGCAGGAAGAGATGGTGCGTTACGAGAAATATAAAGAAGTATGGCAATCCTTTGCGGTGTTGTTGCCCGTTAAGAGTGTCGGCGTCATGGGTGATGAACGCACCTATGATAATGTTGTGGCGTTGAGAGCCGTAACGAGTCTGGACGCAATGACTGCGGATTGGGTCAAACTTCCCTATGAAATTTTAGGGCGTATATCCTCGCGGATCATCAATGAGGTGAAAGGCGTTAATCGCGTTGTCTATGATATAAGTTCAAAGCCGCCCAGCACAATTGAATGGGAATAGTGGTTACCATACCCAAACCTACAGATACTCCGGCATTCAGGCACCATGTATGACTCTGTTGATTTAAGGTCTTTTCGCCCAATTTCTGCGTTATGCTCAAAAAATAAGCCTCGGAATATCGTAACCGTTTACGTGTTCAAGGTTTCATTCTTGTCCCTGGACTGCATTTGGGGTGCGTATTTACGAGAAAAGCGTCAGCTTCGTCAGGCCTGAACCAAAATCTGGAGCCAAATTGGCAATTATTTGCGAAAATGAGCATTTTTGACGAGAACTTCAGGTCTTTAATGCTGCCTTTGTCCCTAACCCTGAACGCTGAACCATGAACCTGTGAACGGTTACGGAATATCAACTATATGCCTGCGGTCTTCGGCGAGCCTTCGGCGTGAGTTCAGTCGAACGCCCAGACTTCGGCGAGCCTGCGACGAGCTCAGTCGAACCATCGAATCGCTCAGTCGAACCGTTATTTTTTTCGCATGCACTGTCTGCGTGCCTGCCTGTCTGTCTGCCGTGCAGACGGCACAGGCAGGCACGCAGACAGGCTTGATCTTGAACGAAAATCCTCATAAATCAACAGAGTCATGTATGGCCATCTTTTTATAAATAAAAAAAGGGCGGCTGTTTATCATCGACAAGCGCCGCCCCTGTCACTGGACATTTTTTGCTCAGACTATGTTTTTTCCTGTCAACTGTCACAGATAAAATTTAAACAACACCCTGGGCCAGCATAGATTTTGCCACCTTGGTAAAACCGGCTATGTTTGCACCCATCACATAGTTGCCGGGCGCACCATATTCTTCAGAAGCAGCCATACATGCACTGTGGATGCTTTTCATGATTTTGCCAAGATAGTTGTCCACTTCCTCCCGCGTCCAGCTCAGGCGCATGCTGTTCTGGGTCATCTCCAGACCGGAGACAGAAACACCACCTGCGTTGGCCGCCTTGCCTGGTCCATACAGGATTTTTGCATCCAGGAATATTTCGACTCCTTCAGGTATTGTCGGCATATTTGCCCCCTCGGCCACTAACTGAATGCCATTGTTCACCAGGTTCTGTGCATCCTTGCCATTAATCTCATTTTGTGTCGCGCATGGGAACGCACAATCGGCCTTATGATTCCAGAGAGGATTATACTCTCTGGCCGGATTAACAGGCGTATACACTGCCTCAGGATATTTTTCAGCATATTCCTTGATACGACTCCTTGCTACATTCTTCAAGTACATGACATGGTCAAGCTTTTCACGGTTGATGCCGCTTTCGTCGTAGATATAGCCTGAAGAGTCGGAAAGTGTTACAACTTTGCCGCCCAGTTCGATAATCTTCTCTACTGTATACTGGGCAACGTTTCCCGAACCTGATACGAGGCATGTTTTTCCTCCCATGCTGTCATTTCTTGTGGCAAGCATCTCAGAAGCAAAATAGACACAGCCATAACCGGTTGCCTCGGGACGAATAAGACTTCCGCCCCATTCGAGACCTTTTCCGGTCAACACTCCTGTGAACTCATTTCGCAGCTTTTTGTACATGCCGAACAGATATCCAATCTCACGAGCGCCGACACCGATATCACCTGCAGGAACATCCGTATCCGCGCCGATGTATCTGAACATCTCTGACATGAAACTTTGGCAGAACCGCATTACTTCATTGTCTGATTTTCCCTTGGGATCGAAGTTGGAACCACCTTTCGCGCCACCCATGGGAAGCGTTGTCAGTGCATTTTTGAAAACCTGTTCGAAGCCCAGAAACTTGAGGATACTCAGATTAACAGATGGATGAAAGCGGAATCCTCCCTTATAAGGTCCGATGGCACTGTTCATTTGAATTCGATAGCCCCTGTTAACCTGAACTTCACCCTTGTCATCAACCCAGGGCACTCTAAAAATCACAATACGCTCCGGTTCTATCATACGCTCGGGTATCTTAGCCTTGCGATATTCGGGATGTTTATCCAATACCGGCTTAACCGATTCGGCAACCTCACTGACAGCCTGTAAAAATTCAACTTCACCCGGGTTACACTCTTCACACATTTGCATAAAATCTTGCATACTCTCTACTCCTTTTCCTTGTTTTATAAACTCTGTACTGCTCAGCTACTATTGCTTTTTTCTAAGCAACTCATAAAAATTAATGAGATTCCCATAATCCATCACAGTGGACATGGCGTGATTTTCTATCTCAATATTCATTTCCTGGACACATGCTACAGGATTCAACCCTCCAACGAGAATTATCCCTATCTTGTTGACATCTACAGGTATCTGGCAGATCGGTTCGCTCATTTCCCCAATGGAGAGAACACCTTTTATTCCGGCCTTTTTGAGATTCGATACGAGTTTTTCAACAATGCCGCGGCTGGTTGCCGGTATTTCCCTGAAGTTCGCAAGGATTTTCCCCTCACCCTCTTCAGCGGCCCGTCGCACCGACGTCATCTTCCCACGGATAAAAGCCTCGGAGGGATCAAGAGAAGATCCCGAATAATAAATGAGCTCCACGAAGCGCAGGGGCTTTTCTTTTCTTATTTGAAGAATACCGCCGAACTTGGAATCCATGGGGATACCATGTTTCAATAGAACACCGTTGATTGCAACACTGCAAACAGTGGCAAAGCCCATCTTGCCTTCCGGAATAAAAATTTCACCAAGTTTTTTTCCTTCTTCGGCGGATGATACGAGATCGCTGGAGTAAATACCCGCATTAAAAGCAGGGGCCATTGCATCCAGGGCATCCTTGAAATATTCTTTTGGTATAAAAGATATGTTGACAGGAAGAAGGCCCTTCCTCTTTTTCGGATCAAATGTTGTTCTGAATGCGAGGCTTTCTATCCGGGAGATGGCAAGACCTACTTTATCGTGAACTCTGGCACTACTTATCTCTTCAACACCCATTTCTGTTATAACTCTGCCGTCATGCCTGCCTGCAAGCCTTGTAAGCCCACGTTCATCCAGTGACTTGAGATGATACCTGACGGCTCTTTCGCTCAACGAGACACCATAATCCTGTAAATACCTTGAAAGAATTCGAGACCCTATAGGATTCTGTTCACTGCTTAGAATCTTCAAGATCAGGAGGGTTTTCTTTTCTATATCATCAGTAGTATGAAATATGGTGTTCATATGGCAATCGGCAACCTCTTTCCTACTGCAAATATCACCTGAATAATAACTTGTCAATAGAAATATCTGAAAAAGATCATACATGGCAAAATTTGACAGATGTCTCAAAATTTATAGAAAACGAATAGATTACATGGTATAGGTACAAAAAGATTTGCATAATAGTGAGGTTACCATGAAAAATATTTTTTCCTTTACAGGGGCGGGAAAGATCGTTTTTGGCAGTGGAGCATTTGAGCAGTTGTTAGAATATGTAGATGAATTCAAGGGAAGCAAACCGCTTGTCGTCCTGGACAAGAATCTCTCTTTGGCCGGTTTCAAAGAGAGAGTATCGGGTCTTTTCGAAAGTGGTGGAATGGATTATATCCTTTTTGACAGGGTCGAAGGAGAGCCTGCCTTGGACCTGGCCGATGAAGGGGCTAAAATAGCACTGAAGGAGAAATGTGACCTGGTTGTGGGAATCGGTGGCGGAAGCGCCATGGATGTGGCGAAAGCTGTGGCAGTTATTGCAGCGAACAAGGGAAGGGCGAAGGACTATCTGGGCCTGAATAAGGTGCCGGGTCCCGGTCTTCCAAAGATCATGATACCGACAACTGCCGGTACGGGAAGCGAGGTTACCTTTACGTCTGTTTTTATCAGGAAAGCCCTGAAGAAGAAAGAAGGTATGAACAGCCCATGGCTGTATCCTGAACTGGCCCTTCTTGATCCGGTATTAACGCTGAGCGTTCCGTCAAATGTCACGGCGGCTACCGGTATCGATGCCCTCTGTCATGCCATTGAGTCATATACTTCGATCAATTCAAGTCCTCTGAGTGAACTGGTTTCCCTTGAGGCAATCAGACTGATCTCATCGGATCTTAGAACATGTGTTCACGATGGAGGTAACCTAAAAGCGAGAGAAAACCTGTTGCTGGGAAGCCTGTATGCAGGGTTGGGACTTGCCAATGCCGGGGTTACGGCAGTTCATTCTCTTTCATATCCACTTGGCGGGAAGTATGGAATATCTCATGGAGTAGCAAATACCGTCCTGCTCCCCTATGTTATGAGATATAATCTCCCAGGTGCAATGGAAAAATTTGCCGTTGTGGCAGAAGCAATGGGGGAGGTTATTGATGATCTTTCCATTCGTGAGGCTGCTGACATGGCGGTGGAC